>Ga0335080_10001332_pt1 | contig 23968 bp, 21 predicted proteins | sample Lox_Sample_34_FD_206720 | JGI IMG/M metagenome (GOLD analysis project Ga0335080, IMG submission 206720) | Soil microbial communities from Loxahatchee National Wildlife Refuge, Florida, United States - Lox_Sample_3.4 | ecosystem: Environmental > Terrestrial > Soil > Wetlands | place: USA...
TCACCAAAGAGCAATTGATCCACCGGCCCATCACGAGCTGGGAGTACGGCTACTGGTGGATCGAATGGGGCGGCGACAAGGACATCATCGCCGATAGCGAACGCATCCGCTTCGAGCTCCTCTCCATAGTGATGGGCGTCTGGGACTACATCAAAAACAGCGGCGCGTTCCCGGACAGCCGCCACTGGGCCATGGACTGGGTCGGCATGATGCCCGGCAAACGCGGCAGCCGCCGCCTCCTCGGCGACTACATTCTGAAGCAGCAGGACCTGATGCAGGGTGGCTTCCCCGACGCTGTGGCAATCGGTGGATGGCCCATGGATGGCCATCCTCCCGAAGGCTTCGATCGTCCCGACCTTCCGCCGAACACCGTGCTGAAGCCGCCCGAAGTCTACGACATCCCGCTGCGCAGCCTCTACAGCCGCAACCTCGCGAACCTCTTCATGGCCGGCCGCAACATCAGCGCCAGCTACGTCGCTTTCACCTCGGCGCGCGTGATGGCGACCTGCGCGGTCGAAGGCCAGGCGATCGGCACCGCCGCTGCCCAGTGCATCGAGCGCGGACTGCTCCCGCGCGAACTGGCGCGGGATCCCAAGCAAGTCGCACGCCTCCAGCAGGCGCTACTCCGTGACGATCAGTCCATCAAGCACCTCCGTAACCAGGACCAGCTGGATCTCGCCCGCACCGCCACCGTATCGGCATCCGCCGAATCCGGCGAGGCCAAGGCGGCGCTGGTCATCGACGGCGTCACGCGCAATCTCCCCGACCGTCATGGCGATCCCGCCGAAATTCACCTGTGGGCCGCACCCGCCCCCGCGTGGATCGAGCTCCGCTGGCCGCGCCCGCAACGCATCCGCCAGGTGCAGCTCACATTCGACACCGGATTCAAGCGGCAGCTCACCCTCACCGCCCAGGAATCGCAGAACGTCAACCTGCTGCGCGCGCCGCAGCCGGAAACCGTCCGCGACTACCGCATCCTTTGTGGCGGCCGCACGCTAGCCGAAGTCCAAGGCAACTTCCAGCGCCAGCGCCGGCACACGTTCGACGCTGTCGAGACGGATTCGCTCCGCGTCGAGGTCACTGCCACCAACGGCGATCCCGAGGCTCGGATATTCGAAGTCCGGTGCTACGGGTAGATATGCGGCGCGCTCTTCTCCGTCTCTTGTTCGCCCTTCAGCTCACCGCGGCCTGCCAGGCGGCAGACCGGAAGCTATCTGCTCTCATCGTCGACGGCGTGAACAACCACGACTGGGCCGCCGCGACCCGCGCGATCCAGTCCATTCTGGAGGGCTCGGGCCGCTTCACCGTCGAGGTGTGTACCTGGCCGAAGCTGCCGGTGTTCCGCGGCCACGACGTGGTTATCGACAACTTCAACGGCGGCCACACCGCTTCCGGCACCCGCTGGCCGCGCGACGTGGAGCAGGCGCTCCAATCCTACGTCAGCGGCGGCGGCGGACTCGTCGTATTCCACGCGGCCAATAATGCTTTCCTCGAGTGGCCCGAATATAACGAGATGATCGGCCTCGGCTGGCGCGACCGGTCGTTCGGCCCTGGTGTCGCCATTGGCCCGGGCGGCGCGCTGGTCGCGGTCCCCAAGGGTTCCGGCCTGAACCCCGGGCACGGCCCGCGCCATGACTTCGACGTCTTCGTCCGCGACCCCGATCACCCCATCGCCCGCGGCCTGCCCTCCCATTGGCTCCAGCCTTCCGAGCAGTTGACTCACGGACAGCACGGCCCCGCGCAGGGTCTCACCATTCTCACCTACGCGTTTTCCGAAATTTCGCATCAGGGTGAGCCGATGGATTGGGTCCGCTCCTACGGCCGCGGACGCGTCTACACCACCATGCTCGGCCACACCTGGAAGGACGAGTTGAATCCCAACCTCGACAACCTGAATTTCCAGGCGCTGCTCGCGCGCGGCGCCGAATGGGCCGCCACCGGATCCGTAACCCTGCCCGCCGATCTTGGCTGGAAACCGCTGTTCAATGGCAACGATCTCGAAGGTTGGGAGCCGCGGGGCGATTGCACGTGGACCGTGCTTCCCGGCGGGATTCTCTTCGGCACCCGCACGGCCGGCAAATCCGTTCCGCCCGGCCCAAAGGAGTTCCGCGAGTGGGAAAGCCTGCAAGCCTGGCTGTACACCAAGGCTGATTTCGACCAGTTCGATCTCCACGTCGAGTACTGGGTGCCGCCCCGCGGCAATAGCGGCGTCTCCATTCGCGACCGGTCGCGCGCGCACGCTGCCATCGGCGAACCGGACTCGGAGCGTCCCGATCTCGCTCGCTTCCCGAAAACCACCCCGGCACACATCGGGTACGAGATTCAGATTCTGGATTACGACGACGCCTACCCCACCGGCAGCATCTACAGCCTGGTGCCTGCGAAGAGGGGAGTGCATCGCCCCGGCGCCTGGAACAGCATGGATCTCGAATCGCGCACCGGCCTCATTCGCGTGCGCGTCAATGGCGAGGTTGTCGCCGAAGGTCCGGGAGATCCGCAGCGTCCCAAGACCGGTCCGATCGGACTTCAGTTACATGATCGTTTCAGTTCGGTGATGTTTCGCAATCTTCGCATCCGGCAATAGTGCGGCCCTCGTGATACGATATTTCCAAATTGGAGGGCGATCGTGACTCATTTCTCCAGACGCGATTTTCTAAAGACCGGAATCGGTGCCGGCCTGCTCGCGACGACCGGCGGTTTTCCCTTGCGGGCCGCCCGCGGCACTGCTACCGATTGGGTGACCCTCGGTAAGTCCGGCGTCAAAGTTACCCGCCTGGCATTCGGCACCGGAACTTTCAGTGGACGAGTGCAGCGCGAATTGGGGCAGGAGAACTTCACCCGGCTGGTGCGTTACGCATATGACCGCGGCATCCGCTTCTTCGAGACCGCCGAAAGCTATGGCGAGATGCACCGCATGCTGGGTGTGGCGCTGAAAGGCATCCCCCGCGATTCCTACCGGCTGATGTCCAAGGTGACCACGCGCGAGGGCGTCGACCCGCAGCAGAAAATCGACGAGCTGCGCACACTGGCCAACACGGAATATTTCGATATCCTGCTCTTGCACTGGCAGCATGTCGCCACATGGCCGTCGGATACCGTCCGTTGGCAGGACGGAATCCTGGAGGCCAAGTCGAAGAAAGTCGTCACGGGGTATGGCGCATCGGTACACGGTCTGCCGGCGCTTCGCAAGTTCCCCGGCAACAAGTGGCTCGAAATCGCCATGATCCGCATGAATCACAACGGCGCCAGGATGGATGCCGAAGACTACAACGCCTCGTCCGGCAATGTCACCGAGGTGGTTGCCCACACCAAACAGGTGCGCGCCGAAGGCATGGGCGTGATCAGCATGAAACTGGTCGGCGAAGGTACGTTCAAATCGCGCGAAGACCGCCAGGCCGCGATGAAGTTCGCCTTCAACAACGCCGGCGTGGATTCCGTGACGATCGGCTACAAGAATACCGCCGAGATCGACGAAGCGATTGAAAATCTGAACCTGGCGCTGGCCTGACCTACCAGGCCACTTTCACTTTCTTCCGTACCTTCGGCACGTTGCCCAGCAGCACTTCCTGGCTGTTCCAGGCGGGTTGTCCTTCGGTCCGTGTAGCGCGTTTGTAATTCCCGTCGCCCAGCATCCGGCGCGCCTTCACGTTGTCCAGCAGGTAGACGGAGAGAATCTCGTCTCGGATCCGGTCGCGCAGATCGGCATCGTGAACCGGGAACAGCATTTCCACCCGCCGATTCAGGTTGCGCGGCATCAGGTCGGCGCTTCCCAGGTAGATCTCCTCCTTGCCGCCGTTGCGGAAGTAGAAAATCCGGCTGTGCTCCAGGAAGCGGCCCACGATGCTCGTCACGCGAATGTTCTCGCTCACCCCGGGCACTCCGGGGCGCAGGCAGCAGATGCCGCGAACCAGCAGATCGATGCGCATTCCGGACTGTGACGCGCGGTAAAGCAGTGCGATCATCTCTGGATCCACCAGCGCGTTCATTTTGAAAACCAGGTGGCCCTTGCCCGATTTTTCGTGTTGCTGAATCTCCCGCTTGATCAGCCCCTCCAGGCGCTGCCGCAGATTGATCGGCGCCAGCAGCAGCGTCTGATAATCGCGCTTGGCCGAATAGCCGGTCAGAAAATTGAATAAATCGATCGTGTCCGACGCCAGCTCCGGACTGCACGTGAAAAGCCCGATATCCGTATAAAGGTGCGCGGTGACCACGTTGTAGTTGCCGGTCGCCAGGTGCACATACGGGCGGATCACGTCGCCTTCCTTGCGCAGCACCAGCGCCGCCTTGCAATGGATCTTCAGGCCAAGCAATCCATAGACCACGTGGCAGCCGGCGCGTTCCAGCGTCTTGGCCCACTCGATGTTGCTCTCCTCATCGAACCGCGCCTTGAGCTCCATCAGCACTGCCACCTGCTTGCCTTCCTCGATGGCCTCCAGCAGCGCCTCCACCACCGGCGAGTTGCGGCCCACCCGGTACAGGACTACCTTGATGGCAAGCACGTCGGGATCGCGCGCCGACTTGCGCAGGAAATCGACCACCGGCTGGAACGACTGAAACGGATGGTGCAGCATCACATCGCGCGAACGAATGATGCTAAAGATATCCTCGTCTTCCGCCAGTGGGTTCAGCTCGGGAGCTGTGGCCGGCAGGAACGGCTTGTACTTCAGGTCCGGCCGGTCGATCTGCGCCACCGTCGAAAGCCGGCTGAGTCCCAGAAGCCCCTTCGCGCGGTAAACCTCGGCGGCCTCCACTTCGAGGTTGGTCATCAGGATTTGCAGAATGTGCTGCGGCATCTGCTGTGTCACCTGCAGCCGTACCACGCTGCCGAACTTGCGCTGGCGGACGCCTTCCTCTATCGTCTCCAGCAAATCTTCAGCTTCCAGTTCCTTGATCGCGATATCCGCGTCGCGCGTAACATGGAACGGGTGGGCCTCGATAATCTGCATTCCTGGGAAGAGCGCATCCAGGTTGGCGGCGATCACCTCCTCGATCCACACATAGGACTCGCTACGCCGCGAGCGGGCGCGCTTTCCCCGTGGCTTTTGCGAGCGCGTCAGCGGGACCAGCGCCGGCAGCGAGTCCGGCACTTTGACTCGCGCGAACCGCTCGCTGCCCTTGGCATCGCAGATTAGCACGGCCAGGTTCAGGCTCAGGTTCGAGATATGCGGAAAGGGACGGCCGGGATCGAACGCCAGCGGAGTGAGTACCGGGAAGATGATTTCCGAAAAATACCGTTTGCAGGCCTGGAGCTGCTTCGGCTTCAAGTCCGCGTAGCTGAGGATGTGGATGCCTTCTTCCGCGAGGGCGGGCTTCAGCTCCTTCTCCAGGCACGTGTTCGCGGCATCGATCAGGCGCTTCACTTCGCGCCGGATAGCCACGAGCTGGGCGCTCGGGCTCATGCGGTCCGGACCGAATTCGGGGATGCCCGCGTCCACCTGCGCCGTCAGGCTGGCCACGCGAACCATGAAAAACTCGTTTAGGTTGGACCCCACGATAGCCAGAAAATTCACGCGTTCCAGCAGCGGATTCGTGGGATCGAGCGCCTCTTCCAGAACCCGCCACTGAAAGCTCAAGAGTCCCAGTTCCCGATTGACGTAGAGTGCGGGGTCATCGAGGTCGGGAGGCGGCAGCGGATGTTTTTTCGCGCGCGGCTCCAAGGCAGGCTTGCGGGCGCTGGCAGCCATTCCTCTACAGGTTAATACGAGCGTGGGGCGCCGTGGGGCGGACGATCGCTTTTTGTCTCCCGCCCTTGTTGTCGTCTGCCCCTGGTTTGCCCTTTGCGCCCGCCGCTCAAACGCGCCACAATGCCCCTATGTTCTCTCTCACGCGAGTCGGCGCCCTGTTCGCCCTGGCAGTCTGTGCCCCTGCCGCCGACAACACCCTCACACCCAAGGAAAAGGCCGAGGGCTGGATCCTGCTCTTCGATGGCAAAACCTTCACTGGCTGGGAGGACCCCTCCCGCAAATCGCCGCCCGGCGATTCTTTCGTCATCGAAGATGGCTGTCTGAAGTCCGTCCCCCACCCGCGGATCGAGGAGGACCTGTTTACACAGCAGACATTCCGCGATTTCGAGTTGGTCTTCGATTGGAAAATCTCCCCAGGCGGCAACAGCGGCGTCAAATACCGCATCCAGGACCGTGTGATGTTGATTGATGAGGCCCCCGGCGTCAAGTTCGAAGACCGCGCCAACGCCTCGCTGAAAAACCGCCGCACCGGCCGCCCCGCCAAAGGGCAGGAATACGTGGTCGGGTTCGAATACCAGGTGCTCGACAACCAGGCGAACCCCGATGCCCGCCGCGGCGCCAACCATCAGGCCGGCGCGCTCTACGACATGATTCCGCCTGTTAAGGACGCCACGCTGCCCGTCGGCGAATTCGACCATTCCCGGCTGATCGTCAAAGGCGACCACATCGAGCACTGGCTCAACGGGGCTAAGGTGGTCGATGGCAGCCTCGACGACCCGGGAGTCGCCACGGGCACCGCGGCGCGCTGGGGACAGAACTCGCCGGTCTACGAACTCCTCGTCAAGCATCCCAGGAAGGATTGCCAGATCTCACTGCAAAATCATTCCACCGACGCCTGGTTCAAAAACATCAGGATTCGGAGGCTCTGACCGGGCTTCCCGATCTGTGGGAGTTCGCACTTTGTCTGTCTGAGCCGTCTGGCAAAATAGTAGTGGGTCGGCCCTCGCGGGAGGCAGATTGATCGACACGATGTTGAACTTGGTGTTCCGCTGCGCACACCGAAGATTGACTCGTCCCGTTACACCCGTCGCCAAGAGTGATTTACCGCACGGTCCAACCTACGTGGTTTGCCTGGATTGCGGGAAACGCTTCGCTTACGATGCCAAAGCCATGCGCATCGGCAAACCCCTCGACACCCCCGACAAGGCTGCCGTACCCGCGCCTCCGGAGACTCGCCCCCCCTCGCGTCTGAGGCATGCCATCCTCGCTGCCGTGCCGGCGGCTATCGTCTTCTTTCTGGCGCTCTTCGGCTTCAAGCGTGCCGGTGGGTCTCGGGATACAGGACGGACCTGAGCGGCGCGCGTTCCAGCCGAACTCAATGATACGATACGGCGAGCGAGCCTCTCCCGATGGCTGGGTACGACGCAATCATCATCGGCACCGGACAAGCCGGTCCATCCTTGGCTTCGCGCCTCGCGTCCGCCGGCATGAAAGTCGCCATCGTCGAGCGCGCCCTCTTTGGGGGAACCTGCGTCAATACCGGATGCATCCCCACGAAAGCCATGGTCGCCAGCGCCTACGCGGTGCACCTGGCACGACGCGCGGCCGACTACGGAGTCGGAATCGCCGGACCCGTGGCGGTCGACCTCCAGCAGGTGCAGGCGCGCAAGGAGCGCATCTCCGCCCAGTCCCGCGAAGGTCTCGAACAATGGCTCAAGCACATGCCGAACTGCACCGTGTACCTGGGCCATGCGCGGTTTGAATCGCGTCGCGAGGTGAGCGTCGGCGGAGAGCGGCTGCAGGCGGAACGCTTCTTCATCAACGTCGGCGGCCGGGCCAGCGCGCCCGATATCGCGGGCGTGGCGGAGGTGCCGTACCTCACCAATAGCTCGATGATGAAGCTCGAGACGCTCCCCCGGCATCTGATCATCGTCGGCGGGAGCTACATCGGCCTCGAATTCGGCCAGATGTTCCGCCGCTACGGGAGCGAGGTAACCATCGTCGAGATGGGGCCGCGGCTGGTACAGCGCGAGGATGAAGACGTGTCGCAGGCAGTGCGCGAGATCGTCGAGGGCGAGGGCGTGAGAGTCCGGGTGAACGCAAAATGCATTCGGCTTGAAAAGCGCGGGCAGGAAATTACCAGCAGTGTGGATTGTACACAGGCCCCCCCGGAGATCGTCGGCTCGCACGTGCTCCTGGCGGCTGGCCGCAGCCCGAACACGGGCGATCTGGGACTCGACCTCGCCGGCGTGGAAATGGATTCCCGCGGCTACATCAAAGTGAATGACCGGCTGGAAACCAACGTGCCAGGAATTTGGGCGCTCGGGGATTGCAACGGCAAGGGCGGGTTTACGCACACCTCCTACAACGACTTCGAGATTGTGGCCGCCAACCTGCTCGACCACGATGAGCGAAAAGTAAGCGACCGCATCATGGCTTACGCGTTGTATATCGATCCGCCGCTTGGGCGCGCAGGAATGACGGAGACCGAGGCGCGGCGATCCGGTCGAAAAACGTTGATCGCTACACGGCCGATGACGCGCGTGGGACGAGCCGTCGAGAAGGGCGAGACGCAAGGCTTCATGAAAATTCTCGTCGACGCGGAGACCAGACACATCCTCGGCGCGTCCATACTCGGTGTCGGAGGAGACGAGGTGATCCACACGATTCTCGACTTGATGTATGCCAAGGCGCCTTACACCGTCATGCAGCGAGCCATGCACATTCATCCCACCGTGGCTGAGCTCCTGCCCACCATGTTGGGCGACTTGAAACCTCTGAATTGAGAGCTGCCATGAACACAGGCACCATGCTAGCCGAAGCGCGAAGACAGACCGACAAGCTGTTCGACCTGGTGCGTCCCGATTCGCTGTACGAACGGCCGATTGCGGAGCGGCATCGCATCGTTTTTTACCTGGGACACATTGAGGCCTTCGATTGGAACCTGCTGCGCCCGCACATGCGGGACATCGAAGCATTCGACGCGCGGTTGGACCGGCTGTTCGCCTTCGGCATCGACCCGGTAAGTGGTGGCCTTCCCTCGGACGTCCCGTCGGATTGGCCGCGAGTGGACGAAATCCGCGCCTACAACCGCCGCGTGCGTGACACCCTCGACGATGCCGAACATGAACGTCTCCTGCTGCACATGGCGCTCGAGCATCGCCTGATGCACGCGGAGACGCTGGCGTACATGCTCCACCAGTTGCCGCTCGACAGAAAGCAGGCCGAGTCTCAGGCACTCGTGCCGGCCAGCGAACCCGTACACAGAGAAACCATCGAAATCCCGGACGGGTGCGCAACCCTCGGCCTCGAACACGGCGGAGCGTTCGGCTGGGATAACGAGTTCGACGCCCATCGCGTCGCGGTTCCGGCCTTCGCCATCGACCGCCATAAAGTCACCAACGTCGATTACCTCGAATTCATAGAAGCCGGTGGATACGCCGACCGGAGCCTCTGGACCGGCGCGGCGTGGCAGTGGAAGGAAGATGCCGGCGTTGCGTACCCCGTCTTCTGGAAGAAGGCGAATGGTGGCTGGCTCTATCGCACGATGTTTGACGAGATTCCGCTTCCTCTCGATTGGCCGGTGTATGTCAGCCACGCCGAAGCGGCTGCCTACGCCAGGTGGGCGGGAGGCCGGCTGCCCGCCGAACCCGAGTGGCAGCGTGCCGCATACGGCACGCCGGAGGGTTCTGAGCGCCTCTTCCCGTGGGGAGACCAGCAGCCCGATCTCAGTCGCGGATTTTTCGATTTCGCGCGCTGGGATCCGGCGCCCGTGAACGCCTTCCCTTGCGCGCGTAGCGCGTTCAACGTCGACGGCCTTCTGGCCAACGGGTGGGAGTGGACTTCCACTGTGTTCGCGCCCTTTGCCGGTTTTGCGGCGCATCCCGGGTATCGCGGGTACTCGGCTGATTTCTTCGACGGTCGGCACTTCGTGCTCAAAGGCGGCTCGGCGCGCACCGCTGCCTGCATGTTGCGCCGCTCCTTCCGCAACTGGTTCCAGCCGCATTACCAGTATGTTTACGCGGGATTTCGCTGCGTAAATCGGGGCGCGGAGGAGGTCTGACCATGGCCACCAGGGCACTGGCCTTTCACGAGTTGAGCGCCTTCGCGGCGGATGTTCGCGACGGGCTGACCAGGTCCGGCCAGAAGGAATTGGCTTCGAAGTACCTCTATGACGACCTTGGTTCCAAGCTCTTCGAAGTGATCAGCCTCCTGCCTGAGTACGGCCTGACCCGCGCGGACGAGCGCCTGCTGCGCGGACATTCCCGCGAAATCGTCGAGCTCCTGGGCGGCGACACGCTGGTCGCCGAGCTTGGCAGCGGCAGCGGGACGAAAACGCGATGGATTCTCGAGGCATTCTCAAGCCGCCGGCACACCTCTTATTTCCCCATCGAGATATCTCCCGCCGCCCTGGCCGTGTGCCGCCGCGAGCTGGCCGACATCGATTCCATAAGTATCGTGGGCTTCGAGCGCGAGTACCTCGATGGATTGCGCGAGGTCGCCGGCCAGCGCCGCGCCGGCCAGCGCCTTCTGGTCCTTTTTCTCGGCAGCACCATCGGCAACTTCGATCATCCGGCCGACGTGAAGTTCCTCAAGGAAATCCGGCTCATCCTGAATTCGGGCGATGCCCTTCTGCTGGGCACCGATCTCGAAAAACCCGTGGATCAACTGATCGCCGCGTACGACGATTCGCTCGGCGTGACAGCCGCGTTCAATCTGAACCTGCTGGCGCGCGTGAACCGTGAGCTCGGCGCGGATTTTCGACTGGACAGCTTCCAGCACGTAGCGCGTCATAACCCGCGGACCGGCAGCATCGAGATGCACCTCCGCGCGCAATGCGATCAGCGGGTGACCGTGGGCAAGGCGGGATTCTCGGTGAGGATTCGCGGCGGCGAAACCATTTGGACGGAGACTAGCCACAAGTATTCGCTCGCCGAAGTCGAAACGCTCGCCAATCGGACTGGATTTGTTCGTGAAGCGCAGTGGGTGGATGCATGTTGGCCGTTTGCGGAGACGCTCCTCCTGGCTGGATAGCCCGTGGGGCAGCCGGCGCGGCCCGTAACCGGGGTTCCCGGCCTGACTGGTCTCACTCCGTTACAATGCTTCTGCATGCCTGCTGTGGAGTTTCGCGGCGTCGGATTTCAGGTTGACGGCAAGACCGTCCTCTCGCAATTGAGCTTCGTTGTAGAGCCGGGCGAGACTCTTGTGCTGCTCGGCCGCAGCGGCTCCGGAAAAACCACGGCACTGAAAATGACCAATGGCATGCTGCTCCCCACATCCGGCGAGGTCCTCGTGGACGGTCGCACGACGGTGGAGTGGGATCCCATCCGGTTGAAGCGGCGCATCGGGTACGTGATCCAGGAGGTCGGCCTCTTTCCGCATTTCACCGTCGCCGAGAATGTGGGGCTGGTACCGAAGCTCGAACAGTGGAGCCGGCCGGACATCGATCGCCGTGTGGATGAGCTGCTTTCCAAGGTCGGCCTCGATCCCGGCGAGTTTCGCGCCCGCTATCCGCGCCAGCTTTCGGGCGGGCAGCGCCAGCGAGTCGGAGTGGCCCGGGCGCTCGCCGCCGATCCGGCGCTGCTTCTGTTTGACGAGCCGTTCGGCGCGCTCGACCCGGTAACCCGCTGCGAGTTGCAACAGCAGTTTCTCGCGCTCAGGCGCGATTTCCAGAAGACCTCCATCTTCGTCACGCACGATGTGCGCGAAGCCCTGCGCCTCGGCACGCGCATCGCCCTGCTGGCCTCTGGACGCCTGGAAATCATCGCGCCGCCGGACGAGTTCCGGCGAGCCCAAAGCGAAGAGGCCTGCGCGTTTCTCGCCGGCCTGGAGGATTGATCACCGATGCGTAGCGATCTGACGGATGACATTCTCCGGCTCACCGGCCAGCATATCGAGCTGGTCGCCATTGCGATGGCCTTGGCCATCCTCATCGGTGTGCCGGCCGGCATCCTGCTCACCAGGCGTGCCCACCTGCGCCAGTGGCTCCTGGGTTTCGCCAGCGTAATGCAAACCATTCCGAGCCTCGCGCTTTTCGGTTTTCTCATCCCGCTTCCCTTCATCGGCGGAATCGGCCCGCGCACCGTAATCGTCGCCCTGGTGCTCTATGCACTCCTGCCGATTCTGCGCAACACTTTCGTCGGCATCGCCGCGGTGGACCGGGCGGTTTGTGAATCGGCTGTGGCCATGGGAATGACGGGCGGCCAGCTCCTTCGGCAGGTGCAGCTACCGCTGGCGGCGCAGACCATTCTGGCCGGAATCCGCGTGGCAACCGTGACCACGGTCGGCACTGCTACCATCGCTGCTGCTATCGGCGGCGGCGGGCTGGGTGTCTTCATTTTTCGCGGCGTGGCGACCGTGGATTCGACGCAGATTCTCGCGGGCGCCGTGCCGGCCGCCCTGCTGGCGCTGATTGCGGATGGAGGACTTGGATGGGTCGAACGAAGATTGTCGCCGGCCTGATTCTGCTTCTGATGAGTGCCGCCTGCGCACGCCGCGACGGCGGCCGGACCATCGTTGTCGGCTCGAAGAACTTCACCGAGCAGGTTGTGCTCGGCGAGATCGTTGCGCAGCACCTGGAGCATCGGCTGCATCGCAGCGTGGAGCGCACCCTGAATCTCGGCGGAACCTTGCTCGCCCACCAGGCGCTGGTCACCGGCCAGATCGATCTCTATCCCGAATACACCGGCACTGCGCTCACCGCGATTCTCAAAGACTCCTCGGGAGCAATCGGCGCCGGCGCCGTCTTGTCGCAAGTTCGCGCGGCCTACCTGCGCCGGTTTCACGTGCAATGGCTCGATCCGCTGGGCATCGACAACGGCTTCGCCATGGTGGTCCGCGGCGACGATGCGCGGCAGCGCCACCTGCAATCCCTGAGCGACGCGGCGCGCGTAGCCGAAGGATGGAAGCTCGGCGCGGGCTACGAATTCGAGCAGCGAGCCGATGGGCTGGCCGCGCTCAAGAACACGTATCACCTGAGCTTTCCCACCGCCCCCGTAATCATGGACCTCGGGCTTCTGTATCAGGCCTTGGGCCAGAAACAGGTGGACATGATCGCCGCCAACGCCACCGACGGCCTGCTCTCAAAGCTCGACGTGAGCGTCCTCGCCGACGACCACCACGCCTTCCCCCCCTATCAGGTTTGCATCGCCGTGCGCGAGGATCGTCTCCGCGAAGTCGCGGGCTTGCAGGCCGCGCTTCAGGACCTGTCCGGCAAGTTCACCAATCAGAAGATGCAGCAATTGAACTACCTCGTCGACGGCGAACACCAATCGGTTTCGAAAGTCGCGTCGGACTTTCTGAAGCAATCCGGAATGTGACTGCGGCTATCTCCCGAGAGAAAACGGCACGCGCCGTTCGCGATTCAGTTGCTCGCTCATAGAGCGGTCCACGGAATCCAGCGGCGCCTGCTGCTCTTGGTGTTCCATAGTCACGTAGTGCAGTGTGTTGCCGTTGACCCAATACGCCGAGACCGCGCGGATGGTGCGATCCCGAAACGCAATCAGATAGATCGGCGATCCGCTGGTGCTCGCGCCCGCGGGAGCGCTGCTCGCCGCCGGTGCGTCGCGCCGGACGGGCTGACCGTATTGGTCATACTCCGTCATGGACGGGTTGGCCCGATCCGGCTGCTGCGGCGGATAGACCACCGTCACGTTGGAAGCCGGTTGCGCTTGCGGATACGAGTTGGAGTACGTCGGATACGAAGCCGGATAATAAGGATAATCGTACGCGTAATCGTAAGGATAATAGGAGTAGCCCGGCCCATAGGAATAGCCGTAGCCGTAATAAGGCCAGTAGCCGCCCCAATATCCATAATAATAAGGCCAGCCGTAATAGCGGCCGCCATAGTAGCCGTAATGGCCGCCATAATAGCCATAGTGGCCGCCGTAGTAGCCCCCGTGGTAGACGCCGCCGTAAGCTCCGCCCCGATAACCGCCGCTGACGGCCACACCTCCGCCATGGTATCCGCCGCTCACACCGCCCACGTGCCCGCCGCCCATGCCGCCGCCGCCGTGACCGCCGCCGCCGCCGTGACCGCCGCCGCCGCGCTGCGCCATGGCGATACCGGTAGCCAGCGTGGCAAACAAAACCGCTTGCACTAGAATTTGGAAGGTTCCCTTCGGGAATCGCATATACTCCCTCTACTTCGGAGCATACTCCCGGGGAGGCGGACTGGCAAGCGGGCAGAATGCCGCCGGGCTCACCACGCCCTCTCATCCATATAGTTTATGGTCCAGTGCGTACTGGAGCACCGCATCGGGAAGCCCCGCGGGCCGCTCCCCCCGGGCCAGCGCGCGGCGGATTTCGGAAGACGAAACCGGAAGCTCAAACTTGTCGATGCGCTCGATAGACGCTTCCCTCGGTGTTTCATACCGATGTCCGGGGCGGCTCACCACCAGGAAACGCACGGCGCGCGCAACCTCGCGCCAGCGATGCCAACTGCGGATCTCTGCGAAGGCATCGGCGCCGATCACGAAGTACAACTCGTCTTCGGGCGCGAGTCCGGCTCGCACTTTCTCGATCGTATCGATGGAGTAACTGCGGGCCGTGCGCTCTTCGATTCGCGAAACTTCGAATCGGGGGTCCGTGCGGCAAGCGAGTTCCGCCATGCGCACGCGGGCTTCGTAAGGTGCGTGGGTGGCGCCGTGCTTGTGCGGCGGATGTGCGGCCGGCACGAACCACACCCGGTCTACGTAACGGTCTGCTGCTTCTCGCGCGATAGCCAGGTGCGCCTCGTGAATCGGATCGAACGTGCCGCCGAATAACGCGAGCTTCACACCCGCTCGATCTTTACCGAGTTGAGCTTCACTTCCTTGAGCGGCCGGTCCTGCCCGCTGCGAGGCAGCTTCGAGATCTTCTCTACTACGTCGTAACCCTCGGTCACTTCGCCGAAGATGCTGTGCTTGTTGTCCAGCCACGGCGTGGCTGCCACGGTGACGAAGAACTGACTCCCGTTGGTGTTGGGTCCGGCGTTGGCCATCGAGAGTAGCCCCTTCTTGCTGTGCTTGAGCGAGGGATGAAACTCGTCCGCGAACCGGTAGCCCGGCCCGCCGCGCCCGCTGCCCTCGGGGCATCCTCCCTGAATCATGAAGTCCGGGATCACGCGATGGAAGATCGTGCCGTCGTAGAAAGGCTTGCCGGTCTTGGTGCCCTCGGCCAGCGAGACGAAGTTCTCCACGGTCTTGGGAGCCTTGTCGGCGTAAAGCTTGGCTTTGAATTTGCCCTCGCTGGTGTCGAAAGCGGCGTAGATTTCGTTGGCCATCACTTAGGATTGTATCAGGCGCTCGTGTGCTACACTCCGACTCGTGAACCAACCCCTGACGTTGGACGAACACCGCGAAATGGCCCGCGAGATGAAGCGGAACGTGGCGCGGCTCCGCACAATGTGCGATCTCGTCGTGAGCGTCTACGGCCCGCAGAACCGCGCCGCCTTCAGTTTCCTGAAAGCCATGGAGGCATTGGACCGCCTGAATCAGGATCTCGAAACCCAGGCCACCGTCGATCTGCCCGGACATGCGGTGAACGGTCTGTACCTCTGAGCGAAACCGGTTCGATCACCAGCCCACGGGTTTCCCGCGGTTCTGCTCGTCGAGCCACTTCTGGAGCGGCGCGAAGTAGTCCCGAATCGCGTTGGCGTCCATCTTCGGAGTCCCGGCGATCTTCTCCAGCGCCTGCTGCCACGGACGGCTGCATCCCATCTCCAGCATCGAATTGAGTTTCGCTCCCGCCGCCTGGTTCGCGTAGATCGAGCAGCGGTTCAACGGGCCAGTGCATCCCGCCGTTTGAGTCAGCGCCCGGTGGAACTGGAATTGAAGAATGTCCGCGAGGAAATAGCGCATGTACGGCACGTTGCCCGCCACGTGGTACTTGGCCCCGGGATCGAAATCCTCCTCCGTGCGGTCCACCGGCGGCGCTATCCCCTGATACTTCTGGCGAAGCTGCCACCAGGTCTGGTTGTACCTCTCGGGAGGAATCTCGCCGCTGAAAACCTTCCACCTCCACTGGTCGATCACCAGCCCGAAGGGCAGGAACGCGATCTTCTCCAGCGCCTTTTCCAGCAGCAGGCCGATATCGCTGGAGGCCTCCGGCGCCTTGTCCAGCAGGCCGATCTTCACCAGGTACTCCGGCGTGACCGAAAGCGCGATGGTGTCCCCGATCGCCTCGTGAAATCCGTCGTTTGCGCTGTCCCGGAAGAACGGCGGCTGCTTGTTGTAGGCCCGCTGGTAGAAGTTGTGTCCCAACTCGTGGTGAATCGTGAGGAAGTCCTCGTCATTGATCTGGATGCACATCTTCAAGCGGAGATCGTCCACGTTGTCGACGTCCCATGCGCTGGCGTGGCAGACTACGTCGCGGTCCTTGGGACGCAGAAAAAGCGAGCGCTCCCAGAATGTGGCCGGCAGCGGCGCGAACCCGAGAGACGTGAAGAAGCTCTCGCCGTATTTGACCAGCTGCTTCCAATCGGTGTTCCTCCTTTTCAGCAGTTCGGTGAGGTCGTATCGCGGAGCTTCGTTGGCCGGCTTGACCAGGGGATAGATGTGCGACCAGTCCTGCGCCCACATGTTGCCCAGCAAATGCGCGGGAATCGGGCCGGAAGCCGGCACCAGGTCCCCGTACTGGACCCGCAATCTGCTCCGCACATACGCGTGCAGGGAAGTGTAGAGCGGCTTGACCTGCTCCCAGAGACGATCCAGCTCCTTGGCGAAATCGTCGGGCGCCATGTCGTATTTCGAGCGCCACATGGCGCCGTTGTCCTTGAATCCGAGCTGCCGCGCACCCTTATTGGCCAGTTCGACGTAGCGCGCGAAGTCCTTGCGGATCGGCCGCGCAATGGCGTGCCAGCCGGTCCACGCATCCTTCAGTTCCTTGGGGTCGTGGCTCGATGCCAGGATATTGCTGAGCTGCTCGAGATCTTTGCAACTCTCCGGTCCGCTCGGACAATACTTGCCTTTGCCGTAGGTGCCTTCCATGGCCGCGGTGATGCGGGTCAGCTCTTCGCTCTCCTTCGGGTCGCTGGGTGTCGCGATGGTGAGCGAAAGCTTGAGCAGTCGGATTTTGCGCGCGGTGACCGGATCCAGCTTGAGACCGTCGAAGCGCGTAGACTTCTTGGCATAATCGACGGTAGCGTCGATGACGCGCTGGTCCAGCAGCGCGGACACGGCCTCGGTGTCGTCCGTGATGTAGGTGGACTTGATCCAGTCCGACCTGGCCGCATCGACGCCGAGCACCAGCAGCTTCTGTTCGGCTTCATCGATGAACTTGCGCGCCTCTTCCGGCGTGGCCTTGGGGTCCGCGGCCGCGGCCATCCAGGCGCACGCGAACGCAAGGCAGGCAACACGAATTTTCATGCCTACATCGTACCGCTCGGCGAGCGATTTTCCGGGGCCGTGCTTTTGCGGACCGCATCAGCGCCGTGTTAGCATGAAAGAACCGAGTGACATCGCGGGGACGTAGTTCAGTTGGTTAGAACGCCGGCCTGTCACGTCGGAGGTCGCGGGTTCGAGCCCCGTCGTCCCCGCCATTCCTTTCAATCACTTAGAGACTTTCCCGGCCCGCTTCTTTTCTGTTATTGAGCCCGTGTGCAGTAGGGGTGCACTAGGTGCATCGTCACGGTCCTTGCCGTTTGTCTGCGCCTCTTCCAGCGTCTTCGCGATCAGATCGACCGTTCCGCGCTTAAGATCTTCCCGGAGGTGCTGATACCGACGCAGTTCCCGGCTCTTGTGCCCCGTCAGGAGGCTAAGACGGCGCCGGAGACATCACCCTGGGGATGTACTCGATCAATCCAAAGACGCAACGGTCCAAGTGGGTGGCCATCGACGCGGACTGACGGGTTGGTCGCAGCTTTCGCGATTTCGACGCATGCTCGGACTCTATGCCTTCTTTTATGCGGTCCTGCACTTCCTGACCTACCTTTTGTTCGATCAGCAGTTCGACTTCATGGCAATTCTCGGTGACATCAGCAAGCGCCGCTACATCACAGTCGGGTTTTTGGGTTGGGTCTGCTTGGCTGCCCTGGCGACAACTTCAACTGCGGGCTGGGTTCGGAGAATGGGCCTAAAACGGTGGCAGCGCCTACACAGGCTCATTTACATTAGCGGCGCCGCGGCGGTGATTCACTATTACTGGCTGGTCAAATCAGACATCCGGTTGCCCGCGATGTACGGCGCGATCCTTGCCGTGCTGCTGGTCATACGCTTGCCGTGGCTGTGGAAGAAGACGCTTAAGGAGGTTTCCGGGTGCGCTTGATCAGGATCCAACGCGAGACGGACGACGCCGTCACGCTGACGTTTTCATTGCCCCAAGGCAAAGCCCTTCAATCGAGCCCAGGGCAGTTTTTGACCTTCAATTGGATCGTGAACGGCCAAACATTGCCGCGATCCTATTCCATCTCATCCGTGCCAAGTCGCGTTGGATCTTTCGATGTGACCGTCAAGAAGCAAGGAATCGTTTCGACGTTCCTGAACGAATCTGCTCGTGAAGGCTTGACTGTGGTTGCCAACGGCCCATACGGCCGCTTCGTTTCCGATCTCTCAGAGCGCCGGACGCCGGTATTTTTCGCCGCTGGGAGCGGAATCACGCCAATTCTCAGCATGCTTCGACACATCGAAGAAAACTCCCCGGCCTGCGAAGTAACGTTGTTCTACGTGTCACGCGACGATCGCCAAATAATTTTCAAGGCAGACCTCGACCGGTTGGCGGCCAGTTTGACCAAGTTCTACTTCGTTCCGATTGTTACCAGGCCGAGTGCCGAATGGGTCGGCGAACGGGGTCAACTCACAAAGGAAATTGTGCTCAAGACAATGCCGTCGGTTGAAGGCAAGACATTTTTTTTATCCGGGCCGGCTGGATACATGACCGCGGTGAATGCGATCCTTACCTCTCTCGGAGTTGGCGCGAATCAGATTCATCAGGAGAGGTTTGCGCCCAGCGCCGTTGCCTACCATCGCCGCGATCTACAAAGAGCGCTGGAAAATCGAGCTGTTCTTCAAGGCCCTCAAGCAAAATCTGACTGTGAAGAGCTTCGTCGGTACCAGCGAAAACGCACTCCGCATCCAGATTTGGACAGCCTTGATCGCCCTGCTCCTGCTGAAATGGCTGCACCACCTCTCCAAGGCCGCCTGGTCTCTGTCCAATCTGGCGTCGATGCTGCGGCTGAACCTGTTTACCTATCGCGAATTGACTCAGTGGCTGGATAACCCCAGAGGCACTCCACCGCTGATCCCGGCTGGCGAACAACTCCCCCTGGCTCTGGTATGACTTGGACAGGCCGCGACAATTCAAACCGGAGACCTCCACCCCAATAGCCCACTGGCGCTCCTCCAAGACACGTGTTTTCAGCAGGCCACGCTACAGGTTTGCCTCGTCTTGGACAGCAGTGACTTTAAGTGCTCCACAGCGCCTCGCAATTCGATATCGACCTTCGGCCAATTGGAAGCAAAACTCGGCGCGCTCGGAATCACAACCGAATACTTCAGGCCGTGTTCCGTCCCGGCGCAGCCCGGATTCGCCCGTGCGACGGTTGAGGAATTGGCGCAAGCCCTGGCAAAGCAAATCGACCTGACAATCCAGGAAACCGGAGCCCCCCAGGTGGATGTCATCGCGTTCAGCGTGGGCTCGCTCACCGTCCGCGCCTACTTGTCCGGAAAGCAGAATCCGCCCAGCGTGTTTCAGCCGCCCACCCCGCACAGGATCCGCAAGGCGGTTTTTCTCGGCGGACAATTCTTCGGCGTCGGGAACGGAGAGTCCCCGCCGGGATCTGGACACTGCGACCCGATACCAGACCCCCAGGACGACGCCGTGTGCGTCGGAAGCCGCTTCCTCTGGGATCTCAACAACTGGAATCAGGGCGGCGACGACCTCCGGGGGATCGATGCCATCGCCGTTGCCGGCAGCGGACAATCGACGCAAGTAGGCAGCGCGTTCTTCAATGGCGACGGCGTGGTCTCGCTGAGTTCCTCCTCTCTCTCGTTCGCCTATCCGGCGGAAAGGACGCGCATCATCAACGCCTGCCACGTCTCCGAAGTCTGCACGCCGACGGTGTCTTACATCGACTCCGACTCACACCCGGCGTGGCTGGTCGTCAAATCCTTTCTGGGCGGAACGGACGAGTGGAAGGCAGTGGGCTCCTCTCCGGACAAAGACGCGGCGCAGTCTGCCAACGGTGGACTCCTGGTGGGAGTACACGATGCCTCCGGTACCCTGATCGATGCCACCCAGGCGTCGCTTTCGGGGTGGGCTTTGGATCGGAGCTTCGAGTCTGGCCTCGGGCTGTTCTACTCCGGCCAGGTCGCTAAAGGCGACTACCTGCTTCAAGCGACGGCACCCATCCCGGTGCCCGACGTCTCCTTCACCGTGACATCCGGCACTTATACCGTGGTGACCATGAAGCCCGGACCGTTGATCTCATCGGTCGTGCCCTCCGGCAGCGCCGCCAGACAACCCTCGATTCCCGCGGGCAGCGCGATCGAAATCCGCGGAGCCCGCCTCACCGATACTCCCGGCGGTACCCAGGTGACCGTGAACGACCAGCCGATTCCCCTGAAATCCGCTTCCGCCGCTCAGATCAGCACCCAACTGCCTCCCAACGTGACCGGCTTCGTGCGTCTCAAAGTGATCACCAGCGAGGGCTCCCATGGCTTCAACATGTTCCTGGAGGAAACCGGCGCCCGTCCTCGAATCGCCCAGTCGGGCGTCGTGAATGCAGCCAGCTTCCTTTCCGGCGCGGTCGCTCCCGGCGAATTCGTCACCATCACGGGCACCAACCTGGGGCCTGCCAGGTCGGTGACGGCCGCCGGATGCGCGAAGGGTCTCGGGGAAACCAGGGTCGCGTTCAACGGCATCGAAGCCTTCCTGACCTACAGCTCGGCCACACAGGTCAATGCCCTCGTACCGTACGGCATAAGTGGCAAGGCCGACATGACCGTCCAGTACAACGGCGGGACGTCGGATCTGTTCCCCCTCGCGGTCGTCGATTCCGCCCCGGGGATCTTTACTCAGGGCTATGGTCCAGGTCAGGCGTGGGCCCTCAACGACGATGGCACCTTCAACTCGCCGGGCAATAAGGTTGCGCGCGACAAGTGGATCGTATTCTGGGCCACCGGCCAGGGGCTGGTCAATCCCGCCGGGCAGGACGGCGAGACCATCGCCGCGCCGAAGAACGTGAACCTTCCGGTCAAGGTGATGATCGACAGCATCGAAGCGCCCCTGATTTACGCGGTTCTCGTCTACACGGGTGAGGTCCAGATAGCCGCGCGAATTCCAGCCAACTCGCGAACCGGCGATGTGCCGCTTGTGCTGACCATTGGCGCCGCGTCCAGCCGCAACGATGTCACCGTCTCCGTCAAGTGACCGTGGGACAGGCTTCAGCCGGTCCTCAGCGCAGCTCGACTTCCGACAACCAGTCGGGCCGTTTCAGCACCTCCCGCGGCTTCGAGCCGTCGGGCGGCCCGATAATCCCGTCGCGCTGCATCATGTCCAGAATCCGCGCCGCGCGTCCGTAGCCCAGCCGCAAATGCCGCTGTAGCGTCGAGGTCGAAGCCTTGCCCATCTGCAGCACCAGCCGGACCGCCTCTTCGTATTGCGGGTCCTGCTCCCCGCTTCCGGGTTCGCCCTCGGCGGCGCCCTCGCTCTCGTCCGGCGGCGCGATCAGGAAGCTCTGGTCGTATTCCGGCGCCGCCTGCTGCTTCCAGAAATCCACCACGCCGGCAATCTCCGTCTCCGTGACGAACGCCCCGTGCAGCCGCGTCAGCCGCGAGCTCCCCGGCGGCAGAAAGAGCATGTCGCCGCGCCCCAGCAGGTGCTCCGCCCCCATCACGTCCAGAATCGTCCGCGAGTCCACACGCGTCGCCACGCGAAAACTGATGCGCGCCGGAAAATTGGCCTTGATCAACCCGGTAATCACGTCCACGCTCGGACGCTGCGTCGCCAACACCAGGTGCATGCCCACTGCGCGCGCCATCTGCGCCAGCCGCGTCACCGACTCCTCCACGTTCCGCCCTTCCAGCATCATCAGGTCCGCCAATTCGTCGATCAAAATCAGAATGTAGGGCAGCGGACGCACCTCGTCCTGCGTCTCCTCCTCCGGGAACAGGCTGCGCGGCTCGTCCTGCCGCTTGCGGATCTTCTTGTTGAACTGGTCGATGTTCCGCACCCCGTATTCGGCCAGCAGCCGCAACCGCCGCTCCATCTCCAGCACCGCGTTGCGCAGGGCGTTGGTGGCCTTCTTCGGGTCCGTGATCACCGGCGTCAGCAAGTGCGGAATCCCTTCGTACATCCCCAGCTCGACGCGCTTGGGATCCACCATGATCAGCCGCACTTCGTCCGGAGTCGACTTGTACAGGATCGACATGATCATCGAGTTGATCATCACGCTCTTGCCTGACCCCGTGGACCCCGCGATCAGCAGGTGCGGCATCGCATCCAGCGCCGCCATCCGGATGCGGCCGTTAATATCCTTGCCCAGCGGAATGGTCAGGCGCGAGGACGAAGCCTGGAATTCTTCGCTCTCCAGCATCTGCCGCAGCGCGATCAGTTCGCGGCGCGTGTTCGGCACTTCGATCCCTACGGTCGGCTTCCCCGGTATGCGCTCGATCAGGATCGACTCCGCCTGCAACCCGAGGCACAGGTCCTCCGTCAGGTTCGTGATCCGGCTGTACTTGATGCCTGCCTCGGGCTTGAACTCGAACGTGGTCACCACCGGCCCGGGATTGATCTGCACAACATTGCCCAGCACCGCGAATTCCTCGAACTTCGCCTTGATGCGCCCCGCCGTCTCTTTCAGCTCCTGCTCGTCGTAAGCGTTGCGGCCCGGAGGCTCGTTCAGCAGCTCCGTGTCCGGCAGCCGGTACACCGGCGCGGCCTGCTCCGGCTCGGCGATCGCGGTCCGCGCAACCGGCATCGGCATCGGGTCCGGCGGAGGCGCGATATCTTCCATCTGGCAAATCGGGATCTCCTCCGCCTCCTCTTGGCGCGGACGATCGTTTTCTCTCGTTCGCGCTGCCCGCTCCTGCTCCACGCTCTCCCACGGCGGCGTTCCCTCCACCTCGGAAGGCGTCGGCGTAATCGCCACGGTCTGTGTCTTGAGCCTGTCCTTCTTGGGCGCCCGCCGCTTCTCCGCGCGCTCCCGCGCCTTCTCCAGCGACCTCTGCTGCACCCGCTCGCGCCACTCGCGCCACGCCTCGCCCCGCCGCTCCATCCAAGCCATCGGGCCCGCAAACCATCGCCCCAGCGTCGCCAGCGTGAACGTCGAAACCAGGTAGAGGGAGATGATGACCGCCGTGATCGTCACCATCAGCGCGCCGGCCAGGTTCAGGGAATCCACCAGCCAGGTCGCCATCATCAGCCCCACAATGCCGCCGATGCGCACCGTCCCGCTGAACAGGCGCAGCGGCAGGAACGAGAGCACCGCGCTCAATGCCAGCGTGAGCAGCACCGAGCCGAAGATCTTGACGCCGCCCGCTTCCATCGGCTCCGAGCGGATCCACCTCCACGAAAGCAGAAAGATCAGCAGCGGAAACAGGAACGCCGCAGCCCCAAAGACTTGAAAGAAGAAGTCGGAAAGATACGAACCCGCATATCCCACCAGGTTCAACGGCCGCTCGGACGATGCCGTGTTCAACGATGGATCCTGAGCGTGGTACGAAACCAGACTCAACAGGAGCGCAAGGCCCGCGAGTAACAACACGAACCCGACGATCTCATTGAGCCGGATGTGCTGCGTCGGAGATAGGAGCTTCATCACGCTGGCCGGCGGATGAAAGCCAGAGCAAGCACTATTATGCCACAGGCGGTAATGGATTGCAAGCAAAAGACTTATTGGAATCAAATCTGTTTTGGTTCGGTGTCAATAGCAGAAACAGCGGAAATCGCAGAAACGCGGTACAAAACAAGGGGCGCCAAGCTTGCGGCGGCAGCTACCTCGTCAGGAAGTAATCAGCAGGCGGTGTTTCGGACCTCAGACCGACCTCACCAATAATTACAGGCAGAGTGACGCACGCGCCGGAGTCTCATCAGGCATTCCGAGCGCCGGTGCTAACAAGGTCCGTAAGAGCCTGCCATGACTCGTGAGGTCACGAAAGCTCGACACGACCCCATCTATCAATCGGCGCGCTATCTGGTCGTGGTGTTCCTGCCGCTGTTCGCGCGCGTTGACCTGGGATTGTCGATATCGTATGCCAATATCTTTGGCAAGACACTCAACGAAACCATAGCTCTCGATTGATCCGTAGCGTTTCCGGATCCGATGGCGTAGAACGCTCGTGCCGGATGAATTCGGGGTAGCCCACTCC
>Ga0335080_10001334_pt1 | contig 23966 bp, 20 predicted proteins | sample Lox_Sample_34_FD_206720 | JGI IMG/M metagenome (GOLD analysis project Ga0335080, IMG submission 206720) | Soil microbial communities from Loxahatchee National Wildlife Refuge, Florida, United States - Lox_Sample_3.4 | ecosystem: Environmental > Terrestrial > Soil > Wetlands | place: USA...
CCCGACCCCAAATGCGCATCCACAACCCCCGCCAGCCACACCACCACAACACGCCCCCACCCGGCGCGAACCTCCGCCAAACAACCCACCACCGCAAAAGATCCTCAAGACCCGCCACGCCGCACCCAGCCGCACCTCGTGACCGGCGCTGCGACTTCTAGAACAGCGTCTGCCGTCGCAACACTCATCCATTGCCCTCACCCTCCTTCTGCTCCACGGCACGTTCCCGGGGCTTAATCGCAGCCTATGGCGTCAGCGGACGGCCGACGGCGATTCGTTCGCTAAAATCGCTCGTGAGCGATGAGGCTCGCTCGGACCGCGGCGTCGCCGCTGACGGCCTCTGGAAAACCGGATGTTCCAGGAGGCCGCCATATCACGCACCAGCGCGGAGATCAGGGCGGGCATCGCATGCCGCTCACGCTCCAGTTACCTTTACGACCGCTACGGCCAGTTCGCCGAACGGTTGACTCGCGCGTTCGGCATGCCGTGGTTTCGCGCCGTCCGGACCGCGGTGATCGTTGCCTGGGATGGTGGCGAATTCTCTAGCCGGTCTGCCGCACTTCGACCACTGCCCGTTCATAGTCATGAACCTCGTCTCTCGCCTGTCGCCGCCTACGCGGCGCTGATCCTTTTCGCGGAAACCCACGCAGGCAGATCGCGACGGTGCCCGTGTGTGAGAGTGATCCAGACCGATCTGATCGTCGCCCTACGGCCAAGACCGTCGATGGCCGAGGCCAACCAGGCGCTCGCGTGCGGGATCGACGCGCAAACGGTCGCAGGGGAACGCCGTGACGCCCGGCGAGCGGCGAGCTGCGCCGAACCGCGGTACCGATGCCAGTTCCGACCTCCCCGCAGGCACAGAGGCGCCAGCGCACCGGACAGGACTGGACGTGTCGGACGAGGAGGACCGCCCAAGTGTGTCCCGACTGGATTCCCAAACAACCCCGCAACCGAGGATTGGAGAGCCGAACGATGGTCTTCTACATCATTGTCTTCATCGTGGTGATCACGGTCGCTGTGCTCGGCTGGTGGATCCTGGAGCACCTATTGGAGCACCTCGAGTAACCTTGCGCCCGCGCGGCTGGCTCGCCGCCAGATACGCCCCCAGCAGCGTGCCGTACCCCGCGCGGCGCGACCGCGCGGCGGTCGCGGTCAGCACCACCAGGACCAACGCAAACGCGACCGGCGACATCATGCGGTGCAGCGGGCAGGCTGCGCCTGCCGATGGCTCGAGTCCCGCCGCGCTCATCCCCCAGCTGGAGCTAAAGGCGATGAGGCTCGCCACATGCGCGGTCCGACGCTGATGGCCTCTACGACACCGATGTCACCGGAGGCCCGTGGTGACCGCGGATATTCGTCGCTCACATATATGAGTGCCTCGACTCGGCCGCGGAACGCGCAATCAGACGCACGGCGGAGGGAGAGGAGATCACCTTTGAGCTCAGTCGTGCCACGGGGCAGTTCGTGGCCGAAGGCAGTTCAACCGGCGCGCGCCTCGTGTTCCACGATCCGCGGGCTCGCCGGGCTTTGCCCTGGCGAGGCACGCCGGCCCGGGATCATCCGAGACCTCGTCTGCCCGATCGGGCAGGCTGAGTTCGCTCGCGTGACCCAAACCGGTGAGGTGTATCTTTGTTCGTACGCGATGAGGCTCGCGTCGGGTGCGGTTGCTTGCCGCTGATGGCCTCTACGTCAGTTGTTCTTTCCCGACGTGGAGGTCACGATGGACTGGCCGAGCAGGAGCATCTGGAGTCGAATCCGCTGGTTGAGGGTGGCGCTGACATTGTGGTGGGAGCGTCAGAGAAGACGCGGTAGGTCAACGCCGGCCACTGAGCCTGCTTCCTGGTCGCAGTTCGAAGATGCTTTCTGGTCCTACGTCCGAGGCCAGGCCCCCCACCCGCATCATCGGGGCTGACGACCGCCCAACGGCTCGGCACGCGCCGGTTGATGACGTCGTGACGGGCCAGCAGCTCTGCGCTGAAAAGCAGCGAGCCGCTCACGGCTTTCGATCTCGTTGTGCCACCCGCGTGGGGCGGCCTCACGGGCGGGCGTTCAGCGGCACCACCGTGATATGGAGTTCTGGAGACGGTCGCCGACGAAGACCCGCGCACCGCCTATTGCGAGCGCGACCGGGATCGCGCTGATGATGACGCCGAGCGTGAAGCGCGTGGCGCGCATCGCGTCACGCCCGAGCGTACCGCCTGACCAACCAATGTGCGCGACACCCGCAAGCATCAAGCCTGGACGTCGTCGGGGTCTCGCGGCAGGCGTGGCGTTCGGCTGGCGACGGTGGCGGCCTGCAACCGGCCGAGCAGGTCGCTTCACCTGGTTGGTCGAGGTGCCACGCTACCCAGCTCACGACGGGCGCTCGCTCAGCCTTCTCCAGGCGGGCCGTCGCGCCGCTCCGCAAGGTCACGGAAGCGGCCCAGGGGATCCAGGGACAGCTCCACCGAACCACGTGGTGCCGGGAGCCCTGTTGGGAAATCCACCCGATCATGGCTCAGCCACGGCCGTTCACCGTGGCGGCCCAGCGTGCGGCGGCATTGTCGATCGCTGTCATCGCATCCTCCTGGGCTAGCCAGCCAGCGATCGCAACGCGCCTGCGACGCGACTCCTTCCGGGTCGCGAAACGCTCGATCTCCTCCCGCAGCTCGTGGGGAACTTCGTAGATCGACTCCACGTCCTTCCAGGCTGCGTCGCCCAGCGAGACGCACACGACAATCTCTTCAAAACCGCCCACGTCGTGGGTCCGCAGCAGCGCGATCGGCCTGACCGCGATCTGTCTCCCCGGTGCACCGGGCTCAGAAGCGCACACGATCGCCGCCAGCGGCGTTCCCTGGCGGGCGAGCGTGTCCGGGAAATGGCACCAATCGGCGGGGCACCTCAGCTCCGGCTGGCGCACCTGCTCGGGATCGCGGACGCTCGCGCGAGGCACCGGTGCGCCCTTAGGCACTTCCACCTGGCAGTACAACTCAGTCGCCGCGGGCATCTCGAACCTCCGCATTCTCCATCCCGCGCTGGGTGAGAAAGCCAACGCGGGTCACCGACCGTCGTCCGTCGTCGGCGATCCCGACGCATCCCCGCCCGAGTTGGACCGTTGATCCGGGTGACACGGCCTGCTTCCACAGCGGCCATGCCGATGGGCGTGCCATCAAACCTCCACGAACCTCGCGATTTGCTCGTAGAGGCCATCAGCGGCGCACGCCGCAGTTTGAGCGAGCCTCATCGCTCGACCCAAAGAGTATTCCACGCCGCCACCGGGTTGGAAGGGTCTGATCGCACAATCCCGGCGGGATGACGCGCGATAGGATTCGGTGAGGCGATGAAGCTCGTCTCAACCGCCTGACCGGCTAATGGCTTCTATCGAGTCAGGAAATCGATGGAAGTTTGACGATCGTCTGCGATTTGGGCGGGACCGCCCGCTGAGTCCTGAGGTGTGCGACCGGCGCTCACCATTTGTGCGGTCCTTTATGCGGCCAGCCGCTCCGCGTCCAGACGCGGCCAATCCTCGAGACGAGACGATGAGAAGGCAACATGGATCCACCGGCCAGACGCGGAGCCGCGTGGGCGGTCCGACCGACCCGGTTCCGCCGTACCGGAGCGAATGCCGGGCACATCTATCGGCCGTAGCTGGAAGCCCGCTGCTTGACTCGGGCGGCCTGCGGCTTGGACGCGTCGAGGACCTGATCGTGCGGTTGACCTCGGAAGGCCGGCTCCCCCCAGTGACGGGGTTGAGAGCTCGGATTGGTGGACGCGACGTGTTCGTGCCGGCCCATCTGGTTGAGAGCCTCGATGCGTCCGGGATCCGGATCTCCACGACGACGCTGGATCTCGTGCCGTTCCGACGCCGGCGAAGTGAACTGCTGCTTCGTGCCGATCTGCTCGGACGCAGCCTGATCGACGTCACGGCGGCGAGGCTGGTGCGGGCGAGGGAGATCGAACTGCGCCGCGAGGAGGGCTCGTGGCGTCTGGCCGGTATCGACCCAGGCTTCGGCGCCCGGATCCGCCGCCGGCTCCCCCGGCGCTGGCGCGGCCGACCCGGCGGCGTTGTGCCGTTGGTGGAGTGGTCGCAGCTCGAGCCGTTGGTCGGGCACGTTCCGTCGTTGCGCTTCGCCCACCGTCGGCTGGGGAGGCTTCACCCCGCCGAGCTCGCCGACCTGGTCGAGGCGGCCTCGCACGCTCAGGGTGAGGAGATCCTCAACGCGGTTGAGCGCGATCGGACTCTCGAGGCCGAGGTGCTCGAGGAACTCGACGACGAGCATCGGACCGAGTTCCTTCGCAGCCGATCCGATGCCGAGGTGGCGGCTCTGCTCACCGAGCTGTCCAGCAACGACGCGGCGGATCTGCTGATGCAGCTCATCCAGCGGCGGCGACTTCCCGTCCTGAACCTGCTGCCCAGCGCGATGTACGAACGCGTCCGCAGCCTGCTGAGCTACAACCCCCAGACCGCGGGCGGGATCATGAACCCGGAATTCGTGTTGCTCGGCGAGCAGGCAACCGTCGCGGACGCGATCCGCGCCATTCGCGGGGGATCGATCCTGACCGCGGATCTCCACGCCGTGTACGTATCGGATCGTCGCGGTCGTTTCCGCGGCATGATTCGCCTCTCCGACCTGATTCGCGCGCCGGACACCGAGGTACTGGCGGCGCTGGTCGCGAGGCGCGCGCCCGTCGTGCCGCCGCACGCCGATTTGCCTGAGATTGCGCGCGTGATGACCGACTATGACCTGCTGTCGCTGCCGGTGGTCGACGCCGAAGGCCACATGATCGGGGCGCTGGCACTTGACGACGTCGCTGAGCGCATGCTGCCCGACGATTGGCGCCGCCGCAAGGGGGCGGTCCGGGAATAGGTGATTGCAAGGATCAGCCGGGTCGGTCGGGTATCATGTAACTCACGCGATGAGGCTCGCTGGAGGAGCGTCAAGCTCTTCAAACCGCGCGAGAGTCCGCTGACGGCCTCTATCCGCCCAGTCGGAGCGAGTTGAAGGAGGCCATGCGCCCCGCGCAGCGTCGCTGATCGTCTCTTTGTGTGGACGTCTCCCGGTTCGAGATCGGACGGCTCGGAATGACGCGCCGGGCAGCCAGCAGGCGCGCTCGGTTCATTCTGACTGCCAGTTGGAGCGGCTCGATGCAAATTGGGTCCCAGGGAGCCGGGGCGCGACGCGGCCTAACGACCCAACCGTTAGGAGGAATCGATGGAAGCTGCTGACCTTGGCCGTGGCTCGCGGGAAGCCGACGTCGCGCCGGCGCCCCCCGCGGCCGAGCGAGTGTGGTGGGGTCCAGCCGATCCGGCACCGCTCGGGCTCGCCGGATTTGCCCTTACGACGTTCATCCTCGGGCTCGTCAATGCGAACGCGCTCAGCGGCAAGGACGTGTTTGTCGTCCTCAGCGTCGCCGGCGCCTACGGGGGACTCGTGCAACTGCTCGCGGGGATGTGGTCGTTCGCCGAGCGGAACACCTTCGCCGCGGTGGCGTTCAGTTCGTATGGCGCGTTCTGGATCTCGTTCGTGCTGCTGATCCAGTTCTTTCTCCCGGAGACCGTCAAAGCCGGAGGGCCGCTGGCGGCCAATCACGCCGTGGCGATCTACCTGTTGTGTTGGGGCTGGTTCACGTTCTACATGTGGATCGCGACGTTCCGGTTGAACGTCGCCCTGAACCTGGTGTTCCTGACCCTGTGGATTGCCTTTCTGCTGTTGGGGATCGGGAGCTTGGGCAGCGGGCACCGGACGATCACGCATTGGGGCGGCTATGTGACCACGGCCTGTGCGGTGCTCGCGTGGTACGTCTCGGCGGCACACGTGATCAACCACTACCTCGGACGGACGGTTCTCCCCCTCTTTCCGCTTGCCCGTACGTAAGAGAGGCGGGGCTACGACCAAGCATTCGAATTCGAGAACGACGCAGACGCGCGTTACCGCGGACCAAGGTGGCTCGGGGCACGCAACCTGTTGCGTGCCTCACTCACCCGGTGATCTCGAGCTGCGCTGAAGTAAGGAGAAATTCGATGGCAGATGCGGCAAGCAAAGACATCGCTGAGGAGCGTGACTACTCGGAAACCGAAATCGCCGTCCACTGGCGCGAGGAGGAGTACATCCCGCCCCCTACGGGGTTCAAGAATCAGGCAAATGCCAGCGACGAAGGAATCCTCGAGCGGTTCAGCGAGGATCACTTCCCGGACTGCTTCGTCGAGTACGCGGATATGCTCACCTGGGATCGCCGGTGGGACACCGTGCTTGACAGCAGCAACCCGCCGTTCTTCAAGTGGTGGGTCGGCGGGCGCCTGAACGTGTGCGTAAACTGCATCGACCGGCACCTGGACACACGCGGCAACAAGAACGCGCTGATCTGGGTTCCCGAGCCAGAAGACGCCGACATCCAGGAGATCACCTACCGTGATCTGTACCGGCGGGTGAACGAATTCGCGGCGCTGCTCAAGGACTTCGTGGGGGCCGAGACCGGCGACCGGATCACATTCCACCTGCCGATGGTGCCCGAGCTGCCGATCTCGATGTTGGCCTGCGCTCGGCTCGGGCTCGTTCATTCCGAGGTATTCGGTGGCTTCAGCGGTCACGCGTGTGGGCAGCGCATGGCCGACGCGGAGAGCAGTGTGCTGGTGACGATGGACGCCTACTACCGCAATGGCGAACTCATCGACCACAAGGCCAAGGCGGACGACGCGATCGAGGAGGCCCGCAAGGACGGCACCGAGGTCAAGAAGGTGCTGGTGTGGCGCCGGATTCCCGGTGAGTACCACTCCCAGAGCGAGATGGTCGACGGCCGGGACTTCTTCATCGATGAGCTGCTCGAGAACTACCGTGGACAGGAGGTCGCGCCCGTCTCGCGCGAGGCGAACGACACGCTGTTCATCATGTACACGAGCGGTACGACCGGGAGGCCGAAGGGCGCACAGCACTCGGTTGGTGGCTACCTGTCATACGTGACCGGGACCTCCAAGTACTACCAGGACATCCATCCAGACGATGTCTATTGGTGCTTTGCCGACATCGGTTGGATCACCGGCCATTCCTACATCGTGTACGGGCCGCTGTCGCTCGGGACCACCAGCGTGATGTACGAAGGGGTGCCGACGTATCCCGACCCGGGACGTCCGTGGCGGATCGCCGAGAAGCTCGGCGTGAACATCTTCCACACCGCGCCGACGACGATCCGGATGCTGCGCAAGCTCGGCCCGGGCGAGCCGGCCAAGTACAGCTACCAGTTCAAAACCATGACCACGGTGGGCGAGCCGATCGAGCCCGACGTGTGGCGGTGGTACTGGCAGGTGGTCGGCAAGGGCCTGGCGGCGATCACCGATACGTGGTGGCTCACCGAGACCGGAGGGTTCCTCGGCTCGACGCTCCCCGGGCTGCAGACGATGAAGCCGGGCAGCTGCGGACCGGGTGTGCTCGGTGTCTACCCGGTGATCTTCGACGAGAACGGTCAGGAGGTCCCGAAGGGCTCCGGGAAGGCCGGGAATATCTGCATCCGCAACCCCTGGCCGGGACGGATGCTCACGGTCTGGCGCCAGGACCAACGCTTCATCGACACCTACTACACCAAATACTGCGACCACAGCAGCAAGGACTGGCACGAGTGGCCGTTCCTGTGCGGCGACGGCGCCGTCCAGGCCGCGGACGGCTACTTCCGCATCCTCGGCCGGATTGATGACGTGATCAACGTAGCGGGCCACCGGCTCGGCACCAAGGAGCTCGAATCGGCCGCAATCATGGTCGACGAGGTGGCCGAGGCCGCGGCGGTGCCGGTCGTCGACGAGCTGCGCGGCAAGATCGTCGAGATGTACATCGCGCTCAAGCCCGGGTTCGAACCAAGCCAGGAGATCCAACAGAAGGTCTCAGACATGATCGACGAGGAAATCGGCAAGATCGCCCGCCCGAAGAACGTGTGGATCGTTCCCGACATGCCCAAGACCCGCTCGGGGAAAATCATGCGCCGCGTGATCACCGGCATCTCCAACTTCGCCGACGTCGGCGACACCTCGACCCTCGCCAACCCGGAAATCGTCGAGGCGATCCGCGAGCACGTGCAGTCAGAGAAGGAGACGCGCGGCGAGATTCCCAAGGACCTCTCTGAAAAGGAAAGGGAGGAGATCGCGACCTTCGGCCAGTCGTCGGAGTAGCCGCTCGCCCTCACCGCACCCCCGAGACCGGATCCGGTGGCGCCCGATATGGAACATCGGGCGCCACCCCGTTGGGAGTGGCTCCTGTCCGTCCACCAGCGATCAGAGGACCGGCCGGCACGGCGGGTGGGCCGTAGCCTCCGCGATGCGATTCTGACGGCCGCTATCCCTCGTCCCCGGCGACGTAGCCGCCCGCTCCGAGGTAGCTGTCCTCCGCTTGCTTGAACCTCCAGGCTGCGGCCGCCTCCTCTCGGCGAGCAAGGTTCCAGTCGATCTGGTACTCGATGGTCTCGGGGCTCCCCTCTAGACGCTCGTACGCGGCGTCGGCAGCGGCCTTCACGGCCTCGTAATCCGCACGTGCCGCGGCATAGGCATCGGCCGCTACGCGCAGAGCTTGCTGGTCAACCCCCGGCATCGATGGTTCGACCACCTGTGACAGTGAGCGACGCGACACGGCTCAGGTCACAGCCTGACCGGAACCGAGTTGTAGTTCATGAAGGGACCCCGGCCGGCGTAAAGGGCCTCGTCGCCGAGTTCCTGCTCGATCCGCAGCAGCCGGTTGTACTTGGCGATCCGCTCCCCGCGAGACGGTCCGCCGGCCTTTATCTGGCCTACGTGTGCGGCGACCGCGAGATCCGCGATCGTCGTGTCCTCCGTCTCACCGGAGCGATGCGAGATGATCGTTCCCCACCCGGCGTCCTGGGCGATCCTAATGGCGCGTAGTGTCTCGCTGAGCGTCCCGACCTGGTTTGGTTTGATCAGGACGGCGTTCGCGATTTGTTGCTCGATGCCGCTGCGCACAAGCCCGGGGTTGGTGACGAACACGTCATCGCCGATGAGCTGTACGCTCTCGCCGACCCGCGCGTGCAGCAGCGACCATCCTTCGTGGTCGTCCTCCGCGAACGGATCTTCAAGCGCGACGATCGGGTGGCGTCGGAGCAGCGCGACCCATAGCTCCACCAGTTCCTCCCGAGAGAACCGCGCCCCCTCGCGCTTGAGTGTGTATCCGCCATCCGCACGCCATTGGGTGGCCGCCGCGTCGATCGCGAGCACGACCTGATCCCCTGGGTGGTACCCGGCACGCTCGATCGCCTCCTCGGTGAGCTCGAGCGCGGAATCGAGGGACGTGAGGTGCGGCGCCAAGCCGCCCGTGTCGCCGACCGCGGTCGCCTCGCCCCTGCTGGCGAGTAGGTCTCCCAGCGACCAGTACACCCGTACCGCGATGTCCAGCGCGCCAGCGACCGTCTCCGCCTTCCAGGGGATCACCATCAGCTCTTGAATGTCGAGCCCATCGCGCGTGTGGGCGCCACCCTCGAGGACCGTAAGCATCGGAACGGGCAGCACGTGAGCGCGATCGCGCGCAAGATAACGCCACAATTCCAGGCCCGCGTGGGCAGCGGCCGCGTGCGCGCACGCCAGCGAGATGCCGAGCAGCGTGTTTCCGCCGAGGCGGTGCCTGTCGAGTGTCCCATCGAGAGCGATCAGGAGGCTGTCGATCGCCTCCTGATCGGTCGCGTCGCGTCCTCGCACCGCGTCTGCGAGCTCCCCGCGCACGACGTGGACGGCCTGGCGCACGCCCCGGCCGCGGAAGTGCCGGTCGTGGTCGCGCGATTCCAGCGGCTCCCAGCTCCCGGTCGATCCGCCGGCGGGCACCGCGGCACGGCCGCGGGCGCCCGACCGTAGGCGAATCTCTACCTCGAGTGTCGGCGATCCCCGGCTGTCGAGCACTTGGCGGGCTTGAACGTCGGCAATCGCGGAATCCGCGCCTGGCTTCGCGCCGCTCATGGTAGACATCGGGCTCACAGCGCTCCGGCAACGATCGCTTGCGGCGCGACCAAGCGCCCCGCGACGTCAAGTACGAAACCTGCCGACGGGACTGTCGATAGGTCGGTGATCAACCGTTCAGTCATTCGCATGGAACCTCCGCGGCCCGGTCGCCTAGGCAGCGCGAAGCTGCGTTTCGCCGGCCGTCTCCTGGAGTCGTTGAAGCGCCGCTGACTCGAGCTGCTTGACGCGCTGGCGGCTGATCCCGAGCAGGTGGGCCGTCTCCTGCAGCGTGTGTGGGCGCTCGCCGAGCACGCCGAACCGCAGGATCACGACGCCACGCTCGCGGTGATCGAGCCGCTGAAGCAACGGCAATAGAAGCTCGATCCGCTCGGCGGCGTCGAACTCATCCGCCCCGGCGTGCCGGCCGGCGACGAGCTGGCCCAGCGTGGTGGAGTCGCCCTCCGATACGGGCTGGTCGAGCGACAGCGGTTCGACGGCAGCGCGTCGTATCCCGGCGACGTCCGAGGGAAGTACGCCCAGGTGGTCGGCAATCTCGTCAACCGTGGGCGATCTGGCGAGTTCCGCACTCAAGTGGGCCTCCGCGCGTTTGATCCTCCGCAGCGTCTCGGCGATGTGCGCTGGCAATCGGACGGTCCGGCCTTTGTCCGCCAGGGCGCGCGCCATCGCCTGGCGGATCCACCAGGTCGCATAGGTCGAGAACTTCAGGCCGCGGCGGTAGTCGAACTTCTCGACGGCGCGCACCAGCCCGATCGTTCCCTCCTGAATCAGGTCCAGGAACGGCAGCCCCTGTCCGCGGTAGTGCTTGGCGATCGACACGACCAGCCGCAGGTTGGCCTCGATCAGCAGCTGCTTCGCGTCGAGGTCGCCACGCTCGATCCTGCGCGCGAGGAGCTTCTCCTCCTCTGGTCGCAGCAGCCGTCGCCGCCGGAGCTTGGCCAGGAACGCGTCAAGCGCCTCCGGCAGCTCGGATTCACCGCATTCGCCTGTCTCCAGCCGGAGCGTCTTGGGCTCGGTCGTCACGCTCATTGCAGACCTCCACGGGTTGAAGAAACCAGTGTGGTAGAGGCCATTAGCGGCTTGAAGCCGCGGCGAGAACGAGCCTCATCGCTCACTACAGAGTTTAGCGTGCGAGGCGGACGGAGGTCCAGGTTCGGCGCTACGCGTGGCGTGGCAGATAGTTCGACCCACCTGGACGCTCAGGCATGTCGGCTCGGCAGCCGTCGACTCGCTCGACGTCGGACGCGGAGCAGCGTCCAGCACTCGCTCGTCGGTCGGCGACGGCGGCCGGCGGCCGCTAAGGACTCGGCGTTGCCGTATCGAACTCGGGGCGCGTCAGCTGGAGAGTTCCCGCAGCCACAACGCGTCGACCCCCGCACCGCCATTCGCGCGTCCACTCCGTGCGATCACGACGATCGATGCAGCGAGCTGGTTCGGTAGACCGCGCGCCTAACGGCACCCGGCCTACCAGTCACTCACGCGTGAGAGCTTGCCGACGAACGCGAGCGGCGCCGGGCTTGCGCCGAGTGGACGAGGTCATGGGTACAGTGCTGGCGGATGTGGCCGTGGCCCCTGGGGCTGAGCAGGTCGTCGTCCAAGTGCTCCCGGCACAGCGCCGCGCCGCAATGATGGCAGGTCGCGACCGCGGAAGTTACCCGTCCTTCGTTGTCACACACGTAGCAATTCATGATGTCACCTCCTACAGGTTGACCAAGAGGCACTCGATCGCGAACGATCGGCGACGTCGAGGAGCGACTGGGAGCCGACGGCAGGGGCGCACGAGCAACCATGGGCCATGAACTCGTGAGGATCGGACGTTGCGCGGGCCGAGCCTCCAGCACCGGTTGGCACCATGACGATACGAATCCGGTGTCGCGCAACCCGTCTTGCGCACCGAACGACAGGTATGTCGGCGACGTCACCATCGCAAACAGCAGACTCCTATCTCAACATCGAGTTAGAAGCCATCATCCGCGCCTCGCACTTGCCGTGACAGGCTTGGAATTACGCGGGCCCCATCGCCTAGTAGTAGTGGGCGTATGGTAGCGGATCACGAACCGCCGAGCGATCGTTTCGCGCGCCATCTCGCGGAGGCTCGTCGGGTGGCGTTAGCTCGCCCCCGGCGGCGGCGAGTTTCCGTGGCACCAACAAGCGCGGCGGCGCCAACGGAACGCGGATTCGTTCGAGGCGATCTGCGACTGCGCCTGGTCACCGGCGCATCTCCCCCACCTTGCAATCGGGCACGTCGCGTTTGATGTCCAAGTCAGGCCGGCTACGTGGGCGAGGACGTGGAGAGCATCCTGCTCGCACTGATCAAGGCGGCGGACGACGACATCAACCGCGCACAAACCGGAATCATCTACCTCGACGAGATCGACAAGATCGCGCGCCGGGACGATAACGCCGCCAATGTCCGCGACATCTCTGGCGAAGGTGTCCAGCAGGCCCTGCTCAAGCTGCTCGAGGGCACGATCGCGTCACTGCCACCGCGGGGAACGCCCAAGCAGCCGCACGGAATGCAATCGATTGACACCACCAACGTGCTGTTCATCTGCGGTGGCGCGTTCGGAGGCCTTGGCATGATCCACAACGGCTTCATCCCGGACCTAGCTCAATCCTGTTGTCCGGTCAGCCGTGAGACGATCGCGGCCGTCCGCCGACGCTCGAGCCGATCCCACCCGCGCAACAGGCGGCGTAGAGCCGGCTGCGGCTCGTCGGCGGCGCGGCGGAGCGGCGCGCGAGCCACCCCTCTCGATGGGTCAGGGGTTCGCTGTCGATGAACGCCCCGGTCTCCACGAGCGGCGACTGACGTCAGGCGCGGTCTGGCGAGCTAGAATGAATGACGAGCGATGAGGCTCGCTCCGCTCGCGGCCCCGGCCGCTGATGGCCTCTACCCACTTGTTCTTCTACCGGTGGAGGTCAAGACCGCTGCGTTCCCAATCGCTGCGTCGAACGCTCGGCCTCGCGGCTCCCCATCCGAGGTCGCGAAGGGAGGACTGACCATGGGACTGTTCTCGTTGAGATCCACTGATGACGACGACGAACCCGATCAGGCGCCCGGCGCCCCTGACTCCAAGGCGAGCGACCGGCTAGCGGAGGAAGACCCCGGCCCCGGCGACGGGAGCGGCGACGACCGCCCGCACGACTCCTCTCGGGTCTCGGTCGGCAACGAGCAGCCGCCCCGCCCCGCCCCGCCGCGAGGCGCCTCCGAGGACGAATACCAATTCCACACCTACAAGGTGTATCCATCGGGCCGACCGGACGCCGTCGAATTCGTCGACGTTCACAAGGGGTTCGGCCGGGCGCAGATCCTGCGCGGGCTGAGCATGGGTCTGCCAGAGGGGATGGTGTCAATGATCCTCGGACCGTCCGGGACGGGCAAGTCGGTGTGCATCAAGCACATCGTGGGGTTGCTCTATCCCGACGAGGGGGACGTCCTCGTGCACGGGGAGTCCGTGCCGAACATGTCCGACGAGCGGTTGTTCGAGCTGCGCAAGAGGTTCGGGCTGCTGTTCCAGGACGGGGCGTTGTTCGGCTCGATGAGCGTCTACGACAACGTCGCGTTTCCGCTGCGCCAGCACACCGAGAAGGGCGAGGACGAGATCGAGGACATCGTAATGCGCCGGCTCAAGGAGGTCGGGCTCGGCGATGCGCGCCACCAGATGCCCAACGAGCTCTCCGGAGGGATGCGCAAGCGCGCCGGGTTCGCGCGCGCCCTCGCGCTCGAACCCGACATCGTGCTGTTCGACGAACCCGACTCAGGCCTCGATCCGGTGCGGACCGCCCTCTTGGGCGAGCTCATCCTCGAGGTCCACCGTGACGCGATGGACGAGGCGACGGAAAAGGGGAAGGAGCATCTGCCGACATACTGCGTAGTGACGCACGACATCATGAGCGCGCGGCGCGTCGCGGACTACATCAACGTGCTGTGGAAGGGCAGAATCGTCGAGGCAGGCCCGGCCGAGGAGATGCTGAACTCGGACAATCCGTTCATCCGCCAGTTCCTCTCGGGTGAATCGGAAGGGCCACTGGCGATGGATTAGGCCTTCGCCCATTGCTGGTCGCAGATCCCTGTGGAATTTGAACGCACGCTGCCTGATTCCGGCAAACGACTTCGACCTCGAAGCGTTCGCCCGCGAGAACCAGCCGCGATGCCCGTTCTGCCCCGGTCCGGCCCCACCGGCAAGGAATCGTGGATTCGCGGCCGACGACGCTTCAGCGAATGCTGGCGAAGGTGCCGGCCGGGCCGTTCGAGGCCTACCTACGGGCCGAGCGCCAGGCCGGAGAGCGGTATCTCGGGAACATGGGTCGGGTCGAGTGGCTCGCGAGCTTCGCGCCAATCGCGCCCGCGAACCTGGCTGTGTACGGCGCGCCGCCCGGAACTGCTGGCTATCCGCTGAACTTGGGCTCGCTGCCGCTCCAACCCGCACGGGCATCGCAACCAATCCGCCGGAGCGGCAACGGCGCGGTGGAGACGAGCGATGAAACCGAGTCGGTCGAGCGGAGGCATCTATGCCGAGCATTCGGGAGAATCGGTGTGATGCGCGGCGTCGACGCGACGCAGCGATTGCGGGCGGCGCAAGCGTCGCGCTCCCCCGAAGAGCTGACGGAGTCGCTGGGTGATCCGAGTCCTGAGGTGGTCCGCGCCGCGATCGATCGGCTGGTCGCGCTGGAGGGCGAGAGGGCGGCGCCGGCACTGCGCGCGCGCCTCCTTGACGTCGACCTTTCGCTGGTTGCCGACATCGCCAACGCGCTGCGGCGGATTGGCGATGGGGAAGCTTTCGGGGCCGCGACGGCGGCGCTCGCTGATCGCCGATACTCGCGACGACTCGCCGGGGTCCGGGCACTCGCGGCTCTTGGCGACGAGCGCGCCGCCGAGTCGGTGCGAAGGCTGCTCGAGGACGACGTCGCCGGCGTCCGGGCCGCGGCACTCGATGCACTCGCGCGGCTTGGCGACGTCGGCGCTGGCGCTGAATGCGGCCGGCTTCTGTCCGACCCTGTGCCGCACGTCCGAATCGCGGCCGTGCGCGCGGTGACGCGCGTGGCAGCACACCCCGGAGCGCTGTTGGCCGCCGCTGCGGAGGACGAGGACCGGCTCGTGCGCCTCGAGGTGGCCCGTCATGCAGCCGAGCTTCCGGCGCGTTCCGCCAAGGCATTGCTCGAAGATGCGGACCTGCGGATCAGAGAGGCCGCCGCCCGCGCGGCGGGCACGCGGGAACTCGGTGCGCTTGCCATGGCCCTGACCGACGATCCCGCTCCCGATGTCCGCCGTGCGTCGGCGCACACCCTCGGCGCGATGCACGACGAGCGAGTCGCCGATGTGCTCGTTCCTGGCCTCGAGGACAGGGACGCGCTCGTCCGCGCGGCCGTCTCGCACGCGTTGGAGGAACTGCTGACTCGAGCCGGGGCGGTGAGACGGTTGTGCGATGAGCTGGCAAGCGAGCGAACGGAGCGCCGGCGGGCCAGCGTATATGCGCTCGCTCGTCTGGGCGCGCGCGATGCGGCTCCGGCGCTGTCGCGACTCGCCGACGATCCTGATCCCGATGTCCGCCTCGCGCTTGTCCAAACCGCCGCCGACCTATTCGACGACCCAGGGCCTGTGATGCGCTACCTCGCAACCGACTCGGATGCGGCGGTCAGCCAGGGGGCGGCAATGTGGCTCCTGCGGGCGGCGCGCCCGGCTCGCTGAATGTGCCGAGATCGCCGGGCGGCTACAGCGCGTACACGGCATATGCGATCACGACCACCACGAACACGTAGAACAGGTACAGGTTCACGTCCCCGCTCTGGATCGGCCGCGCCAGGTTCGCGAGCGTCTGCACGAGCCGGATCACCGGCCGGTAGAGGTAGCGCTCGAAGATCGGCGTGACCTGGAAGCGGTAGTGCACCGGTCCCGAGCGTCCGGCCGGGTCGTCCGAGGCGCGCTCGACGTGGACGCTCGGCCGGTACAACGGCTCGAAGGTGACGCGCACCGGGTTGGCGTGCGTGGTGGCGGTGTACTGCATGCGTGCCCTGAAGTCGAGGATCCCGCCGTCCCATACGGGTGGGCGCCGGCTGCGGGCGCGAGGTCTGCCCGCGAGGAAGATCAGGATCGGGACGACGGTCATCGCGAGCAGGCATGCGGCGAGGTACGTCGGTGAGAAGCCCGAGAAGTCGGTGTGGGCCGGGATCACGGTCAGCTTGGGGACGATCAGTTCCGAGCGGATGTCGATCCCGGCCGTCGCTCGCGCCACCCGGTCCAGAGCGGTCAGCACCAACGGGGCGCCGATCCCGAGGAACACGCAGGCGCCGGCGAGCAGCGCCGGGCCGGCCAGCGGCTGCTGAGCCTCGCGTGCGTTGGCCGCCTGGCCCGATCGAGCCATGCCCAGGAACGGGATCCCGTAAGCGCGCGCGAACGCATTGATCGCCAGTCCGCCGGTCAGCGCGATCAACGCCCCGGCGATCACGATCAGGATCCCGACGAGGTGACTTGAGATACGGAATCCCTGGAAGAGGCCCTGGAACAGCATCCATTCGGAGACGAAGCCGTTGAGCGGCGGCAAGGCGGCGATCGCGACCGTGCCGATCAGGCAGATGACCGCGGTGCGCGGCAGGCGGCGGATCAGGCCGCCGAGGCGGTCGAGGTCGCGTGTTCCGCTGGCGTGCTCGATCACGCCGGCCTCGAGGAACAGCAGTGTCTTGTAGGTGCCGTGGTTGACCGTGTGATACAGCGCGACGATCAGCAGGAACGCGCCGATCGCGTGCTGACCGTACGCGGTGAAGGTCATGCCGGCGCCGAGCGCGGTGACGATGATCCCGATGTTCTCGATGCTGGAGTACGCCAGGAACCGCTTGAGGTCGCGCTCGATCAGCGCGTAGAGGATCCCGAGCACGGCCGAGATCGCGCCGAAGCCCATCGTCACGAGCCCCCACCACGCCGGTCCGCCCGGCAACAGCGTGAACCCGAACAGCGCGATCCCGTACACGCCGAGCTTGATCACCAGCCCCGACAGAAACGCCGAACCGTCGGCCGGCGCGACCGGGTGGGCCGCCGGAAGCCAGATGTGGAACGGCACCAGCCCGGCCTTGAACCCGAAGCCGCACAGGGCCAGCACGTACGCGGCCGCCCGCCAGCCGGCGTGCACGTGCCGTGCCCGCGCGGCGATCGTGACCAGATCGAGCGAGCCCGTGTGTGTGGCCAGAATCGCGAACGCGAGCACGATCATCACGAACCCGACCTCGCTCAGCGCGATGAACAGGAACGCTCCTTCGGCGACGCCCGTCCGCCTGTGGTGGCGCAGGATCATCAGGTAGCAGAGGAGCGCCATCGTCTCCCACGCGACCAGAAAGGCAACCACGTTCCCGGCGATCAGCACCGCCAGCGACGCGAGCAGCGCGAGGTTGTACACGAGCAGGTAGGCGGCGGTGCCCGGGGCGGGGTCGTGGTACCGAGGGCAGTACAGCGCGATCGCCACCGCGACGAGCCCGAGCAGCGCGATGAACGGGGCCGCCAGCGGGGCGATATGGAACGTCGCGCCGCCGACCGGTCCGGCCCCGAGCCGGAGCGTCGGGCCGGCGCCGTGGACGGCCAGGAGCACTCCGCAGGTCGTGGCGGCGGCTCCGCCGAGACCCGAGATCACGGTGCAGGTCGCGAGCCCGGCCCGGCGGGTCGCGCCGACGCCCGCGGCCGCTGCCGCCAGCCACGAACCCGCGGCCGCGATCGCCAGGCCTGCGATCGCGTGCGTCATGCCTCGCCCGCCGCCCGGAAGTCGAGGTCGAGCGACAGGGCCGAGACTCGCTCCTCGAGCCGCCCGACGGCGACCAGCAGGCCCTGCAGCAGCGCGAGCGGACTCGGGGGACAGCCGGGGACGAACACGTCGACGGGCAGGACACGGTCGATTGAGCCGTGCACCAGCTCGTCCTCGGTGTACACGCCGCCCAGCGCGCACGCCCCGACGGCGATCACGACCTTCGGGTCGGGCGTGGCGTCGAAGGCCTTGAGCAGGAGGTTGTCGGCGGCGCGTACAGCGGGCCCCGTCACCAGCAGCAGGTCCGCGTGCCGGGGCGCCGGCGTGAAGAAGAACCCGAGCCGGTGCAGGTCGTAATGCGGCGCGGTGAGGAGCCGTATCTCGGACTCGCAAACCGCGCACGAGCCGGTGTCGACGGTGCGGATGTGAAGGCTGCGACCGAACGACTTGGCCACGCGCCGGCGCAGTTCGGTCGAGAGGTGGTCGAGCTCGGAGCCGGGTCTGCGCTCATCGATCGCCAATTCCCGCCTCCTCCTGTCCGCGAATCGGCACCCGTTTGATCAGCGCCGCGCGGTCGGTCGCCGCGAGCTGGAACTCGCCGCTCGGCCGTACCGCGCCGTAAGCGAGGTCGGCGCAGCGCCCACAACCCGTGCAGCGGCCCAGGTCGGCGACCAGCTCGTGCTGTTCTCGGGAAAGGGCCTTCGCCGGGCACGCGGCGACGAGCCGGTCGACGAGGCCGATCGTGAGGCGCGTCGAGTGGAACACCGGCGGGCTGGGCAGATCGCGCGCCCACCGGTCGACCGACCTCGGGTAGCGGGTCGTCGCGATCCCCCTGCGCAGGCCGCGGTAGAACCAGAACGCCATCAGCGCGCGAACCCGGCCACGGTGAGCCAGAAGCTGGCCTCGATGATCGGGATGTCGGTGAACACGTTCTGGGCGCGGGCGGCGTCGTCGAAGGCGCGCCAGTTGCGAACCGACGCGGGACGCAGCCGCGCGCGGCGGATCCGCCCGTCTTCGTCGAGCGACACCCACACGAGCGACTCGCCCCGTGGCGTCTCGGCCCAGCCGAGGCCGGCCCCGGCGCCGGGCGTGACCGGCTCGCAGCCCGGACCCGCTTCACCCAGATGGGAATCGATCAGCCTTGCCGCCTCTCCCACCTCCTCGACCATCACGCGCATCCGGGCGAGCACGTCGCCGGCCTCGCGAGTCGCGACGCGGGGCGCTGGGTCGTCGCCGACACCGGTGGGATGGTCGCGGCGGACATCTATCGCCTGCCCGGATGCCCGCGCGACCGGACCCACCAGTGACAGACCGTGGGCATTCTCCGGGCTGACGAGGCCGGTCGACTCCAACCGGTCGACGTGCGAGTTCGTCACCAGCAGCGCATTGACCACGTAGCGGAACTCACTTAATGCCGCGGGCAGCAGCTCCCGGATCTGATCGGCGTCCGGTTGGCGGCGCACGCCGCCCGGACAGACGACGTCGAACAGGTAGCGATGGCCGAACGCCGCCAGGTTCAGGCGCAGCAGCTGTTCGAGCACGATCTCGCTCCGCGCCTGACCGACCGACAGGCCGGTGGTCTGGCACAGTGCCGCCACCGCGGCGGCGTGGTTGTAGATGCGCTCGAGCTCGAGCGCTACCGACCGGGTATGCGCCGCTGGATCGGGGACGTCGATGCCGGCGGCCATCTCGACCGCTCGGCAGAACGCGAGCGTGTTGCCAACCGACGACAACCCATCCGCTCGCTCGGCGAAAAAGGCGGCGCGTTGTGGGTCCAGTCCGACCAGCCGACGCTCAACTCCACGGTGCTTGTGCCAGTGGAACAGGTACAGGTCGAGCACCTCTTCACCGGTCGTCACCAGTCCCATGTACAGGGATTCCCACCCGGCGACCCGAACCGGTCCGAACGGAAATTCGAATGCCTCGCCACTGACCATGTGCGGCTCGTAGTCGCGCGCGAGGCGCCTGCGCTCGCGTCGCCCGAGTCTCGGGAAGCGCTCGGCGCGATGCGGCGGCACCAGCACCCGGTTCAGTCGCCTGCCGTTGTCGGGGCGCACGCCATACTGCTCATAGATCTCGCATTCCTCTATGAACGCGGCTGGGTCGAGATCGGACAGTGGAGGAAACTGGTCCCCATCGAGCTCGCACTCGAGCACCCGGTAGCAGCTCTCGCCGTCGAGCGCGTACACGCTGCGCAGAACGACCACGCCGGCGTCGTCTTCCTCGGCGAACAGATCGGCTAGTCGCGCGCCGTGCTCAATCCACAGGTCGTGACTGAGCGACGCGAGCCGGGCCGTCTCGACGCGCTCTATCTGAATTCGGTCGGCACCTGGAAGCAGCGCCACTCCGTCGCCGTTCAGCCTCGACTGGCCGCGTCGCTCGCTCATGAGATCGCGTGGATCGACTGCAGGATCAGCCGATCGAGGCCGCCGGGGATCCACAATCCGAGCACCAGGAGCATGGCCAGGCCGGCGACCAGCGGGGTCGCGGCGAGCAGGCGCCCGGAGCGCTCCACGTAGGCTGGGCCGGCGGTGGGGCGAGCCGGGGAGTCTCCGAGCGCCATTCCCGCCGCCGCGCCCACGAGCGCGATGAACACGATCGCGAGCAGCACCAGGAGGGCGGCCACGAGCACGACGCTCGAGTGCTGGAGCCCCGCCCGGACGATCGTGAACTCGCTGAGGAACAGCCCGAATGGTGGCGAGCCGGCGACGGCGAGCGCGGCCAGGAGCAGGATCGCGCCGGTGAGCGGGGTCACGCTCAGCACCCCGTGGACCTCGTCCACGAGCCGGGTGCGGTAGCGAAGCACGAGGTCGCCGCTGGTCAGGAACAGCACCGCCTTCCCGATCGCATGAGTGAGGGTGTGAAGCAGCGCGCCGTAGAAGCCGAGCACTCCGCCGAAGCCGAGCGCGATCGCGATGATCCCCATGTGCTCGACCGACGAATACGCGAACAGGCGCTTGTAGTTGCCGCGCAGGACGATGAACAGCGCCCCGACGATCACCGAGGCAAAGCCAAAGATCAGCAGGATCCGCCCGGCGTAGTGACTTCCCAGCTCTGCACGGGTGAGTGCCTGGAAGCGGATGATCGCGTACATGCCGGTGTTGAGCAGTGCGGCGGACAGCATCGCGCTGGCGGGGCTCGGCGCCTCCGAGTGGGCATCGGGCAGCCAGGTGTGCATCGGCGCCAGTCCGACTTTCGTCCCGTAGCCGATCAACGCCAGCAGAAAGGCCAGCCTCAGGCTCTGCGCGCCAAGCCCGCCAGCGTGGGCGAACAGGAACGACCACGTGAGGTGTTGGGTGGGCGAGCCCGGGAGGTCGCTCGCCGCGAAGTACAGGAACAGCGTCCCCACGAGCGCGATCGTCACCCCGAACGAGCTGATGATGATGTACTTCCATGCCGCCTCGAGCGATACGGGTTTCCCCTCGAGGCCGACGAGCACGCAGCTCGCGAGCGTGCTCGCCTCGATCAGCACCCACAGCAGCCCGAGGTTGCCGGTCTCGAACGAGGCCAGCATCATCGACGCGAAGATCGCGAAGAAGATGAAGTACAGCCTCACCTGGAGCGGCCGCAGCTTCGCGCGCTGCTCCTCGGCTCGGACGTACGCCGCCGAGCCGATGCTGGCCAACGCGACCACGACCGCGATCGTGGCCAGGAAGAACCCGCTCAACGGGTCGAGGTAGAGAAACCCGCTGAGGCCGCGTACACGCTGACCGCCGCTCACGCCGACGGCAATCGCGACCGCGACCGCGAGCGTGGCCAATCCCGATACGACCGCCACGGCTCCGAGCGGTCGCGCGCGCGCCGTGAGCGCGCTCGCCAGCGCGGGGGTCAGCGGCAGCAGCACGACGATCACGGCGAGCGCGATCATTCCGACAGCTGCCTGAGCTCGGGAGCACTCGCCTCGGCGAGCTGGCGCGCCAGCCCTGACACGAACGCGATCATGATCAGCACCGCGGCGACGGCATCGAGAAACACGCCGGCCTCGACGATGAACGGGAACGTCGCGACGATCGCGATCGCCCCCAGGAACACCCCGTTCTCGATGATCAGCCATCCGATCAGCTGCGCGATCGTGTGCCGGCGCACGACCATGCACAGCGCCCCGAGCAGGATCACCGCGGTGGAAATCGGCACGACTGCCTGAGCCACCAGACCGTTCGGAACCGTCCCCGACCGGATCACCAGAAAGGCGAACGCCGTCAGGAAGGCCCCGAAGATCAGCGAGCTCGACAGGCCTGTGGAAAGGGATACGTCACGTTTGAGCTCGAACCGCTCGATCAGAAAGTGCCGGGTGCCATACGGGATCCCGATCCCCTTGATCAACAACGTCAGCGCGGCGAGCACCCACAGCCCGGCGTCGTGCTCGTGCAGCGCGACCACCGCGGCGGCAAACGACAGCACGATCGACTGCGCACCGTAGTAGATCACGTACCGGTCGAACAGCTTCGAGCCCAGACAGGCGAACGCGCACAGCAGGATCGTCACCGCGGCGATGTCGAGCAAGACTCCCTCCGGGGAAGTCGCGGACAGGCTCTCGACCACGGCGAACTGAATCAATCTCATCTCTCAGGTTCCAAGCACGTAGGAGGTCGCGATTCCGATCAGCGCCAACAGGAACGCCGCCCCGAGGTACTCAGCGATCCGGAAGAAGCGCAGCTTCGCGAACGAGCTGTCGATGACCACGATCACCGCGCCGCAGACCGCGAGCTTGCCGAACAGGGCGAGGATCCCGAGCAGGCCTCCCAGCAGGCTGCTCGCGCTCCCCAGCCCCCAAGGGATAACGAACACGTTCATGAATACCGCCGACAGCAGGAACAGCTTCATCCACGACCCCCACTTGACCAGCGCGTACTCGCGGCCCGAGTACTCGAGCACGCGGCTCTCCTCGATCATCGAGATCTCGATCGTCCCGCTCGGGTTGTCGATCGGAATCCGGCCGGTCTCCGCCAGCACGAGCATGAAGAAAGCGATCGCGCCGAGCATGTGAGTCGGAAGTACGTACGCGGCCCCCGAGTTCGCGAGCGCGTGGTTCTCGAGATACGGGTTGTCCGACCGCGACAGCGCCCCGACCGTGAAGAAGACCAGGATCAAGGCCGGCTCGGCGAAGCTGCCGATCCAGGTTGTCCGGCTCGCGCCCAGCCCGCCAAGCGGACTGGCGGTGTCGAACGCGGCGAGCGAGATGGCAAAGCTCGCCAGGCTCAGGACGAAGGCGCCCCCGATCAGGTCGGCCAGGAACGCGAGCGGCAGCGGCTCGTCGGTGATGATCGGAACGATCGCCGAGACCGTCAGGTAACAGGCGAACGCCACGAACGGGGCGCCGTGGAAAATCCATGAGGCCTGGTCGGAGGTCGCGCTGCCCTTGCGAAGCAGCTTGCGCAGATCGCGGTAAGGCTGCAGCACGCTCGGCCCACGCTTGCATTGCACGATGGCCTCCGCGCGTGCCAGCACCCCCGCATACAGGGGCGCGGCGAGGAGGACGACAAGACTCTGAAGGACCTGCAGGGCGTCGCCCACGCGGCTCTTCTCCGGGACCTCTATCTCGAGTTACAGATAGAAGCCATCATCCTCGTCCGGGCTCATACCCCGGGCCTGGAGTTACGCGGGCTTCATCGCACCTACGCCATTAACCATACCTGCTCTGTCGGACGGTCTGCGGTCAGCTGAATCGACAGACGAATCGAGACACCCCCAGCGCCGCCGCGGTCGCACGGAGCCGTCCAAGCGAAGCCGGTAACCGGTGGTATGCAAGTGGTGCGACCCCACAGGATCAGGGCCTCGGCGACGAAATCCGCCGTGCAAGCGGACGCCGTGCGCGAGCCTGGATCGTGATAGGTCGCGATGCCCCGGGAACGGTCCCATGAGCGCGCGCCGACGCGCCTCAGCGATTGACATGCGATGCTGCCTGAGACTGAACGTCTGTGCCGGCTGGTCTCGTGGAGCCTTCGCTTGCCGGCCAGGTGCACACTTCTACGAAAATCGCTCAAGTAGCTCACGGTTCTTGCCGATGGGGCTGCTATACATTGAGATCGAGCGATGAGGCTCGCTCCGACTGCGGCTAGGGCCGCTGATGGCCTCTACCTTGTATTCCGCCTATTTGGAGGTAAGCAATGGAGGCCAATTCATCAGTGGTTATGTCGGTGCCTGTTCCGGGCGACTTCGCGGCAGGCGTCCGCACCAAGCCGGAGACGCTTGCTGTCCGTGGAGATTTCGCGACGGGCATGCACGGAATGCCCAAGGCCCCGGCGTGGCACCACGGCGACTTCGCCGCCGGTCTGAGGTCTCACCTGCACCTGCATCGCGTTAGCGCTCACGGCGACTTC
>Ga0335080_10001335_pt1 | contig 23962 bp, 22 predicted proteins | sample Lox_Sample_34_FD_206720 | JGI IMG/M metagenome (GOLD analysis project Ga0335080, IMG submission 206720) | Soil microbial communities from Loxahatchee National Wildlife Refuge, Florida, United States - Lox_Sample_3.4 | ecosystem: Environmental > Terrestrial > Soil > Wetlands | place: USA...
CAGCTTGGTGCCGCACGGATGAATGAAGTGTGTGCTGCCCTGCGGTTCTCTTTGGGCTGTGATTCAAACTAGTTACTGGCAACGTTTCGTCTGTCCTCATATTTGTCCGATTCTGCATGGTTCTTCTGCTAGTTGGCCATCACATTCTCCCACTACAATGCGATCATGGATTGGGGTGGAGCGCATTCTGTCTCATCCTCTTCTTATCAAGCTATTCCTCCTGCAAATACTTACGCAGGAAGAGGGTTTTTGGTCGCTTTGCGCTTTTCTTGACTGTCACAGTAAAGGACGCCACCAAGCAGGAGCACTAAGGCGCCTTCCGGGCACCAGGCCTTGATCGAAGTAGAATATCCAAAGTGGCGAGACCTGAGCTACGGCTCGTATCAGAGGCATCAGTACGCCCCGGACCAAAAAGCATCGTAAACGAGGCATCATGTATTCTTCTTAAATTGCATCAGGATGACAATCAACCAATAAACTATGAACAACAAAAAGCACCCCGGGTTTGCTACCCGCGCCATTCACGTTGGACAGGAAGCCGATCCGCTCACGGGCGCGGTCTCGGTTCCTATCTATGCGACCTCCACCTACCTTCAGGAAGAACTGGGCAAGAACAAGGGATACGAATATGCCCGCGTCTCCAACCCAACCCGCGACCGCCTGGAGACCAATCTTGCTTCGCTGGAAGGCGGAATCGCGGCGCGCGTCTTCGCCAGCGGCATGGCAGCCATCCACACGCTCTGCACTATGCTGAAGTCAGGGGACCATATTGTTTCCGGTCATAATCTTTACGGCGGCGTACCCCGGCTCTTCAATCAGGTGATGGCCGATTTTGGTCTTGAGTTCACCTACGTCGATACCTCCGACGTGAATAACGTCGAGCGCGCCATCCGCAAGAATACTCGCCTGGTCTACGTTGAGACGCCTACCAACCCGTTAATGGCTCTGAGCGATCTCCGCGCGATCAGCGATGTGTGCCGCCGCAAGAAAGTGGAACTGGTGGTCGACAATACTTTCATGTCGCCATATTTCCAGCAGCCGATTGCACTCGGCGCCGACATGGTCGTGCATTCCACCACGAAGTTTCTGAATGGGCACAGCGATGGGCTGGGCGGCGTAATCGTCTGTACCAAGACCGAGCAAGCCGAGAAGCTGGCTTTCCTGCAGAAAGCCGCCGGAGCGATTCTGTCTCCGTTCGAGTGCTGGCTGGTGTTGCGCGGGGTGAAGACCCTGGCGGTCCGCATGGAGCAGCATGATCGCAGCGGCCGCAAAGTCGCCGATTTCCTTTCCAAGCACCAGAAGGTGAAGCAGGTCTTCTATCCCGGCCTTCCTGATCATCCGCAATACGAACTGGCCAAGCGGCAGATGACCGGCTTCGGCTCGATGATCACCATCGAAACCGGGTCGCTCTCTAACGCCAAGAAGATGCTGAAAAAGGTGCGAGTCTGCTCGCTGGCTGAATCTTTGGGAGGCGTGGAGTCACTCATCTCGCATCCTGCAACCATGACGCACGCGGCCCTGGGAGAAAAGGGACGGAAGCAGATCGGCATTACCGATGGCATGGTGCGCATCTCGGTCGGGGTCGAGGATGTCAACGACATTATCGCCGACCTCGACGACGCGCTGGCAGCGATATAAAACATGGCTGCACGGGAGTGGGATTCCGCCGCTTATCACCGGGTTTCCGCACCGCAGACCAGTTGGGGCGCGAAGGTGCTGTCGCGGCTTGATCTGCGGGGCAACGAAACCGTACTGGACGCGGGTTGCGGTACCGGCAAACTGACAAGAGAGTTGCTGGAGCGTTTGCCACAGGGAAGAGTGTTTGCCGTCGATCTGTCCACCAACATGCTGCGCACCGCGCGAGAACATCTATCGCCTGAGTTCGGCGAGCGCGTGGTCTTCGCCGCCGTGGACGTGCAGGATCTCCCATTTCATCAAGCCTTCGACGGCATTTTCAGCACTGCGACGTTCCATTGGGTGCTCGACCACGACCGCCTGTTCCGCAGTCTGTTTCAGGCGCTGCGCCCGGGTGGATGGTTGCATGCGCAATGTGGCGGCGGTCCGAACCTGGCGCACTTGCGCGAGCGCGTGGCGGGCCTGAAAACCAGTCCGAAGTATGCACGGTTTCTGGGAGACTACTCCGATCCCTGGTGTTTCTCGGACGCAGAGACTGCCGCCGAACGGCTGCGCGGCGCCGGATTTGTCGACGTCGCAACCGGCACCGAGCCTGCGCCCACCGTCCTCGAAACTGCCGAGCGCTATTCCGAGTTTGTAAGCTCGGTGATCGTGCATCCTCATCTCGAACGTATCCCCGATCCCAACCTCCGCAGCGAATTCATACAAAGCCTCACCGAACAGGCCGCGAAAGACAATCCGCCCTTCGCCTTGGATTATTGGCGGCTCAACCTGAACGCAAAAGTACCCTCGCGCTGATTACCGACGTTACTTGGTAACACTGCCTGGTTGACGGAAACTCCTTACGCCGGGACGGGTTTCCAGTGAATGTATGGGCCTGGTCTTTTAAAACCGGTCCACGGCCCGAAGGGCTGCAGCGTGTGACCGTCTTGGGGAGGACGCTATGCGACGAATGACATGGAGTCTAGTTCTGGTTCTGTTAGCGACACTGGGTGGGTTCGCCCAGAGCACGAGTACGACGGGCGGTACGCCGCCCACTGCCAGCCAGGCAGATCTGAATCACGACCGTCACGACCTGCATCAGGACCGCAGCGACCGTCGCCAGGATCGCCGCGATATTCGTAGCGATCGTCGAGACAAGCGTTCGGATCGCCGAGATATCCGTTCCGACCGGCGCGACTTGCGTCAGAACGTCCGCAATGGCAACTCGGCCGGTGCGGCCAAGGATCGGGCTGACCTGCGCAAGGATCATCGTGATCTTCGAGGCGACCGCCGCGATGTGCGCTACGACCGCCATGACCTGCGGCATGATCGTCGAGATGTACGCCACGACCGGCGCGACATTCGTCAGGACCTGCGCGGGAAGTAATTGAATTTACCGGTAGGGCCGCGGCCCGCTGCGGCCCTACTGCACGGCCTCTTCCAGCCACTGCAGGTATCCCGGGCTGCCGTCTTCAATCGCCAGACAGACGCATTCCGGCAGTTCGTAAGAATGCAGCGCCTGGATCGCGCCCCGAACCTGCTCGAAGGCGGAGGCCGTCGTCTTGATGATCAATAACCATTCCTCGGCCTCTTCCACTTTTCCCTGCCAGCGGTAAATCGACTCCACCGGTGAAACAATGTTGACGCATCCGGCCAGTTGACGTTCCACCAGCGCGTGCGCGATTCGCTGCGCTTCATCGCGCGAACCGGCGGTTGTCAGGACGATTCTTTTGTTGGTCATATAAAATCAGGCGTTAGCCGTGGTTGTGGCTTTCAACATCTCAGCATCACCGAGAGGTTATCACTCATATCGCGAAAGGCTCTTATGGCAACGCAAATCAAGTTTGGAACCTCGGGATGGCGGGCCATCGTGGCGGAGGAATTCACCTTCGCCAACATCCGCCGCGCGGTCAGTGGAATCGCACGGTACGTGGTTTCGCAAAAGCCGTCCGGCGCGCGGGTGATCGTAGGCCGCGATCCCAGGTTTCTGGGCGAAAGTTTCTGTTCGTTGGCTGCGGACATCCTCGGGTCGCACGGTATTACCCCGCTGCTGATTGCCGAAGCGGCGCCCACTCCGGCCATCGCCTACGCGGTCATTCAGCAACACGCCGACGGCGCGATCAACTTCACCGCCTCTCACAACCCTCCGGAATATAACGGAATCAAATTCTCCACACCCGATGGTGCGCCGGCGCTGCCGGAAGTGACGAAACGCGTCGAGTCGGAGATTGCTGCCTATGACGCCAATCCAGCGGTCCCACCGGGCGCGGTCAAGGCCGTTGCGCAGCCGCTCGACCCTCAGGGCATGTACCTGGCACGCATGCGGGAGATCATCGACTTCAAGACCATTCAGAAGGCGGGTTTGCGCGTGGTCTTCGATCCACTATGGGGAGCGGCGCGGGGATATCCGGATGTCTTATTGCGGGAAGCAGGGGTAGAAGTAGCCACGGTACACGATCACCGCGACGTGCTCTTTGGAGGCCATGCCCCGGAGCCGGACGATCATCTGCTCGAAGCAGCGCGCGCCCGGATGCGCGAAACCAGGGCCCACATCGGCATCGCCACCGACGGCGACGCTGACCGTTTCGGCATCATCGATGAGGACGGCACCTTCCTCCAACCCAACTTCGTCATCGCGCTATTGTTCGACTACCTGGTTGAGAGTCGCGGGTGGAAGAATGGGGTGGGCAAATCTGTGGCTACTACCAACCTTCTCAATGCATTGGCCAAGCACCATGGTACAGAGCTTTATGAGACGCCGGTGGGCTTCAAATACATCGGTGAGCTGATCAAACAGGATAAGATCGCCATTGGCGGCGAGGAGAGTGCCGGATTGTCGATCCGTCATCATGTACCTGAGAAGGACGGCATTCTGGCCGGACTGCTCTGCTGCGAGATGGTTGCGCGCCGCAGCCTGCCGCTCGGCCGGCAATTGCAGACCCTATTTGCCAAAGTTGGTTCCTTCTATCCTCAGCGCGAGAACTTCCGCTTGACGCCTCAGGTGCAGGAGAAGTTCACTGGAAAGTTGAAGCAGGAGCCAAAGGAGTTCTTCGGGCGCAAGGTCAGCGAGGTAGTGCGCACCGACGGCCTCAAGCTGGTATTCGACGACGGTGCCTGGGTCTGTTATCGCCTGTCAGGTACTGAACCGGTGGTGCGGGTCTATTCTGAGGACCGGAGTGAGCAGGGGCTGGAGAAGTTGAGCGCGGCGGCCAAACAATGGATTTTCGAGTAGAGCGCCTGTCCAAGATTCGAAATCTGCCGCGTCCCGAAGAAGGCTTGCGAGCCTTGGCGGAGCGTGCTCCGCAGGCCGAAGCGTTTGCCGAGCGCCTGATGGAGAAGCTTCGCCCCGTCCTGACCTGGTTTTACTTGTCGCGCCGCCGCCTGGCTACGGCGGGCGTTTGCCTGGTGACGGGCTGGTTATTCTTCCACGTAATGTTCGGCGCCAACGGAATGGTTGTCTACCGCGAGAAGCGGGCGGAATATCTTGACCTGCAAAAGCAGGTCGGTGGCCTGCAAAAGGAAAACGACCGTTACGGACAGCAAATCAAATCGCTGCAGACCGACCCCAAGGCGATAGAGAAGGAAGCGCGCGAACAGCTGCATTACGCGCGGCCGGGAGAAGTTGTGTATGTTGCTCCGGCGCCCCCGCCTCCGCCAGCGACCTCCCGGCAAGCTGCCAGCAGGTGAGGGGCGCGAATCGTTACTCGTGCCACGATATTTTGTGATATATTTCCCTGCAATTCCACTAGCAGCCCGGGGTGTGTCCTGCGATTGCTTGCGAATCCCATCGCCCGGCAAATGCCGGTAGCGGAGCGAAGCAGGGAAAGCTCGTAAATCGTCAAATCTGCGGCTGTGGCCGCGAGAATCGAGGAGAAAGACTCACTATGAAGAAAATGTTGGTTCTTGTCACCCTCTCCCTCCTGTTCTTTATGGCCGGCATAGCCGTCGGAAGCGATACCTCCACGGTGAACGGATGGGTCAGCGACTCGCAATGCGGTGCCAAAGGCATGATGGCCAGCCACGCCGACTGCACCAAGAAGTGCATCGCGAAGGGAGCAAAGATGGTTGTGGTCACCGATACCGACAAGAAGGTTCTCAGCGTAGAGAACCCCGATGTGCTGAAGGGTCACGAGGGTCATCACGTGGCCGTGACCGGACATGTCGACGGAGATTCCATCCACGTGGAAAGCGTCAAGATGCTCTGAGCCAGGGAGTCGGCATGGAGTCGTCAGCGGGGCGGCCCATTGGCCGCCCGTTTGCTTTGCTGCGGAGGCCGGGCTTGGGCTTACTGCCGGCGCAATCAAAACGCGGCGAGCCGCGTCTCTACAAGTGATTTTCTAGCGCACTACGCCTTCGAGCGGGGAACTCGCGGTGGCATAAAGTTTTCTGGGCATTCGTCCTGCGAGGTGCGCTTGGCGTCCTGCCAGCACGGCATGTCTCATGGCCTCAGCCATCAGGATCGGATCCTGCGCGTTGGCGATGCCGGTGTTCATCAGCACCGCGTCAGCGCCTAACTCCATCGCGATGGCTGCGTCCGAAGCCGTGCCCACGCCCGCGTCCACGATCAGCGGCACGCCGCTAATGACTTCTCGCAGGATGCGAATGTTGGCCGCATTCTGTATCCCCAGACCGCTGCCGATTGGAGCTCCCAGAGGCATCACCGCCGACGCTCCCGCATCCACCAGGCGCTTGGCAAAGACCACGTCGTCCGAGGTATAGGGAAGAACCGTAAAGCCTTCCTTTACCAGGACGCGGGTCGCCTCAAGCGTCGCCTGAACATCAGGAAACAGCGTCGCCTGATCCCCGATGACCTCCAGCTTTACCCAGTCGGAAAGGCCGACTTCCCGGCCCAGGCGCGCGGTTCGAATGGCCTCGTCTGCGGTGTAGCATCCCGCGGTGTTGGGCAGAAGGAAGTACTGTTTGGCATCGATGTAGTCGAGCAGCGATTCCTTGCTGCGGTCGAGGTTCACACGCCGCACCGCCACGGTGACCATCTCCGCCCCGCTGGCCTCAATGGCGCGCGCGGTCTCCTGGAATGATTTGTATTTTCCCGTGCCCACAATGAGGCGGGACCGGAATTGCCGGCCGGCAATGATCAACGAGTCCGTCATAACATCATTGTAATTTAAAGTAGGAGCCGCCCGCGAAACATGATCCACCTCCATGTGACGCCAATCACCATGCGGCGTGCCGCCTGCACGTGTCCAAGTCTCCAGGAAAGGAGACAATGATTTCGGCCATTCTCCTTAGAGTGCCAAGGGCTCTGCGTGAAAGATGTGGGAGACGCGGAGCCTTTTTCTCTACAGGTGCTTCAAAGGAAAACCGCCCGACCTCAGTCTTTCATTCATTGCCGCGACAAATTATTTACAACCTGTTAACCGGCGCATGACACGGCAGTGGCTTCGGCCCCGTAGAGTGCGTGGGGATCAGGTACGCATTCGGGAAACGCTTTTCGAAGTTCCGGCGGAAGCTCGGACGGAGGGACCATGAAAGTTGACCGCGCCACTAGATCTGCTGTGATCGTCATCGTGATTGCTCTGGCTTGCCTGCTTGCGGCGATTCCGGTATCCGCTGCTCACCGCCCCTCTCCGGACCGCAAGACGATCGTGGTTCAGGATAAGTTTGGTGGCCAGATCTTTGGTTACGACATCGATCGCAACGGCACGGAAGGTATCCTGAGCGAGGCAAGTTTCCTGCCCGATGGCAATCTTGTGATCGCGACCGAGACCTTCGATCAGAAGACCGGCAAGATACTCAAAGTCGTTCAGAAGAAGACCGAGACTCAGGATAATTTTGTGACCCTCGGAGTGGTGGGCAGTCACATTGGCCTCACTCAGACTCAGCACGTAACCGGTGGCTTCGTCTCCAGGCGTACCTACGCCGTTCTCAATCCTCTGGATGGCAACCAGGTGACGGGCAAGTGGACCCCGCCGCTCCATGATAAGAAGCAGTTGTTTGAGGATGTCGAAGCGGATCAGGGAACGCCGAATGTGGCAGTCATGGCTTCCAGCTTCAACTGCTGCAGCCGCATGGTTTTCGGTTCTGACGTGGAAGCCAATACGTTCGGGCCGATCATCCATCTCACCGATGACATTTTTACGGAGGGTGTGCCCCCACTGCTGGCTTTCGATAGTAAGACGAATCAGGCGGTGCTGGCGCAAGCTCAAGGCGCTCCCTTCACCATACCGGAAATTGCCCTGGCAGACCTTGCGGGCGGCACCGTGAACGAGTTTCCAGGCTTGGGATTTGGATTCGTCAACGGACTGGCTGTCGATTCTGCTACCGGCATGGCATGTACTACCACCGAAACAGATAACAGCGCCGAGTTCTACAACCTGAAAAAGGAATCCGGTTTCCTTGTCGAGCTCCCGGTCATTGGAAAGTATTCGGGCGGACTGGTGGCGGCCGATCCGGTCAACAAGCTGTTCCTGATCACCCATCCGGTCCCTGGCGGCCCCGGGCAGATCCATATTTACGACGAAAAGGGGAATCTGCTTAACTCGCTTACCGGTTTCGCGATGGGTCCGGCCGGCGCCTATCTGGCAATCAATCCCAATACCCGGACTGGATTTCTGCAGGCGCCCGGCAACAACCAGAATCTTTCTGCGCTTCAGTCGTTTGCATACTGAGCGGGCTGGAAAGTGGCGGCCTGAGGGCCGCCGCACCGTATCTACTATTCCACGGGTGCAACCGGCGCAACCGCATCCGCCTGCGCGTACATGTCTTCGATAAGCTGTCGGTAACGGTCTTCGACCACCCGCCGCCGCATTTTCATGCTGGCCGTCAGGGTTCCGCTCTCAATGGAGAATTCCTCCGGGACCAGCAATACTCTCTTCATCTGCTCAAAGCGGGCCAGCCTTCCATTCAGATCCTGAATGATGCCTTCGTAAAGCGCGCGAATTCTGGGATGAGAAATCAGTTCCGGGCGCGAAGTGAAGGGGACGCCGTTGGTGCGCGCCCAATCCTCGAGTAAGGGAAAGAAGGGGGAAATCAGCACCGCGGGGAACTTGTACTTGTCGCCCAGAACGACAGCTTCCCCGATGAGCGCATTGTGTTTGAGCGAGTTCTCGATGGGTTGGGGCGCGATAAACTTTCCGCCCGAGGTCTTGATCAAGTCTTTCTTCCGATCCGTCACCGAAAGGAATCCATCGGCATCGAGATGGCCGATGTCTCCAGTCTTGAACCATCCGTCGAGGAAAGCGCTCCCGGTCTCTTCGGGCTTGTTCCAGTAACCCTGAAAGACGGACGGGCCGCGGACCAGGATTTCGCCGTCCTCCGCAATGCGTACCTCTATATTCGCCAGCGGCTTGCCCACGCTGCCGAGCCGATGGGCTTGGGGTGTATTGACGGCGATCACCGGTGAGGTTTCCGTAAGTCCATAGCCTTCCTGGATGCGAATGCCGATGCTGGCGTACCAGTCTGCCAGTTCCCGTCCCAAGGGTGCGCCCCCGGAGACAAAAATAACCACATGGCCACCCATAGCCTCGCGTACCTTGGCGTAGACAAGGCGATCGGCGAGTCGCCAAGCCAAAGATGCGGGAACCTTACCCTCGAGGATGGCTGGTTTGTGCCTGCGCCCTACGCGAAGTGACCAACCGTAGATCCATTTCTTCGGGATGCCTTCCGTCTTGCGATTCACTTGCGAATGAATTTTCTCGTACACCCGCGGTACGCCAACAAAGATAGTGGGCTGAACCTCAGTGAGCGCTTGCGGAAGCTGCTCCACCGAAGAAACGTAAGCCAGAGTGACGCCCAGATATAGCAAGCCGAAATCCACATTGCGCGCCGTCACATGAGAGAGCGGCAGAAACGAAATGCTGACCTGGCCGCTGGTGAAGCCGACAGTATCCAGCCAGCCCCCGATGTTTACTGCGATATTCCCATGGGTGAGCATGACGCCCTTCGGTGTGCCGGTCGTGCCTGAAGTGTAGATAATCGTGGCTAGGTCGCCGGGTTCGATGGCTCGCGCGGCGGCGTCAAACTTGGAGTCCCGCTCCGCAGGGCCTTGCCGCATCAAGCGGTACATGTGCGTGGCATGGGAAGTCTCCACCGCATCCATGACAACGACTCTCTCCACCGGTGTCTGGCTCTGAATGCCAAGGATTTTCTGAAGTTGCTTCTCCGAGGACACGAACACAACCCGCGCTCCGGAGTCATTCAAAAGGTAGGCTGTCTGTTCTCCGGTGACCGTGCCGTACACCGGAACCACCACGGCTCCCAGCAGCAGGCAGGCAAAATCGGCCATCGACCACTCAGGCCGATTCTCGCTCAAGATGGCAACCCGGTCGCCCTTCTGAATTCCCCAGGCTTGTAGCGCTCTGGCAACCCCCACGACCGACTGGTAATACTCATGAGAGGAAATCGGCACCCAGTCGATGGGTTGCCTGTGCATAACGACTCGAGAAGAATGCCGGTCGGCTACCGCGAAGAAGATATCGTTCAGTGTCCGCAGGCTCATGCAAGGGCCGGGGAAGGGAGTGACTATCCCTGCCAGTGGTATAGCGATTTTACGCCAGTCCTATAGAAGTGGGATGGGACTGCGGCAGTGCTGTCCGCGATGCCGCGGTAGGACGAACCGCCAGAAAAATGGGCAACAAATTTCCCTTTTTGTGCCGTTTTCGTGTAGGTTAGCAAGCGGCAAACCGCCTCCCGGTTCCGCCATCTTATCGCCCTAACCTGTTGATAACAGGTAGATAGAAGAAATGAAGAGCGGGCAATTCCTGAGCTTGCGATGGAATTGGCCGTGCTTTGGCATTGAATGCGGAATTCCGTCCGGGCGTGTCTTCGGGCGGAGAGGTCAAACATGGGACATGCATTTGCCGAAGGAAACAAGGCCACGGCGGTCGCGGTGAGCCGTGCGAGGGAACTTCCCTTTGTGGAAGGCGTGAGCCCGAGCACGCGGGCCGTGGAGGTAGTGATTCGCGAACTGGCCCAAAGCGATGTGCCTGTGTTGCTGCTGGCCGAGGCCGGGGCGGGCAAGCGGACGACGGCGCGACGAATCCATCAGATGTCCCAGAGCGAAGGCGAATTCCGGGTATTCGAGTGTTCCGCTTGGTCGACGGAGATGTTCGACGATCAAGACTCAGGCGCCCTGGCCTGCCGCGGAACCCTGTATCTGGATGAGATCGCCGATCTGAGTTCTGCCGGTCAATTGAAGTTGCTGGAGATCCTGCCGAGGATGGAGGGGCACGCACAGCAACCGGTACGGGCGCGGCTGATTTGTGGGAGCGCGCGGGATCTGGAGGCGGAAGTGCGCGCGGGACGCTTTCGCGAGGATCTGTATTACCGCATCAGTGGAGTCTGCCTGCGGTTGCCACCTCTGCGCCAGAGGAAGCAGGATATCGCTTATCTGATCAGTTTCTTTCTGGCGAAGTACGCGAATGATCTGCAGCGGCCCATACCCGTCCTCAGCGCCGAAACGGAGCGCTTGTTTCAGGAATACGCCTGGCCCGGCAACATTCGCGAATTAGAGAACGCAGCCAGGGCCATCGTTGCTCTGGGAAACGAATCGGTCGCGATGGGCGGATTGCGGGCGCTGTTGCGCAGACCGGATATGGGAGGCCGGGACCGGGTTTCGCTGAAACAGGCGGCGCGGGCAGCTTCACGTGAGGCTGAAAAGGAATTGATCTTGAGAGCATTGACGCGCACTCGCTGGAATCGCCGTCGCGCCGCGCAGGAGTTGCAGATCAGTTACAAGGCGCTGCTTTACAAGCTGAAGCAGATCGGCTGCAGTGAGGTCGGCGCCCCTTAAGCATGGGAATGAACGGCAAGACCGGATTGTGGCTTGGCTTGTTTCTCGGGTTAGCGGCTTTCAGCCTCTGGGGACAGGGCCACGCCAGCTCTGCGAACCAGAGCGCAGCCACGCCGCCGGATTACAAGGTCGCGGCCTCGGTGGCAGCCCCCGATTACGTGATCGGCGCCGGAGACATGCTGCAGGTTTCCGTGTGGAAGGAGCCGGATTTGACCAACACGTTACCAGTGCGGCCTGACGGCAAGATTTCACTGCCGCTGCTGAATGACGTCCCGGCCTCGGGGCTTACGCCCATGCAGCTTGGCGCCTCGATTACCGAGAAGCTGAAGAAGTATGTGGCCGATCCACGCGTGACGGTAGTAGTCACGCAAATCAACAGCCAGCGCGTCTACGTGCTCGGGGAAGTGTTGCACACGGGTTCGATGACTCTTTTGCCGAACATGACCGTGCTTCAGGCGCTGGCCACGGCTGGCTTCACTCAATTCGCCAATACCGGAGGCATCTACCTGCTGCGCTCCGAAAATGGTAAGCAGCAGAAAATACCGGTCAAGTACAAGAAACTGGTGAAGGGCCAAGCCATCGATCAAAACATCGAACTCAAGCCAGGAGACACGATTGTCGTTCCGTAACCAAGGCGTCATGAGCAGGACAGCGTCCGCAGCCTTGTTCCTCGCGCTGGCGCTGGGAATCGCCTGGGCACAGGACGACGGGGGACAGACTGCGCCCCCAGCCGATCAGGCAGGCGCCGCCTCCAGTCCGGACAACCCACAGCAGCCCCCCGCCAATCCTCCGATCTCGGGTATTGATCAGCCTGCCCTGGAGCACGGATTGACGGAGCGCAGCTTCCTGATTCCGGGCGCGCAGATCAGCGAGTCGGTAGACTCGAATGTGGGCAACGAATTCGGCGACGAGGCAGTTCACGGAGTCACCCGCGCGCTTGGCAGCTTGATTCTGCAGCGGCTGTGGAATCACTACGACTTGTCGCTTGGCTATGTGGGTGGAGCGGCCCTGTATTCAGGCTTCAGCGAGTCCAGCAGTCAGGTGCATCAGTTCGATGCGGTTCAGCGAATTCGCTGGCAACGCGGACAATTCGCGGTGCGCGATGAGTTCAGCTACCTGCCGGAAGGCTCCTTCGGATTCGGAGCGTACGGCGGATCCGGCGGATACGAACTCGGCCTTGGCGGCATCGGCATGGGCGGAATTGCCCTGAGCCCGCTGGGAAATTTCTTTGGCCCCGGTCAGTTTGGCTCGGTGGGCCAGGCGCCGCGTATCACCAACATATCTGCCGCCGACGTCACCCAGGATCTGACCGCGCGCTCGTCGGTGACGGCGGCGGGTTCTTACGCGCTGGTGCACTTTACCGACGACAACTCCGGATTCATCGACAGCCGGCAAACCAGCGCCCAGGCTGGATACGACTATCAACTTACGCGCAGGGATCAGATCGCGCTGATCTACGGCTTCCAGGATTTTCGCTATCCCGATCTCGCCGGCGAGAGCTTCACCACACATCTGTGGCATGTTCTCTATGGCCATCGCATCTCCGAGCGCATGGACTTTATCGTGGGCGGGGGGCCGCAGCTGACGATTCTGGATAATCCCTTCCTGGGCTCGACCCACCAGCTTTCCCTGAGCGGCCGCGCCGAGCTGCGCTACAAATTTCCCAAGACCTCGCTGGGTATTTTCTACGACCACTACAACACGGGCGGGTCGGGATTTTTTCCGGGAGCAAAGAGCGACATCGTGCGGGTGTCGCTGGCGCGGCCGATTACGCGGAAGTGGGACGCCATGGCTGACATTGGCTACGCGCACAACAGCCGGATTCAAAGCCCGTTATTCGGTTTCGGCGTGAATGCGACGTCCTACCAGTACGTCTACGCGGGAGCCGCCGTGCACCGGCAACTGGGCCGGAATTTCAGCGTGTTTGTCAGCTATCAGTTTAATGAGCTGGCGTTCGATAGTTCGTTTTGCGCAGCGGGCGCGTCGTGCAACCGGACGTCGCAGCGGCATGTGGCCACGATCGGCCTGGATTGGCATCCGCGGCCGATCAAACTGGACTAGAGCAAGCGCAATGGCAGCCGGGCAGGAATTGACATGATTCAGAACCGTGAACTCACGATGGACGATTACGTGGCCATGCTGCGGCGCCGTCTGAAGGTCATTCTGATTCCGACGTTGGTCGCGCCGCTGGCGGGGTTCGCGATTTCCTACGGGTTCACCCCGAAATATACGTCGCAATCCACGGTGTTAGTGGAAGAGCAAAAGGTCCCTGAGGGCTATGTGCGGCCGGTCGTCACCGAGGACTTGGCGCAGCGGATTGCGACGATGCAACAACAGGTGCTCAGCCACAACCGCCTGCAGCCGATGATCGATCGTCTGGGTTTGGCGAAGAAAGGCAGGAACACCGAGGATGTCATTGATGACATCCGCAAGAATTTCAGCATTGACCCGGTGGAGCCCGACATCGCTTCCGGCAAGAAACGCCGTCCGGGCCAGGGCAACGACTATCCGGGCTTCTACTTGAATTACTCTGCCGACAATCGCCGTGATGCGCAGTTGGTATGCACAGAGTTAACCTCCATGCTGCTGGAGGAAAATCTCCAGTCTCGCGAACAGGTGGCCCAGGGTACCACTGAATTCCTGGGGCGACAGCTCGATGAAGCCAAGCGAAACCTGGACGATCAGGACAAGAAGCTCGCCGATTTCAAGAAACAGTACCTGGGACAGCTTCCCAGCGATGCCGACAACAACATGAAGATTCTCACGGGGCTGAACTCGCAACTCGACGCCAACACCGTGACCCTGAATCGCGCGGAGCAGGACAAGGCGTTTGCTGAGTCTCTGCTCGCGCAGCAACTGGCATCCTGGAAAGCGCAAGCCTCGGACAATCCCCAGACCCTCGAACAGCAGTTGGCCACACTGCAGGGCCAGCTCATTACTCTGCAGGCGCGCTATACCGACGATCATCCCGATGTGGTGAAAACCAAGAATGACATCGCCCAGCTCAAGAAACGGCTGGCCCAGGTCAACGCCGCAGCCGCGGCGAAGGGAGCCGATCCTGCAGCGAGAGCGGAAGTCTCCGAGCCTGCCGAGATTAAGCAACTGCGCTTGCAGGTGCACCAGCACGAGGAGGCTATCGCGCAAGCCACCCGCGAGCAGCAGCGGCTGCAGGATCAGATTAAGACTTATCAGGGAAGGCTGGCTCTGAGCCCCGGGGTAGAGGAGCGCTACAAGGAAGTCACGCGCGATTACGACACAGCCCAGAAGTTCTACAACGATTTGTTAGCCAAGAAGAGCGAGTCGGCCATGGCGACGGACATGGAGAGGCGGCAGCAAGGCGAGCAGATGCGCCTACTGAACCCCGCGAGTTTGCCGGACGCCCCAAGTTTTCCCAACCGCGTGGTCTTCGCCGGTGGCGGCTTAGGAACCGGGCTGACGCTCGGGTTAGTGCTGGCTCTGTGGCTGGAACTGCGCGACAAGTCGATCCGCACGGAGAAGGATGTAGAAGCGGTCCTGGATTTGCCTTTGCTGGTCTCGTTGCCCTGGGTTGGCGATGGCCATCCACCCCGGAATGGCGGGCACAAATACGGCAAGCCCCCGAAGGCAAGAGAAGGTAAGGAGAAGTCAGAATCCCTCAAAGTTTAGGCGGCCATATGTACAAAGAGTTTTTTGGACTGCGGGCGAATCCCTTCAACGTGAATCCGGATCCGCGCTATCTGTTTCTCACGCGGCACACCGAAGAAGCGCTGGCTTGCCTGACCTACGGCATTCAGAGCCGCAAAGGCTTCGTGCTGCTCACCGGCGAAGTCGGCACCGGCAAGACCACGCTGGTAAACAAACTGCTGGAGTGGCTGCGCCTGCAGCAGGTGGCCACCGCTTTCATCTTCAATTCGCGGATGGACGTCCCGCAATTTCTCGATTACATGATGGCCGACTTCGGCATCACCTGCGATACCAGCGTCAAGAGCCAGGTGCTGATGCGCCTTTACAACTGGCTGCTGGACCGCTACCGCGCCGGAGAAACCGCGGTGCTGATCGTGGACGAGGCGCAAAATCTTTCTGACGAAGTGCTGGAAGAGATCCGGTTGATGACCAACCTGGAGACATTCACTGAGAAACTTCTGCAGATCGTGCTGGTGGGACAGCCGGAGTTGGAGCAGAAGCTGAAGCAGCCGAATCTGCGGCAACTGCGGCAACGGCTCACCCTGCGGGCTAAGACTCACGCACTGACGCTGGAAGAGACGCGGGCCTATGTCGCGCAGCGCTTGAAGATTGCCGGGTCGAATGGGCAGCAGATTTTCAGTCCCGACTCTCTCGGAGCGATTCACCGTTACTCCAGCGGAATTCCCCGCGTCATCAATCTGCTGTGCGAGCATTGCCTGGTTAGCTCCTTCGTCGATCACCAGAAAGTTGTGCAACCCGGCGTGGTCGACGCGGTGGCGCGTGATTTTGATCTGACGGAAGGCAGCGCGGCTGCGGCTGAGGCGGCCCCTGCGCCGCGTGCGGACAAGCTGGACCTGGTCGAAGCCCTGAAGAACCTGGCAACCCTGGCCGAGCGGTTGCGAGAGTCGGAGTCGGAATACGAGGTGCGCGAGAAAAGAAAAGCATGAGCCGCATTCATGAAGCGTTGAAGAAAGCCGAGGAGCAGCGGGCCGCAGCGCAAGGCGGCCAGAACTCCGGCGAAAATCCGTCTGCGGCGGGACCCGGACCGGTCCTGTCCGACAGCCCCTCTTTCGCCAGGTCAGTTACGTTCGACATGCTTTTGGCCAAATGTCCGCAGGGTGGCTGGTCGCCGGACGCGAAAACCATGCTCTTTTTCAACACCGAAGAGCACGTCGCCGGCACCGAAGAATTCCGGACGCTGCGCTCGCGCCTGTATCAGATGCGCGAACAGAAGACTCTGAAGAAGGTCCTGATCACCAGCGCGCTTCCGAAAGAAGGCAAATCGTTTGTGTCGGCCAACCTGGCTCAGGCGCTGGCGCAGCAGCCCGGCCGGCGGGTGTTGCTGGTCGATGCCGATTTGCGCGCTCCCCGGTTGCATCAGGTTTTGGGAACTTCCCCAGCCCCGGGGTTGACCGAATATCTGAAGGGCGAAAGCGAAGAGCTCGACATTGTCCAGCGAGGAGCGATGGAGAGCCTGTTTTTCATCCCGTCGGGACACTCGATGGCGAGTGCGGCCGAACTGGTTGCCAATGGCCGCATGAAAGTGCTGCTCGATCGCCTGGCACCGTTGTTTGACTGGGTCATCATCGATTCGCCGCCGGCGGTGCCGGTTTCCGACGCCAGTCTTCTCGCCAACTGCTGCGACGGCGTGTTGTTGGTGGTGCGTTCCAATGAAACACCTTTCGACATTGCCCAGAGAGCGCGCCAGGAATTTCGTGACGAATTACTGCTTGGGGTTGTGCTCAATGCCATTGACCGCAGTTCAACCGCATACAACCCCTATTACTACAGCGCCTACCCGAGCGCGAACGGCAAAAATGGAGGTAAGACGTAGCGAGTGATCCGCCTGTTCAACGTCTATTATCCGGTTCGCTCGTTGATCTTGCTGGCTGGCGAGGCGCTGGTAGTGTGTACCTCCTTCCTGCTAGCGATGCTATTGGTGTTCCGCTCGGATACTTATCTGGTTCTCAATTACGAATACGGTTTTATAAAGATTCTTGCAGTCACGGTCGTGGTTCTCATCTTTTCTCACTGGTTCGACCTGTACGATCCCGCGCGGTTTGATGCCAAGGGCGAGCTCTACTTCCGCCTGCTGCTAGTCCCCGGCGTGCTGGCATTGGCGCTCTCGGCAGTGGCCTACGTTTTTCCTCAAGCGCTTCCCGGCAGTAATTCGGAACTCCTGGGACTGGTGATTCTCACCGTCGCGCTCTTCGGCTGGCGCAGCGTTTACGCCTGGCTGGTACGCCAGCCTTATTTGCGCGAAAGAGTCTACGTGCTCGGCACCGGCGAACGCGCGCAGCGCCTGGTGCAAGGACTCCGCCGGCGTTCTGAGCTAGGGATCGACGTAGTCGGTTGGACCGGGAATGTTGAAGGCCAACTCACATTAGAAACCGTCACTGCGCACTTGGCGGACATGGTTTCTCACACTCCCGTCCACCGCGTGATCGTGGCCATGCCTGATCGCCGCGGCACGATCCCCATGCAGGAATTGCTTCGCCTGCGCCTGAAAGGGGTAAAGATCGAGGAAGCGACTTCGTGGCTGGAGAAAATGTCAGGCCGCATTGAGGTCGAGCAGCTGTATCCGAGCTGGCTGATCTTTCAGGAAGGCTTCCGCTTCAGCACCCTCTTCATGCTGACGCGCCGCGTGCTTTCGGTCCTCACTGCAGCAGTCCTATTGATGCTCGTGTTGCCGCTGATTCCGTTCGTTCTGCTGGCCATCAAGCTCGATTCACGCGGACCGGTTCTCTATCGGCAGAAACGCGTGGGACGCGGCGGCAGGATCTTCTATTGCTACAAGTTCCGAACCATGCGTCGCGACGCCGAAGCCGATACCGGTCCGACCTGGGCGGACGACGACGATCCCCGCATTACCCGAGCCGGAAGAGTCCTGCGGGCTTCGCGGCTCGATGAGATTCCGCAGCTATGGTGCGTGCTGAAGGGCGATATGGCATTCGTCGGGCCACGGCCGGAGCGCCCGGAGTTCGTGGCGTGGCTCACAAAGGAAATTCCTTTCTACGGGGTGCGGCACGCGGTGCGGCCCGGAATTACCGGCTGGGCGCAGGTTCGCTACAAGTATGGCAACACGCTCGAAGACGCGAAAGAAAAACTGCAGTTCGATCTTTACTACATCAAGAATATGTCGCTGGGCTTGGACTTGTTGATCATGTTCCAAACCATCAAGATTGTCACCTTGGGCCGAGGCGCGCAATGAAATGGGTATTCTGGGCCGCGGCCCTCGTGATTGCGTACACCTACCTGGGCTATCCCCTGTGGTTGTGTTTGCGCGCCCGCTGGCGTCCGCGGCGCGTGCAGCGCGCACCGCAGTTGCCGTTTGTGTCTGTGGTGCTGGTGGTACGCAACGAGTCTGAAACCATTGCTGCCAAGTTGCGGAACCTGCTGGAGTTGAACTATCCAGCCGATCGGTCGGAGATTGTGGCAGTCTCCGATGGTTCAGTTGACGGCACGGACGAACTCCTAAGGGAAAAGGCCGTCAATTCCCGTCTTCGAATCGTTTTGAGCCCTACCGTGCGAGGCAAGGCCGCTTGTTTGAACAGTGCGATGCATGTGGCGCAAGGAGAGATCCTGCTGTTCACCGACGCCCGGCAGAAGATCGAGCCAGACGCGGTTCGGTTCCTGGTGGAGAATTTTGCCGATGCCTCCGTGGGTTGCGTAAGCGGCGAGTTGATGCTGGGAGATGCGGGAGGGGGCGAGCGGCTGGACGGTGTTGGCCTGTACTGGAGAATCGAAAGAGCGATTCGGGAAATGGAATCGCGGGCCGGATCGGTGGTCGGCGCTACGGGGGCGTTGTATGCCGTGCGGCGGGTATTGCTGGCGCCGCTTCCGCCCGATACGATTCTGGACGACCTTTACATCCCCATGACCGTGGCTCGACGCGGCTCGCGTGTGTTGCTTGACTCCCGAGCCCGAGCCTGGGATGTGGTCCAGCACGGTGGTGACGAGTTCAGACGCAAGGTCAGAACTCTCAGCGGGAATTATCAGTTGCTGCAGCTGGCGCCCTGGTTGCTCTCCAAAGCGAATCCGATCCGCTTCGAATTTATCAGCCACAAATTGTTGCGTCTGCTGGTGCCATTTGCGCTGGCTGCGGCACTGGTGAGTTCGGCGGTGATGCCAGGGCCTGTCTACCGCATCGCGTTCATTATTCAGATCGTATTTTATGCCCTGAGTCTGCTCGCCACGATGCGGCTGAGAAGAGGCCCCTTGGCGAGGGTTGCGGATGCGGCCCTTACCTTCGTCTTGCTGAACGCCGCCGCATTGGTAGCCTTCGCAAATTTCGTGACCGGGCGAAAGGTGGCCTGGGGCCGATGAGCTTTGCCCGGCAAAAGAGCGAGCTTGCGCCTCCGTCGCCGGAGCCGGTGGCAAACAAACCCGCCAGCACCGTGGCCTTTGGCGCGCTGGTTGCTTTTTCAATTCTCTACTATGCGCGCCCGGAAGACTTGATTCCCGGCCTCTCCTATGTTCCGCTGGTCAAGATTGCCGGAGGCGTCGCGATTCTGGCATTGCTTTTCGGAGCCAGAAAAGCGCGGGCAGTTAAGAAACTTCCGGTCGAGATCAAGCTGCTGTTGGCCCTGCTCGGCTGGCTCATTCTGACCATTCCGTTCGCCTGGTGGCGAGGGGGCGCTTTCGACGCGGTGTTCAACGGATTCTCCAAAGGCGTTATCGTTGCCTTGCTGGTGAGTCTGGTGGTTACCCGGATGGAAGAGTTGCGGACGCTGCTCTTTGTGCAGGCGATTTGCCTCACTCTGATGACTCTGGCTTCCATCGCTTTCAATCGCGAGCTGCGCATGGGCGGCGTTCTGGGCGGCGTGTTCGAGAATCCCAACGATCTTGCCATCAACATCGCCTTGAATTTCCCGCTGGCACTTGCATTTTTATTGCTGGCGAAGGGGCCGCTCAAGAAGTTCCTTTGGATGCTCGCGCTGTTCATCATGGTGGCCGGAATCCTGTTGACCTATTCGCGCAGCGGGTTCCTCGCCATGCTGGTAGCGGTGGTGATAGGCCTGTGGCAGTTTGGCGTCAAGGGGCGAAGACTGCACCTGATCGGCGTTACCATGCTGGGCGTGATTCTGCTGGCGGTGGTTGCGCCGCTGATTGGTCTGTACCCGAAAATCTGGACCGACCGCATGGCGACGATCGTCAGCAACTCCCCGCAGAAGCTCGAAGAATCCTACGACAACGGCTCGAAGGAAGCACGGGAAGAGCTGTTTCACCTGAGTCTGACCTACATTGCCCGGCATCCGGTGTTCGGGGTGGGCCCGGGCAATTTTGAATCGGTGTCTGGCACCTGGCGCGTGGCCCACAATACCTATACCGAACTGGGCGCCGAGGCTGGCTTGCCGGCTCTATTCTTGTTTCTTCTGGTGCTGGCCGCGGCAGTGCGCAACTTGTGGCGCGTATCGCGATCCCAAGCGTTCCACGACAATGTTTCGATTCGCGTCTTCACTGGGGCCATATGGGCCAGCTTTGGCGCCTACCTCCTGGGAGCTGCGTTCTCCGATACTCAATACGAACTGTTTCCCTACTTCATGGTGGCGTACACAACCGCCCTTTATCATCTCGCATGCGTGTTTCCTGGAGCCAGAGTATCAGCGCCGGAGATGGAGACTGACAAGCCACTGCGATTTCGTGGTTTTCATCGAAGACTCGAGAAGCCAGTTGCGACGGGGAAGGTGAGCGCCTGAGATGGAGGACTTGCGGTGTGCGGCATAGCGGGCATCGTAGCGTGTAATGACGAGTTGGTGGATCCGGCCAGTCTGCGCCGCATGTGCCAAACGCTCGTTCATCGTGGTCCCGACGATGAAGGCTACTACCTGCGGGGCCCGGTCGGTCTCGGAATGCGCCGGCTGAGCGTTATCGATCTTTCCACCGGACAGCAACCCATTCACAACGAAGACGAGTCGATTCGGGTCACTTGCAATGGCGAGATTTACAACTGTATCGAGCTGCGACAGGAATTAGAAAGCCGCGGCCACCGTTTCTACACCCACTCAGACGTCGAAGTGATCGTCCATCTCTACGAAGAGTTTGGCTCGGATTGCATAACTCGGCTGCGCGGGATGTTTGCCCTGGCGTTATACGATGAGCCTGGGCAGAAACTCCTGCTGGCCCGCGACCGCTTCGGCAAGAAACCGCTGCACTACGCTTTCCATGAGGGACGTCTCCTGTTTGGCTCTGAGATCAAGGCAATTCTCGCGGCTGAACCCGAACTGGCGAGTGTGAATCCAGCGGGCATCTTGCAATACTTTTATTACGGCTATGTTCCCGATCCTCATTCGGCCTACCGTCACATCAGGAAGCTTCCTCCCGGGCACCTGTTGGAATATCGGGCCGGCCAACTGACCGTTCGCAAGTACTGGGATCTGCCGGCATACGGTACCCGGCAGCTTATTTCCGAGGAAGAGTGCCTCGACGAATTGGAGCGGCGACTGGCGGAAGCGGTTCGTCTCCGCTTACTGAGCGATGTGCCTCTGGGAGCATTGCTCAGCGGGGGCGTCGATTCATCGGTCGTGGTCGCTCTGATGGCACGCGCCACCTCGGCACCCGTCAAGACGTTCTCGATTGGATTTCGCGAAGTAGCCTTCGACGAATCCAACTACGCGCGAACCGTCGCCGAGCGCTTTGGTACGGAGCACCATGCCCTGGTGGTCGATCCGAACATCGAAGAAACTCTCGATCACCTCACATGCGTTCTCGAAGAGCCGTTCGCCGATTCCTCCATGCTGCCCACTTATTACGTCTGCCAGATGGCACGCAAGCATGTAACCGTAGCGCTCAGCGGGGACGGTGGCGATGAATTATTTGCCGGCTACGATCGTTACGCCATCAACCTGAGCAGAAGGAATTTCGATCGCATTCCGGCGAACTTTGGCCGATGGTACCGGCGGATTGTGCATGATCGCCTTCCGGCAGCGACCTACGGACGCAACCTGGCGTGGAATGCTTCGCTTCCCGTTCGCGATCGCTACCTCGACGACGTTTCATACTTGCCGGTGCTGGGCCGGGAACGCGCACTCTTTTGCCAGGAGTTTGTCGACAACGCAGAGGGTTTACCCGACCCGTTGGCCTCATTCCACGAGCATTACGATGCGGCAGCCGCCTCCGATCCCTTGAGCCGAATGCAGTACCTCGACAGCAAGACCTATCTGCCCGGCGATATCCTGACTAAAGTGGATCGCATGAGCATGGCGAACTCGCTCGAAGTCCGGTCACCGCTGCTCGATCACGAGGTGGCGGAGTGGGTGACGAGTCTGCCCGCGAGTTGGAAACTGCGAGGCAAAGATTCCAAGTACCTTCTGAAAAAACTTGCCGAACGTCTTGGCATTCCGGCTGCAGTGTTGCGCCGGCGGAAACAAGGTTTCCAGCTGCCGGTGAAGAACTGGTTGAGCGGGCAACTTCGCAATAAACTGCTTGACGTGTTGGTCGAGCCCCGCACGCTGCAACGCGGATACTTCCGGCCGGCAGCCGTGCGCGGCATGGTCGACGAACATGTGAGCGGGCGCCGGGACCGTTCCAGCGCGCTATGGCAGATGCTGGCCCTTGAACTCTGGCACAGAAACTTTCTGGAGGTGCAACCGCAGAGCCGATCTGACCGCCACAAAAGAAAAGAAGAGGGCCACGCAACCCGAGGCGCCCTCCCGGAAGACCAGAAGTCACCAACGCTGCATGCTTAATGCAATGAGTACTCCCGCCAAAATCCTCATCATCGGCAATTACCCGCCACCGATGTGCGGCTGGGCCATGCAGACTAAGTTGGTGGTCGAGGAGTTGCGGCGGCGCGGGCATATCTGCGAAGTCCTGAAGATCAACGAGAACCACCAGGCGCCGAGCCCGGAGTACATCGACGTGCAGGGCGGGTTTGATTACCTGCGCCAGGTGTGGCTTTACGCCCGCGGGGGATACCGGCTTAACGTGCACCTGAACGGAATGGGGCGAACCGGGTACCTGCTTGCGCTGGCAGCGGCAGTCATCGGCAGACTCGCGAATCGACCCATCACGCTTACTTTCCACGGCGGGCTTCCCCAGAACAATTTTCCGCGCGAATCGGGCGTTTGGCGGTTTGCGTTTCAATTGTTATTTCATTTAGCCGACGGCATCGGGTGCGACGCCGCTCCCATCAAACAGGCGATCGAGAGCTATGGGGTTCGGCCCGAAAGCGTCCAGGCCATTGCGACGTTTTCTCCTCAGTATGTGAACTTCGAGCCCGCCAGTTTGCCGGCGGCAAGCGAAGACTTCTTGAGCCGGCACCAGCCGCGTATCTTCTGTTACGTTTCGTTCCGTCCGGAATACCGTCTCGAAACCCTGCGTGAATGCATGCGACTATACCGCAAGATTCATCCGGATGCCGGCTTTATCTGGCTGGGATTTCCTGCGCGAGAACTGCGCGACGCGGAACAATTTGTGTCGCGCTGGCCGAAGGAAGAGCAGTACAGCCTTTTGTTGCTCGGCAACCTGCCGCATGAGGAGTTTCTTACGTTGCTGAGCCGCAGTTCAATCTTCCTGCGCACTCCTGCGTGCGACGGAGTGTGCGCATCAGTGCTCGAATCGCTTGCACTTGGAATTCCGGTCGTAGCCAGTGAGAACGGGCGGCGTCCCGACGGCGTCACAGCCTACCGCGACTCCGACCCGGCCGATATGTGCGCGAAATTGCTGGAGCGTACGGAGCGCGGTCCGGAAGCGAAGGCTGTGGTGGCTGCCGTGCGCGCCGAGGACAACATAAGTGCGATGGCAGACTGGCTGACCGGTGGCGCGCCTGTCAGGGTAGTGCCTGAGGCAGTGACCGCCATTTGAAAGTCAAAGCGTTGGTCGATCGCGGCAAAGCCATGGCGATGGTTCGGAGACGATGGGTGGCCTGGTGTTGCCTGGCCATTGGCGCCGCCCAGGGTCAAACCACCCCGGCGTCCGCCCGCTACGACG
>Ga0335080_10001336_pt1 | contig 23956 bp, 21 predicted proteins | sample Lox_Sample_34_FD_206720 | JGI IMG/M metagenome (GOLD analysis project Ga0335080, IMG submission 206720) | Soil microbial communities from Loxahatchee National Wildlife Refuge, Florida, United States - Lox_Sample_3.4 | ecosystem: Environmental > Terrestrial > Soil > Wetlands | place: USA...
CTCTGCGGCACCATGGACGACGTCATTGATCTCGTCGACGCTGCCGCCAGCCGCTTCGTCCTCTATGAAATCAGGGATGTTCGTTCCGGCACGACGGAACTTTCCAAAGTTCTCACCATGGCCACCATGGAGCTCTCTGCCGCCGTTCACTCCATCTCTCTCCCTACTCAGGCGATCCAGCGCGTTATCGAAATTAATCGCCTCGAAAATGAAAGTGATCGGATCTGCCGCGGGCTCATCGGCCGCCTCTTCGCCGAAGAGAAGGACCCGATTCAAGTTATCAAGTGGAAGGAAATCTTCGAGGTCATGGAAGCTGCCGTGGACAAGTGCGAGGATGTTTCCAACGTCATCGAGAGCATCATCCTGAAAAATGCCTAGGGCCCGGTCCACCACTCTTTCTCTTACCCTGCCACGGAACCACTTTAGCCGTTCGGTGTGGTCCAGATGAGTTCCTACAACTTAGCCATCGTAACGGTTTTCCTTACGCTCGCCTTCGAGTTCTCTAACGGCTGGCACGATGCCGCCAACTCGATTGCTACCGTCGTTTCCACCCGCGTTCTGACCCCCATCCGCGCTGTTATTTGGGCCGCTTTCTGGAATTTCGTTGCAGCTTTCGTCTTCGGCACCGCTGTCGCGAATACCATCGGGAAGGGCCTTGTGCACATCGAAATGGTAGACACCCGCGTCCTCATTGCCGGCTTGCTTGGAGCGATCTTCTGGAATCTCATCACGCTCTTCCTCGGCCTTCCTACCAGTTCCTCTCACGCCCTCATGGGTGGCTATGGAGGCGCCGCGGTTGCCTTTGCAGGTACCAAAACGCTCATCCTCGGCGGTTGGGTTTTCCCCGTGCTCTTTATCGTTCTCTCCCCTCTGATCGGTTTGGTTTCTGGCTTGACCATGAGCGTGCTCACTACCTGGATCGTCCGCAAGCAGAAGCCCTATCGCGTTGACCGTTGGTTCCGCCGCCTGCAGCTACTTTCCGCCGGGGCCTACAGCCTCGGCCACGGAACAAACGATGCCCAGAAGGGTATGGGAATCATTACCGCTGCCCTCGTTTCCGCAGGCCTGCTTCGCAGCTACAAAGTCCCTTTCTGGGTCATCATCTGCGCCCACCTCGCCATCGCCGGTGGCACCATGGCTGGCGGCTGGCGCATTATCAAAACCATGGGCCAGCGCATCACCAAGCTCACGCCCTTTGGCGGATTCGCTGCGGAGACCGCCGGTGCTATCACACTGCTCGGCACAGCTCATTTCGGTATTCCGGTCAGCACCACCCACACGATCACCGGAGCGATCGTCGGTGTCGGCGCTTCCCGCCGCCTCACGGCGGTTCATTGGGGCATCACTCGCAAGATTGTTTGGGCCTGGATTCTGACGATCCCCGGCGCCGCCCTCCTCGGCGCCTCTATCTTCAAACTCATCGCCTCTCTCCTGAGGTAGGGGTGCCCTGGGTTCGGTTGGTGAACCTGGGTCTCGGGGTCGGGTCCGCATTTTCCTTTCTACAAAGGGAAAGCCCGCTCAAACCGCAATTTGAGCGGGCCTTCCATCACCTGCGTTTGTCGAGCTTCTCCTAGTCCTGTTCGCAACTCACATTGTTATTCCAATCCACAAATGCACCCTGCGGATTGTCTTTCCATGCCCATACATGCAGCTCGAAAAACGAATGCAGCCCAAAACGGTTTGGCTCGCCCACAAATTGGAAATCCTGCCCATCCAACGATGGCGGCACGTTGTCGTGGTACTTCAACCAAGTCACCGCATCCACGATGAACTCGACACCCACGAGCTGTCGCTTGTTTCCCACCGGCTCGTAAATCAGCGCCTCAGGGTGCTTCACGTCGATCTCCCCGTCTCCCACCAGCGCGCCGTTCACATAGTGAATCCCCATCGCGCCGTGGTCCGGCCCGCTCACGCATCCAAACGCTGGTTCGTAACCCGCCGGCCCTGCATTGTTCACATCCAGAAACTGCCGCGTGTACTCGCGCACATCCTCAACCAATTTCGCTGGCACGTTGTGCCCGCCGTGGCTTCCTTCCTGGGCGAAACCCGGAACGGCGCTCACCGCCATGCACAGCACTCCGACCTTCATCATCTTTCTCATCCGTTGACTCACTTTGCCCATCTTGCTCATGTTTCTCTCCTTATGATTTGATCGACTCGACTCTTTCCCCAAATCTCAATCAGTCAGTTTCCCCGCTCTCGTGGGGCACGACATATGTGCCCGGTAGTTTTATGAGCTGTGTCCAGGCTTTCTCTTTGCGGGTGCCCCATCCTTTCCGCGTTTTATGCGGGAAGGGTGGGTCTTCTCTTACTCTTTTGTTCCTGCGTGTAATTTACAGACGGCTGGCCGTCACCGAAATCGCCACGCCATTCGTCAACGAATCGAACACCGGCGAGTGCCCCGTCCCGAGTTGCAGTATTTCCTGCAACTGCTCTTCGTTCACATTCGCGCGAATCTTGAATTGCGCTCGAATCCCCTGATAACCCTTGCGCACGGTTGGATCCAGCGCGAGAAACCCGTGCAAATCCAGGTCGCCCTCGAACGAAGACTCCACCGCCTCAATCTCAATCCCTCGCGCCGCGGCGTGGTACACCATCGACGTCGTCAGGCACGATGCCAACGCGTGCAGTAGATGCTCGACTGGATTCGCCGCCAAGTCCTTCCCTAACAAAATCGCTGGCTCATCCGCCTCCAGCGTAAATGGCTTGGGATGGGCTAGCTCCTGATTCGCACCGCTGTACGTCGTTATTTTCGACCTGTTCTGGCTCCCCGTCTCCCATTCGTTTCGAATCCGAAACTTGAACTTCGCGATCGACGGCGTAGCCCGTACCGCGTGGATCGTTGAAAACAGGTCATCCACCGCCACCCCGTTCACAATCTTTGAAGCTTTCAGTGCTGTCGCCATTTTCTTCCCTCTTCTTTAAGTGACTTTTCAGACGCTGCGTTTCTGATGGTTCGAAAATAGCCGTAGATTTCCCTTGCCACAAGATGGCAGATACGCCATTGTAGATAGGCGATCTGGCCATGAGCAAATTGACAAATAATACCGGACCTTGCCGCGGCAAGGTCAAAGACATCACCGTCCTGCTTCTCGACCAGATGTTTTCCTCCACCGCCGCCGGCCCCATGGAGGTCTTCCGCCACGCCGGCTCTCTCTGGAACATCCTCACCGGCTCGCAAGGCGACCCGCGTTTTCGCGTAATCACCGCATCCCACGATGGCAGACCGATCAACTGTGATGGCGGTATTCAGATCCGTCCCAATGTCGCGCTCGCCGACGTAGCCAAATCCGATCTCATTTTCGTTCCCACAACAGGCCTGAGCGTCGATGACGTCGTCGAACGGAACGCGCCCATCGTTCCTTGGTTGAAGCGCCGCAGCCGCCGCGGAGTCGCTGTCGCCAGTGTTTGCTCCGGTGTGGGTCTGGTTGCCGCCGCCGGCCTGCTCGACGGCAAACGTGCCACCACACATTGGGGTTTGGCGGAACGCTTCCGCGAAAAATATCCTCACGTGAACTGGATGCCCGAATTAATGGTCACTGAAGATCGGGGATTCTACTGCGGCGGCGGCGTGAACGCTTCCCTCGACCTCGCCATTTATCTTGTGGAACGCTACTGCGGCCACGAAATCGCTATGCAAACCGCCAAGGCTTTGCTCATCGAGACGCCACGCTTTTGGCAATCCGGCTTCGCGATCGTCCCCCTGAAAACCGACCACACCGACGACGCCATCTCCAGCGCCCAGGAATGGATGCATAAGAATTTCGCCAGAACCTTTCCCCTGGAAGATCCCGCGAAACGGGTTGGCATGAGCGTTCGCAATTTTGTTCGCCGCTTCAAACAAGCCACCGGTGATAGCCCCATCGTCTATCTACAAAAGGTCCGTGTTGCGGCCGCCAAACGCATGCTCGAAAGTCGCCATCGCAACATTGAAGAAGTCAGCGACGCCGTCGGCTACCAGGACCTCGCTTTCTTCCGTGCGATCTTTCAGCGCCACACCGGCGTTTCCCCCAGCGCCTATCGACAGAGATTTGGCTCCCAGTGAAATACGAATCACTGCCTGGGCGTCCACGACTCTGCCTCACAGCCTCAAGTTCAGACTTGGGAGGGCACGGCTTCAGCCGTGCCATAACACTCGAAGAAAATCGGGGGCTTTAGCCCCTGAGGCCTGAAGATTTCCGTCTTGGAGGATGCATGGACATCAAATCGCTTCAGAAACCCCTGAAAGATCAGTATCGCCGTGACCCGCAAAGCTCGCGCATCACCCTCACGGCAAAAGGAGGCGAAACTTCCTCGCCTTTGTCCTGCTCCATCGATATCGGCCGCGCCATCTACCAGGCCGAAGCACATATGGGAGTCGGCGGCAGCGGAACCGCCGCATGCTCCGGCGACCTTCTTCTCGGCGCACTTGCCGCTTGCGCCCAATTAACCTGCCAGCTTGTCGCCACCGCCATGGGCGTTCCCACTCGTCATATCGAAGTCACCGCCAGCGGCGATATGGACCTGCAAGGCACGCTCGGCCTCTCCAAAGAAGTTCCCGTGGGCTTCGATGCTATCCGCGTCCAATTTCATCTCGACGCCCCCGAGGCTACACCTGATCAGTTGCGCGCTCTCCAGGAAAAAACCGAACAATATTGCGTCGTCTTCCAGACTCTTCTCCACCCACCTAAAATCGCAACAACCTGGACCCCCTCGAAATGAGGTCGCAGTTCCGTGCGTGCTCTTGGTTCGGTGCGTGAACCTCTGTCTTTGGGTCGAAGTTGGGTGCCCCGTCCTTTCGCGCCTTTTTGCGAATGGGTGGGTCTGCTCTTAGCTTTTGCCGTTCGTTTTTGAACCCGGGTAGAAGTGAGGCTTTCCCTCCCACACTGGTGTACATTCTGTTTCCCAGCTCGGAGGCGCTATGCAACCCGAAAGAGCAACCGATCGCGACTTCCTGCCGCCATTACCTCTAGCCAGTTGGAAGGACACCCTCGCGACTCTGCACATGTGGACGCAGATCGTAGGCAAAATCCGTCTTAAACTTTCTCCACTGGTAAATCATTATTGGAACGTTCCCTTTTATCTCACCGCGCGCGGCCTGACCACGTCCCCTATGCCTTACGGTTCAAGAACCATCGAGGTTCGTTTCGATTTCGTTGAACACAAGCTATTCATCGAGGACTGCGACCACCATCTTGTAGTTTCGCCTTTGGTGGCCCAGAGCGTTGCCGACTTTTATAAGAAGTTAATGGCCTCGCTGGCCGAGTTGAATGTGCATGTAAACATCTGGACGATGCCTCAGGAAATCCCCGACCCGATCCCCTTCGAACGCGACCATCTTCACGCCGCTTATGATCGCGAAGCCGCCCACAAATTCTGGCGCATCCTTGTCTGGATCGACTCGGTTTTCAAGGAATTCCGCGCAGGCTTCCTCGGAAAAGTCAGTCCCGTCCACTTCTTCTGGGGAAGCTTCGACCTGGCGGTAACTCGCTTCTCCGGCAAAAAAGCTCCTGAACGCTCAGGCGCCGACCCCATCACCAGGGAAGCGTATTCTCACGAAGTCAGCAGCGCAGGCTTCTGGCCCGGCGGCGGCAACATCGACTCCCCCCACTTCTATTCTTACGCCGCCCCCGAGCCGCCCGGGTTTGCCAACCAGCGCGTCCGGCCCGACGCAGCTTACTACCATAGCCAACTAAAAGAGTATCTGCTCCCGTACGACGCTGTCCGCACCGCGCCCTCACCCAAAGCTGCCCTCTTCGAGTTTCTCCACAGCACCTACAATCTCGCAGCCGACCTCGCTCATTGGGACCGCGCCACCCTGGAAAGATGACCTCAAATGGGAATTATGAAGGGTAAGGAAAATTCTGGCGCGCCCGCGGAGATTCGAACTCCGGACCTTGTGCTCCGGAGGCACACGCTCTAATCCGCTGAGCTACGGGCGCGCCGTCTATTACAGATCTTCAGTTTATCCTTTCTCCTGGTCCTTCGCTAGTGTGCCAGCCTCGGATTCACTGTCGGAATAAGCGCAACGCCGCTGCAGATCCACACCAGCGCTTCCTGAAAAGCGTCACCTACCCTTTGCCCTTGTTCTTAATGTCCCTCGCCAGCTTCTCGATCTCTTCCGCCTTCTTCACCAGATTTAAGCTCAAAACCTTGCTCGAATCCGTTTTGTCTACTTCCGCTTTCAATTCCGTGGCCAGTTCAAATAACCGGTCAACCTTCTTCTTCATGTCTTTGTCGTTTTCTTCCAGCGCTTTCTTCTCGGCGTTTGGCGCCAGCGGATTGCTCTCGCCCTCGGACTCCTGCCGCGGATGCGGCTGTGCTGACGGGATCGGGTTCTGCGTCGCCCGCGGATCGGCGGAAGGCCATGTGGCACATGCAAGCAAGATCAGGCTAACTACAACCAGCCATCGTGTCCTCATAATGCCCTCCGTCCCTCCCTGCCTTCGCTCCGTTTGCACAACACACGTGCCTTCCCTCGCTGCACGTCGTCCCTTCCAATGTTATACTCGCCACCCGATAACACTATGTCCAGTTTTCTATCCGGATTGCCGTCACTTTCTGTCTCGAATTTTCTGCACCTCTTCGTCATTCTCGTAGGCGCTCTGCTCATTAACCGCCTTCTGAAACTGGTTACCAGGTTTATCGTCAAGCCCGCTTCCTCGCAGAGCAAAGCCGCCCAGACACGTGAACAGCAGACCCGCACGCTTGCCGCCGTGGTTTATAGCGGCGCGAGCAAAGTCGTTTGGGCCCTCGCCTTGCTCACTGCGGCACAGGAATTCGGACTGAACGTCACCCCCCTCGCCGCCGTCGCCGGACTCGCCAGCCTCGCCATCGGTTTTGGCGCGCAAAACCTGGTACGCGACATCATTTCTGGTTTCTATATCATCCTGGAAGACCAGTACGGCATTGGCGACACCATTCAGGTCGCCGATACCACCGGCCGCGTCGAGCATCTAACCCTTCGGCGCACGGTGGTGCGCGATCCGCGAGGCGCTTTGGTGACTCTTTCTAACGGAGACATTCGCACGGTCGGTAATCTCAGCCGCGACTGGTCCCAGACCTTCGTCGACGTCGCTGTCTCCCCGGACGTGCCCCAGGATGACGCTCTGCAGGCGCTGGACGCCGCAGCCACGGAGTTGCGTAACGATCCGGCTTGGTCTCAGGCGCTCGTCGATGGTCCCCGAATTCTCGGTTTGCAATCTTTTGATCAACACTCTTCCATTCTCCGGCTGCAAGTTCGCACCGCTCCCGCGCGTCACGACGACGTCGCTCGCGAACTGCGCCGCAGAATTCAGCTTCAATTCCAGCGGCAGGGTATCGCCTTGTCCAACGTACGGCGAATCGAGCTGGTGCGTCCTTCCGGCGCTCCCCACGCGGATTCGCCCGCCCCGCCCGCCTGATCCCAGGAGGATCCGCCATGTCTCAAGCCAACTATGAAGAAGTGAACCTCATGCTCCGGCTGTACGACCTTCGCCGCGAACCGCGGCTCCGCGAAGCGCGCGCCTGGTTCGTCGAGCACTTCCATGCCGGTACTCCCGAAGAAGTCATGCAGAAGTATCCTCAGGGCAGCCAGGAAAACACCTATATCCGCATGGTCATCAGTTATTGGGAAATGGTCGCCAGCATCGTCAACCGCGGGTTGATCAACGACGAGCTCTTCTTCGAGAGCAACGGCGAGATCTGGGTCGTGTGGGACCGCATGCGCGTCATTGTTCCCACCTGGCGCGCGGCCTTCAAAAATCCGTATTTGTTTTCCGGAATCGAAGAAACCTGCAAGCGCTTGGAATCCTGGCGGGAAAAACGCGCTCCCGGTTCCACTTCCGCGATGCGTCAGATGATGGAACAGAGCCGCGGCAAATTCAAATAGAACTCATTTCCGGGTCAGTGTGGTTTCTGCTCTGATGACCGTGCTCTCCTCCGCGGAAGTCTCTTCCTCTTTCTTGCTGCGTGCCATTCGCACACAGTTTCGCCCGCTTCGCTTCGCTTCATACAGCGCGGCGTCCGCTTCCTGAATAATTCGCTCCAGACCGGCGCCTTCGAAATTCCTGGACAGCGCTATTCCCACGCTGATCGTTACCGGTACCACTCTGTCCCCTTTCGTCACAGGATTTCGCTCAATCGCCTGGCGCAGGTTCTCCGCGCGTCCCAAAGCGCTTTCCGGCTTACAACGATTCAACACCACAAGAAATTCCTCTCCGCCGTACCTTCCCACCATGTCGTACGACCGCACTGAGCGCTGCAACCTTTGCGCCACTTCGCGCAGTACATCGTCGCCTACGCTGTGTCCATACTCGTCGTTCACCTGTTTGAAGTGGTCGATGTCACACATGATCACTGCCGCGCAGTTTTTCTCTCGCCTCGATCGCTCCACTTCCCGCGCCGTCAGCTCCAGGATTACCCCCCGGTTCCATAGCGATGTCAGCAAATCGTGGGTCGCCTGAAACCTCATGCTCTCCCGCGCCTCCACCAGCCGATCTTCCAGCTCCAGAATCCGCTCGCCCACTCGCAGCCGCGCCTTCAACTCTTCCACGTCGCAGGGTTTCGTCAAATAATCGTCCGCCCCCGCCTCGAGCCCCTGCACGATATCTTGTTTCGATTCTTTCGACGAAAGTACTATCAGGTACGTGTACGCTCGTCCTTGGCGTTTGCGTACCTCGCCGCACACCTCGATTCCAGTTTTGTTTGGCATTACCCAGTCCAGCAGCGCCAATCGCGGAGAGTTAGGCTGGGTCAACTGACACAATGCCTGCACGCCGTCTTCCACCGATGTCACTTCGTATCCGCTTCGATGCAGCGCGCGTTCCAGCAACGCCCGTGAGAGCGGGTCATCTTCTGCAATCAGCACTCTCATGTTTTCACCTCCGCAAGCTGCGCTTCCACCTCTGGCCGAAGTGCTTCCAACGCTTGTTCCAGCTCCTCAAGAATCCTCCGGCACTCGGGTTCCTTCCCCTGCCCCGCGGCTGTCTCCAGGCGCAGCGCGATCTCCGCGGCCCTCGGCATCGCCAGGTTTCTTAACATCCCCTTCAACGTGTGCCCCGTTCGCCAGAGATCGTGCCACTGGCCTTCTTCGAGTTGCTCCGTGGCTTTTGCCAGGTTGGTCCGGCTATCCCGGCGGAACAGTTCCAGGAGTTCATGAAGGAATTCCTGGTCGCCCTCGACACGAGCAAGCACCTCGTTCAAATTCCAATTCTCTGGCGGCCGGACCATGCCGCTCTCGTTGGCCGTTTCTGACACGGCCCCGGCCTCCTTTGCCACCCTGCCGATTTCCGCTTCCAGTTCTTGCCTGCGAACCGGTTTGACCAGGTATCCGTCCATTCCAGCCTCCATGCAGTTCGTCTTATCCCGCAAGGCCGCGTGCGCTGTCATCGCCACAATCGGTGTGTGCCCTCCCGATTTCGCCTCGATTGCCCGAATCGCACGTGTCGCTTCCAATCCGCCCATCACAGGCATTTGCAGATCCATCAGGATCAAATCGTAAGAGCGTTCCCGAAACTGCTCGCATGCCTTCGCCCCGTCACTCGCTAACGTCACTTCGTGCCCCATTCTTCTTAATACATGCAGCGCAAGTTGTTGGTTCACGGGGTTATCTTCGACCAGCAGGATTTTTTGGCTCTCCACCTGGGCCTTCGCTTTCTGAAGCTCCTTCTCTCCCTCGCTCGGTTGACTCGTACGAAGCGCGGCCCGCACACTCTCGTGTAGGGGCTCGCTGAACAACGGCTTCAATAGTCGGCTCACTTTCGATCGAGCGACCTGTGTTCCAGCGCCCGTGTCTAGCTTGGCGCACAGTAAAATCACAGGGCAGTCCTCGCGCAACCCGGTCGCCCGAATCTCTTCGGCAAGTCCGTTGCCGCTGTGTAGTTCGTTCTCGTCGAGTATTGCCATCCGATAATCGCGCTGCTGTCGCTCGGCTGCTTCCACCAGAGTGCGGCAGGCATCCAGGTCGGCTGCCGCTTCCACGTTTAAGCCCCATCGCTTCATTAGCCAGCTCAACATCGCCCTCTCGTTTTCTCCACTTGCCAGCACAATCACTGTGCCCGGCCCAAGCGACTCGCCGACAGTTTCCGGGGTCGCGAATCGCAGCGTGAATTCAAAACGGCTTCCCTTCCCCGGTTCGCTCTCCAGCCTTATCGCACCTCCCATGCTCCTGACCAGCCGTTCGGATATCGAGAGCCCCAGTCCCGTTCCTCCAAACTCCCGCGTCACCGAACTGTCCGCCTGCTGAAACGCTTCAAAAATCTTCTCCTGGTGCTCCGCTGCAATCCCTATGCCCGTGTCCCGAACCAGGAATTTTACGTCCGCGTCGTCTTTGCCCCGTCGAACGCAAAACACCTCCAGCGTCACCTTCCCGTAATCCGTAAACTTCACTGCGTTTCCCACCAGATTGATCAGAACCTGCCGCAGTCGCAAAGGATCCCCCACCACTTGCTCTGGGACATCTCCGTGCGCGGACCAATCCAGCCGGATCCCCTTTGCCTGGGCGCGCGCTATCAACGGCCGTAGTGCCGTTTCCGCGCTGTTTAGAAGAGAGAACGGGATCTCTTCAAGCTCCAGCCTTCCGCTTTCGATCTTTGAAAAGTCCAGGATATCGTTGAGGATGTCCAGCAACGATTCGGAGCACTGCCTCACCACGTTCAAGTGTTCCCGCTGGTCCGGACTCAAATTGCTCTCTAGAACCAACTCCGTCATTCCCAGAATCCCGTTCATCGGTGTGCGGATTTCGTGGCTCACGTTTGCCAGGAAGTCGCTCTTCGCCTCATTCGCCACTTCCGCTGCCTTCTTTGCCTCCACCAGCCTTTGTTCGGCAGCCCGGCGCTTCGTTATGTCTTCCACTACCGCGATGAATCCACTCAGTGTTCCATCCGGCCGGTGCAATGGCCGTGAACGCCAGTGAATCCAATTAATGTTGCCGTCGGGAAGAAGTACTCGCGCGTCGTCCGCCAGTTCTATCTCCATTTTCATCCCCGCTGTCCAGAGCCGCAAACACGATTCGCGATCGTCCGGGTGAATTGCGGTCACCCAACCTTGGCCCATAGCCATAGCCATCGTCTTTCCGGTTATCTGGCAGAATCGTTGGTTCATGTACACACTGTTTCCGTGCGCGTCGGTCCGCAAGATCCCGATCGGCACTGCCAGACTCAGCGTGCGGAACAGTTCCTCGCTCTCCCGGACCGCCGCCTCGTTTTCCATCTGCTGCGTGATGTCCAGATAAATCCCCAATTGTCCAGCAGTTCGCCCGGCCACTAGCAACGGCGCACCAAAAAACTCGATGTCCAGAAGCTTGCCGTCCTTCCTCTTCCTCCTGACCTTCCTACGCAGCACCCGCCCCTCGAATACCGCCCTTCGCATCGACTCCGCCTCCGGCTGCAGATCGCCGCTCGCTATCAATGCAACAATACTTCTTCCCGTGAGTTCGTCCGCGGTGTAGCCAAACATCTGACGGAACGCCGGATTGCATTGCCGGATCAGTCCCTCCTCCGACACCGACACGATTCCAACTGGCGATGCTTCATTGAGTGCCCGGAATAATCCTTCGCTCTCTTTCAGCAGCATCTCGGCTTTTAGCCGTTCGGCAATCTCCAGTTCCAAGGCTTTCGTCCGCTCCGAAACTCTCTCTTCCAAAAGTTCCCGCGAATCCCGCAGCTCCATTTCCCTCCGTTCGATCGCCTCCAGCATGTGGTTCAAGTCCGTGCCCAGATTCCGCAATTCCCTTCCGGCCAACGCAGGCACCCGCACGGAGTATAATTCCTCGTGGCTCACCCGCCGCGCCAGCCCGGCGAGCTCTTCGATTGGGCGCGTTATCGATACTTGCAATAGCAGCGTCAACGCCGTGATCACTACCAACGACCCGAGGAACACTGGAATGACCATCTTTGCCAGTCCGCGCTGCTCCTCTCGGATATCGCCCATCTCGGATTCCAGCGAGATCGCCCCGATCCGCCGGTGTTCGAAGAAGATCGCTCGCGACAATTGCAAATGGCCTCTTGCCCAGACGACGCTCTCGCTATCTCCCCGTTGCACGTCCGCGATCTCGTCTTGAAAATCCACCCGCCGGTATTGCGCCAACGTCGCACCGTCCGGCCGATACAGCGCACCTTGTCCAATATGGATTCTCGATTCCAGCGCTCGCAGAACCTTGGTCCCTTCTTCCGAATCGTCGAAAACCAGAGCCGCCGTGCTGCTCGTTGCAATTAGATCCGCCGCGCTTCGCAACTCTTCCACTTTGTGTTCGCGCAAAAGATGGTTGTCGTACATCACAAAGAGCGCGAACGCCATCGCCAGCCCGGCCGCGCTACTCGCTAGCGTTACCGCTACAAGCCTTATCTTCAGCGAACTGTTGCGCAACATCCTGCCCTCACCGGTTCCCGAGCTCTCTTTCCGCCCTGCCCCTCCCCGCCAACTCCAATAACCGTGCGTCTATATGCAAATGCGATTCACGCACGGCGTTCAGATTCACTTGGAAACGCATCCTGTCGTTCTCACACACTAGCTGTACCAGACCGCCGCTCTTCAGGAACTCGTCCGTTTCTCCAAACGTCAGCACCGGAGCGGGGTCCACCTTTGCCAGCCATTTCGATAGCGGCCCCCGAATTTGCCCTGAAAAGTACACTGCCTCGCATCCCTTTAACTGCTCACCCCGACTCACCGAACGGAGTTCAACCTTGCGCTCCCTGATCGTCGCTCCGCGAACGCTCTCGGCCATGGCAAAAGTCAGAAATGAATCTCCTACCACGCAGAATTCCAATGGTTTTCGCGTCCCTGCGGCTGGCCATTCCACAAATTCCAATATCCTTACGATGAACAACGCCTTTCGTCGCACCTCCAGACCCTCTCGTTGCTGCCCTTCGCAATTCACGCACCCGCAACTCAGCCACAAAACCACAAACGCCATGCAGAGCGCGGTTCGCGCGATGCCCTTCGCTGAGTGGTTTAGCCGCATCCCCTCACGGGCGCCTCACCCGCTGTTGGCCACAGACGCACCGTTTCCCTCCGTCCTAGACTTGCAATGCTCGCGCCACAACCGCCAGACACACGTTTAGTAACCCTCTTTGGCGCTTCTACTTACAGGCTTTCTTTCTATTGAAAATCTCGGAGTGTGCCGAAAAGAAACGTCTTCCCAGCCCCAAATTCACTTCTGCTCCGTCCTGGAACCAGTTCCTACCCGGAACCTTCTAACTTCGATTGGTGGCTTAAACCGCTGGGTCAACGGAGGGGAGGATGATGTCGGTTTTCCTAATGGAGGCGCGGGTGAGAATCGAACTCACGCATAAAGGTTTTGCAGACCTCTCCCTTACCACTTGGGTACCGCGCCTCAACCTTTCTAGTATAACGAACTTGGGCAACCTGTGTAATCGACGCTCGTTCCCGCCGTTCGCGCAAAGCGCACCACCCGGCTAGCCCATCTACTTCTTGGCGGGCTCCTCAATCTGCGCTTCCCGCAGGAACCGTGCCGACTCTTCCGGCGGCGTTGGATTGATATAAAAACCTGTCCCCCACTCGAAGCCCGCCACTTTCGTCAGCTTCGGAATGATCTCGATGTGCCAGTGATAGTGGTCGTTTATTTCTTCTCCGATCGGCGAAGTGTGAATCATGAAGTTGAACGCCGGACGATCCAGCACTGCGTCCATCCGCATCAGCGTGTCTTTCAACATTTGCGCCAGGCTGGCATACAGCGAGCTCTGATTGTTCTCATACGCCGACCCGTGCGTCTTCGGCAGCAGCCACATCTCAAACGGGAACCGCGGCGCGTACGGCGCGAGCGTGATGAAGTGATCGTTCTCATTGATCACCCGCTCGCCGGTATCCCGCTCCTGCCGGATGATATCGCAGAAAATGCAGCGCTCTTTCTCGTCGTAGTAGTGCCAGCAATTGTCCACTTCTTCGCGAACTCGCCTAGGTACGATCGGCAGCGCAATGAGCTGCGAATGCGGGTGCTCCATCGACGCGCCCGCAGCCTCTCCGTGATTCTTGAAGATCAACACATACCGGAACCGCTTATCATTCTTCAGGTCCAGCATCCGGTCTCGATACGCCCACAATACGTCTTCCACCGATTTCTGCGGCAATTGCGCCAGGGTCGTCTGGTGCTGCGGCGTCTCCACGATTACCTCGTGCGCGCCGATCCCATTCATTTTGTCGAACAGGCCTTCGCCTTCGCGATCCAACTCGCCTTCAATTCCCAACGCCGGAAACCGGTTCGGCACCACCCGCACATTCCATCCCGCCGTATTCGCTCCAGTACCGTTCCTTCCGTACGCCAGAATTTCCGGTGGCGTCTTCATTTCATTTCCCGGGCAGAACGGGCAATTCCGTGGCGGGCCGGGGAATACGGTCTCCCGCAGGAAGTCCATCGGACGCTTCCCACGATCCGTCGATATGATCACCCATCGCCCGGTAATCGGGTCTTTTCGTAACTCCGGCAAAGCACACCCTCCGACTCTGTACTCAAGCTATCGCAATCACGACGGTCCTTGCAAATTTGATTGTACCGCACTGCCGCAAGGACATATTTCAAGCGCGGCGAGCGGAAACCACTGGGCTCAAAGCCGCACGATGTAAGCGAACCGCCGGAGGATGGCCCGGCGTATTCTCAATCGCAACGACATCGAAGCGGACGGGACACTCCCCGAGGTGATACTCCCGCACAAAGTAGTGCGCTGTCCGAACCAATACTTCGTGTTTCTCTTGTGTGATGCTCAGCTCCGGCTGGCCCCGCTTCTCTTTGTCCGCCAGCCGCGTGCGCACTTCCACAATCGCCAGCGTCTCTCCGTCGAATCCAATCAGGTCCAACTCGCCTTTCGCCCGCCACGGCATGTAATTCCGCGCAATGAAGACATAGCCGAGGCGCCGCAGGTACCAGTAAGCATACGTTTCCCCACGCACGCCAATCTGCAGCGCCTCTTGCTTCTTCGCTTGGGCAGTGGCCTGGTCCGTGCCACGCAATCCGTGCCGGGCTTTCCACTTCACCCACGCAAACCCAATCCGCGCCACTAACTGTGAATACATATTAATTTGTAGTTACCATGGAGAGTATAGACAAAAATCCCGTGGGCGTCAGCCATTGAACGCCCACGGGATTCTCCCAGACCTATCGATCTTGAGGGTGCCCCATCCTTCGCGCCATTTCTGCGCAAAGGATGGGTCTTATCTTCGCCGTTGCCTCTCTCCCGCTTAAAGTCCCTTTTCCACCTCGCGTATCGACTCTTCCATAATTCCCATTGCACAATCCGCCTGTTCCTCGTCAATGATCAAAGGCGGCGACATGCGAATCGAATTCTCGCCAGAACCTAGCGTCAACAATCCGCGCCGGAACGCCGCTTGCACCACTTTGTCCCGCAGTTCCCCGCCTTTTTCTTTCGTCTTCTGATCGCGCACAAACTCCACCCCGATCATCAGTCCCTTACCGCGCACATCTCCCACAATCTTGAACCGCTTCGTCCAATCCGCGGTTTTGGCGAAGATGTGGTCGCCCACCTTCTTTGCATTCGCCATCAACCCACCTTCGACCAGGTCCAACGTAGCCAGCGCCGACGCCACGCACACCGGATTCCCCCCATACGTGGTCCCGTGCGATCCGGGCTTCCAACGCATCACCTCTTCCTTCGCAAGGAACGCGCTGATGGGCATCCCGCTCGCGATTCCCTTCGCCGTCAGCACGATGTCCGGCGTCACCCCCGCGTGGTCGTAGGCCCACATCTTCCCCGTCCGGCCGACGCCCGCTTGCACTTCGTCCATGATCAACATGATTCCGTGCTTGTTGCAGATGCGCTGCAGTTCCTGCAGGAACTTTACCGGCGCGGGAATGAATCCGCCTTCGCCTTGAATCGGTTCCACAATGATCGCAGCTGTTTCTTCCGGTGCGAACAGCCGCTTGAAAATCTGGTTCTCCAGCAAGTCGATGATTTCGCTGCCACAATTCTCGGTCGTGTGTCCAAGCGCGCAGCGGTACGCGTACGGATACGGAATGTGCTCCACGCCGCCGAGCAACGTCCCGAAATACTTTCTCTGCGTATTCTTTGACGCCGTCAGCGACAGCGACCCCAGCGTCCGCCCGTGGAAGCATCCGTAAAACGCAATCAGCTTGTCGCGCTTCGTTGCATATCGCGCCAGCTTGATCGCGCCTTCCACCGCCTCCGTTCCCGAATTCCCAAAAAATACTTTCCACTGGTGCGATTGCGGCATCGTCGCCACCAGACGCTCGGCCAGCTGCGGCATGTGCCGGTGATAAAAGTCCGTCCCGGCAATGTGAATCAGCTCCGCCGCTTGTTTTTGAATTGCCGCCACCACCTTAGGATGGCAGTGCCCCGTCGAGCACACGGCAATTCCTGCCGCAAAATCCAAAAATGTATTTCCGTCGGGATCCTCGACAATCGCTCCGCTCGCGCGTTCCGCCACCAGCGGATAATCCCGCGACAGCGACGGCGAAATATACTTTGCGTCGTACGCAATCACCTGCTGCCCCTTCGGCCCGGGCAGCGCTGTCTTTATTTGTGGAAACTTGCTTTCTGTAGCCGTAACCATAGACGCCTCCAAGAATCTCGGTCGAAATTTGATTTATTTGAGTACAACCGTTAGGAGAGGGCAGGCACAACAACGGCGTTCGGGACGCCAACCTGCTTGAATTGTGGGACTTAATCTACGCTGAAGAGGCTGGGACGCAAATTACACGGCCGGAACTTCCGCGGCACACGCGGACCGACCGCCACTCGATCGTGCTTCAAAAAATGAAAATACTTCATTTGCGTTTCCAGCGGACACTGCCGTCTTTCGTATCTTCCAAAATTATACCACGCTCATCCAGCTGTTTGCGCACGCGATCCGCGGCGGCAAAGTCTCTTTTCTTCCGCGCGGCCTGTCGTTCCGCCACCAATTTTTCGATCTCCGCGTCATCCGGGCCGCCTGGCGCCGCTCCAAATCCGATAGCCTTCAGCTTCTCTCCGTCGTTGTCCTCAACCACCGCAAAAACTTTGTCGAACGAATCCAGGAACTCTTGCGCATCCTTCACTTCCCCGTTCCGAAACTCGCCCTTGTCCATCGCGATGTTTGCTTCCCGCACAAAATCAAACATCGCCGCCAAGGCCTGCGCCGTATTCAAATCGTCCGAAAGCCCGGCATCGAAGTCGTCTGCCGCCTTGGCAATCCGCTCTGCCATCCCCTCATTCTTCCCTGCTGGAAACTTCTCATTCTTCAGCCTGGCTGCAAAGTTCCGCAAACGTTCCACCGAACTGGTCGCCTGCTGCAAGCCATCAAACGTGAAATTCAGTTGTCGCCTGTAAGGCACGCTGGCCAGCGCAAATCGCAGCGCTGACGGCTTATACCCTTTCCCAAACAGGTCTCGCAGCGTATAGAAATTCCCCAGCGACTTCGACATCTTCTCGCCTTCCACCAGCAAATGCTCCGCGTGCAGCCAGTACCGCACGAACTTCTTCCCCGTCGCTGCCTCGCTTTGTGCAATCTCGTTTTCGTGATGCGGAAATGCCAGGTCGATTCCGCCCGTATGAATGTCGATCGTCTCGCCGAGATATTTCATCGCCATTGCCGAGCACTCGATATGCCACCCCGGCCGGCCAGGCCCGATCGCCGTCTCCCAAAAATGCTCTTCCGCCTTCGGCGCTTTCCACAGCGCAAAATCCCGCGCGCTCTCCTTCTCATACCGGTCGTTATCCACCCGCGCGCCCGCCTTGATCCCGCTCAAATCCACCTTCGAAAGCTTCCCGTAGTCCGGAAACTTCGTAATCCGGTAGTAGATCGATCCTTCCGAATCATATGTGTATGTATTTTTCTGCAGCTTCTGGATCAGCTCCACCATCGGCTCAATGTTGTCTGTGGCGCGAATCCAGAACTCCGGCGCCTCCACACTCAACGTCCGGCAATCCGCAAAAAATGCTTGCACATACTTTTCGGTGTAGTCGCGAATCCCCACCCCCGCCGCTGCGGCGTTCGCAATGATCCGATCGTCCACGTCCGTCAGATTCATCACATGCGTCAGCTTCAACCCGCGCAACTTCAAAAACCGCCGCAATATGTCCTGGAACACGAACGTCCGGAAATTCCCGATATGCGCGTAGTCGTACACTGTCGGCCCGCACGTGTACATCCGCACTTCGCCCGCTTTCAACGGAACAAACGGCTCAACTTTTCCTGAATAGGTATTGTGGACCTGGATCTCGTGCATGGACCGTCAGTAATCCCTTTCCACTCCGTAGCAAACCAACGATTGTATCCGACGCCCAACAAATGCCGCAATGAGCCCCTGGCACGTGCCTATGTCATCGTTGGCACTTTCGGTCTGTCTTGAGGGTGCCCCATCCTTTCCGCGGTGTGTGTGGAAAGGGTGGGTCTGCTCTGCGATTTTGTCTAAGGTTGCCGCGTTCTGATTCCCGCTACTTCTTACTTCCCCCTAACAACGACCCCAACACCCCACGCACAATCTGCCGCCCCACCGAACTTCCAATCGCCCGCGCCGCGCTCTTCGCCATCGCATCCATCATCGTGTCTCCCCGCCGCCCTCGTCCCCCTCCGCTCATTCCCGGAATGTTTTCCCACCAGGGCGGCGAAGCTGGCCCCGGCGCTTGCGCGGACCCAGGAGTCCCCGCCGTCGGCGCCGCTCCCACCCCGGCTCGGCTCTTCAGCACCTCATATGCCGACTCGCGATCCACCGCATTCTCATACACTCCCGCCACCACTGAGTTCATCATCAACTGTTTCCGCTGCTCCGGCGTAATCGGCCCAATCTGGCTGTGCGGTGGCAACACAATCGCACGCTCCACCACACCCGGCGTCCCTTTTTCATCCAGAAACGACACCAGCGCCTCGCCCACTTCCAGTTCCGTGATCGCTTTCGCCACATCCAGTTTGGGATTTGTTCGGAACGTGTCCGCCGCCGCTTTCACCGCCTTCTGATCAGCCGGTGTAAACGCCCGCAGCGCATGCTGCACGCGATTCCCCAATTGCCCGAGTACCGTCTCCGGGATATCCAGCGGGTTCTGCGTGACGAAATACACGCCCACGCCCTTCGACCGGATCAATCGCACCACCTGCACCACTTTGTCCTCGATGATCTTCGGCAAATCAGCAAACAGCAGGTGTGCCTCATCAAAGAAAAACACCAGCTTCGGCTTCTCCGGGTCGCCCACTTCCGGCAAATGTTCGAACAACGACGTCAGCAGCCACAGCAAAAACGTCGCATACACCTTTGGCGACTGGTACAGCTTGTCCGCCGCCAGAATATTCACCACGCCTCGCCCCTGCGCGTCCGTCTTCATCAGATCATCTAAATTCAGCGCCGGCTCGCCAAAAAACTTGTCCCCGCCTTGTTGCTGAATCGCCAGCAAACCGCGCTGGATCGCTCCGATACTCGCCGCGGAAATATTTCCGTACTGCGTCTGAAAGTCCTTCGCGTGATCACCCACATACTGCAGCATCGCCTGCAAATCCTTCAGATCCAGCAACAGCAAATGATTGTCATCGGCGATCTTGAACACCAGGTTCAACACGCCTTCCTGCGTGTCATTCAAATTCAGCAACCGCCCCAGCAGCAGCGGCCCCATTTCCGAAATCGTAGCCCGCACCGGGTGCCCTTCCTGCCCAAACACGTCCCAGAACGTCACCGGGCATCCCGCAAACGCAAAATCTGCCATCTTCAACTTCTTTAGGCGGTCCGCAATCCTCGCATTCGACGTCCCCGCCTGGCTGATCCCCGACAAATCGCCTTTAATATCCGCCGCGAACACCGGCACTCCAATCCGGCTGAACGCCTCCGCCATCACCTGCAGCGTGACCGTTTTCCCCGTGCCCGTCGCTCCCGCCACCAGCCCATGCCGGTTCGCCATCTGCGGCAACAAATTCAGCTGCGACGTACCCTGCGCAATCCAAAGTGGTTCCACCATGTCAGTCTTTCTCCGTCATAACTCGCGGCTTCCACCAACCGCGGAATCGCAATGAGTCAGCCTTTGATTCTAATACGTACTCTTTCCTTTCGCCGCGATCCCATCGACCCGCTCGGCCAGGCCAGGAACTCTGCCGCAGCCTGAAACGATACGGCGTCGAAACCGAACTCGTCACCTGCCCTCGCAAACCGCACGGCTTTCATTGGCCAGCGCGAGCGCACCTGGGAACGCCAACCGCCGTGTTGGCGCTCCAATCAGGGCAAGACGCGTTGTGCTTGTCACCCAACCAGCATCCCGAGCGAAGCGAGGGACCTCAACCGCCGCGCCTCGTCTCGCAATTCTCTCCCTGGCCGCTGATCACGGATTACCGATCACTCCCGCAGACCTGCCCTATACTGAACCTAACCCAAGCCCATGCCCGACCCCCGCCTCAACGCCGTCTACTCTTCCCGCTCCATGACCCGCCGCTACGAAGTCTGGTTCCTCCGCTGCGGCCTCGCCAACGGCTCCGGCGCCTGGTGGTTCCGTTACCTGCTGATGAATCTTGGCCGCGCTGCCCGCTCCGCCGAAAACGCGAAGATGCCCGTTCAGGTCTGGGCCACCTGGTTTCCGCGCGACGCGCAACCGCAAACGTTCATCCAGGGATTCCCAACAGACCAGCTCGACCTCAGCCCTCGTCATCAACTTCCCTTCCGCTTCAAAGTGGCCGATAACGCCATCGACGAAAACTCCTGCCGAGGAAATCTCTCCGTCAATGGCCATTCCATCTCTTGGAATCTCCGCAACCATTCCAACTTCGGTGTCACGCTTAGCAACAAAGGCTGGATCGGCTTTTCCAAGTCACCACACTCCGACGCGATTTTCTCTGGCGAAATTAACTTCGATGGTCAGCGTTTCTCAGCAGACCCGCTCGGCTTCGGCGTCCAGGGCCACAATTGCGGTTATCGTCACCGCACCTTCTGGCGCTGGATGCACGCCTACTTCCCCCAACCCGAAGGCTCCGCCACTACTCTCGAAGCGCTCATCTACGATCTCCCCTTTGGTTTTCTCTTCCGCAAGGCCGTTCTCTGGCACAAAGGAACCGCCACAACCTTCAAGAATTTGCGTGAGAGCGAAATCGTTCACCGGGAGGAACACCTCAAATGGGCTTTCGTCGCAAATCGCGGTGACCTTTCTTTCAACGCCGCCATCGAAGCATCAGATGCCGGCATTCACCGTCTTCCGTACATAAGAACCAATTGCTCCGGCTCTTTCCCGGTATCGAATGCGAGTCTTGCCCAAGCGACGATCCGCATACTCGCCAAAAATCGAGACGAATCCTTGCAGACGCTTTCCGGGGCGGTCCTGGAAATGGGAGGCAGTTAACCGTGGCGCAAGACTCTGACTGGAACGCCGCACTGTACGACGAGAAACACTCCTTCGTCTGGAAAATGGCCGCCGCTCTGCTCGAACTTCTCGAAGCTAAGCCTGGCGAACACATCCTCGACGTCGGCTGCGGCACCGGCCACCTTACCGCGCAAATCGCTGCCGAGGGTGCGCATGTCACTGGTGTCGACCGCTCCCCAGAAATGATCCAACAAGCCCGCGCCGCTCACCCTTCCATCACTTTCGAAGTCATGGACGCCCGCGATCTCGCTTTCCCCGAAAAGTTCGACGCCGTTTTCTCCAACGCCACGCTCCATTGGATCACCGATCCCGAACGCGCCGTTGTCGCCATCTCTTCCGTACTCAAACCCGGCGGTCGCTTCGTCGCAGAGTTCGGTGGCAAAGGCAACGTCGGGCAAGTCATGTCCGCTCTTCGCGCTGCTTGGCATACTCTTCGCCGGCCACAGCCCTTTCCTAGCCCCTGGTTTTACCCGAGCGTCGCTGAGTACTCTTCCCTGCTCGAACGTCACCGGCTCGAAGTCACCTACGCTCTCCTCTTCGACCGCCCCACCCCGCTCGAAGACGGCAAGAACGGCCTTCGCACCTGGCTCAATATGTTCGGTGGCTCTGTCGCCGCGAACTTGCCGGCCGATCTCCAGGAACAATTCATCACTGAAACCATCCGCGAAGCACGTCCCCATCTCTTCCGCGACGGCCACTGGACCCTCGACTATCGCCGCCTTCGCCTCCTCGCCCGCAAGCTCTAGCTGCCACGTCTTTGCAGGGGCCAGACTCCGATGCCGCAACCTAGCCAGTCCGTAGCGCCGTGGCTTTGGCCCGGCATCTTGGGTCGTAACCCTGACGCTGGGCCTAACTGACCTGAATTGCTGCCCTTGTGGCCCCCGAAAAATCCACACCATATCTTGCGGCGTGCTTTACAGCCCGATTAGCCTCATGCTACGCTTCTATCCCGTACCGCCATCCTTAGCGCCAGGCGGCTGGGCTCTGAAAGAGAACCTGCCAAACGTGTGTGGTTTCTGTACCTTACGGGCGGAAACCTTTGCTGCGAAGATCCTCCCCTCGAGGAAAGGTAAGTCGTCTCTCTTCGCGCTCCTGACCCAGGCCCCCGTGTTCCTGCATCTAGGCGTAGTATGTGCGGAACTCGATCGCGAAGTGCCAGTTTAACGACAAAAGGGGACACCTTGCTGAAGCTCCGTAAAGTCGAAATTGTTGGCTTTAAGTCCTTTTGCGAACGGACCGTCGTCACGTTCAGCGGCACCGGCACCACTTGCATCGTCGGCCCCAACGGCTGCGGCAAGTCCAATGTTGTCGACGCGATCAGCTGGGTTCTGGGCGAACAGAGCCACAAGTCCCTCCGCGCCGAGCGCATGTCCGACTGCATCTTCAACGGCACCGCGAAGCGTCCCCCCATGGGCCTCGCTGAAGTCACTATCACGATGGAAGATCCCGAACTCGCGGAAGCCGCCCGTTTCGTTCTCGAAGGCGCAGCAGATGCAACGCCTTCGGCTTCTGAGTCCGAGGACTCCGTTTCGACAGATGCCTCCTCTTCAGAAGGCATCGCCGATTCAGTGGCCATCACCGAAGTCTCCGACGCGAGCCTCGAATCTTCGGAGCCTGTTCCTGCTTCCAACGAACCTGCATTTCTCGCCAAGAAAAAGAAGCGTGCCGAAAAGCCCGCCATCTCCACCAAGCCCGGCGAAGTCGTCGTCAGCCGTCGCCTCTATCGCAGCGGACAAAGCGAGTACCTGATCAACGGCCGCGTCGCGCGCCTTCGTGACATTCAAGAAATGTTCATGGGCGTCGGCCTCGGTCCCGATTCCTACGCCATCATCGAACAGGGCCGCATCGGCCAGATTCTCGCCACCAAGCCCATGGAACGCCGCGCCATTATCGAAGAGGCCGCCGGCGTAACGAAATTCAAAACCAAGAAGCGCCTCAGCGAAGCGAAACTCGAATCCTCCAAAGTCAACCTTTCCCGCGTCAACGACATCGTCGTCGAAGTCGAAAAACAGCTCGGCTCTCTTAAGCGCCAGGCCGCCAAGGCCCGCCGCTACTCCGAAATTCGCGAACAGATGCGCGGAATCGTCCGTCAAATGCTCGCTGGCAAAGCTCGCGAACTCGACGCCGAAGCGGAGCGCGTCAATGCCCGCCTTGCCGAACTTACCGCCTCCGAGACGCAACACGCGCACGCGATTCATGAGCAGGAAGCCGAACAGGATCATCTCAGCCAGCGCATCTATTCCCTCGATGGCGAGATCCGTCAGAACCAAAACGTCCTGAACCAGACCGCTCTCGAAGTCGATCGCTGCGAAAATCGCATCACCTTCAATCGCACCCGCAGCGAAGAACTCGCCGGACGCAACACCCAGCTCGCTTCCGAGCGCCAAACCGTTCAGGCTCAGCGTCTCGAATGGGAATTCCGCAACGCGGCCCAGCAACACGCCGTCGAAGCTGCGCGCATCGAGTCCGTCACCGTCAATACCCGTGTCGAGGAACTGAATCAGCGCGCCGCTTTCCGCGCCACGCAAATCTCGGAAGCGGAAGCCCGTGTCGACGCACTTCGCCGCGCCGCCACCGAAGCCAGTGAGAGCGTTCTGCGCCTTCACGGCGAACAGAAGCAGGCCGAAGAGGCTCTCGTCCATCAAAAAGATTCTTTGCAGAAACTCGAAACCCGCGAGGCGGAGTTGCTCGAGTCTTCCATT
>Ga0335080_10001338_pt1 | contig 23943 bp, 16 predicted proteins | sample Lox_Sample_34_FD_206720 | JGI IMG/M metagenome (GOLD analysis project Ga0335080, IMG submission 206720) | Soil microbial communities from Loxahatchee National Wildlife Refuge, Florida, United States - Lox_Sample_3.4 | ecosystem: Environmental > Terrestrial > Soil > Wetlands | place: USA...
TAATCCTGCGCGGGTCCTACGTTATGTGACCCCGGAAGCGAGCGTGACGAAATGAATGTTCAGCCCAAAGTCCCTTTCCTGGACCTTGTGACTCCGCACATGGAGATGCGGGAGGAACTGGTCGGAGTGTTCGAAGAGGCCCTGCGGACGGCAGGTTACGTCGGGGGCCCGAGAGTGGAGGCGTTCGAACGGGAATTTGCTGAATTCTGCGGCGCGAAGCATTGTGTGGGCGTGAACAGCGGCACGGACGCGATCCGCTTCATGCTCATGGGCGCGCTGAAGCCGGGCGAGACGGTGGTGACGGTCCCGCATACGTTCATCGCGAGCACGGAGGCGATCACACAGGCGGGAATGCGCTTCGAGTTTGTGGACATCGACGAACGCACCTACAACCTGGACCCGAAGAAGCTCGAGCAGTTCCTGGAGAGGCAGTGTGTGCTGGACGCCAGCGGGAAGCTCACCAGCAAGAAGACCGGCAGCCGCGTGACGGCGATCATGCCGGTGCACCTGTATGGCCAGCCGGCGGATATGGACGCAATCTTCGCGCTGGCAGAGCGGTTTCACCTGGTCGTGTTTGAGGACGCCTGCCAGGCACACGGAGCCGAGTACTACTCCGCGAAGGAAAACCGCTGGCAGAAGTGCGGGTCGATGGGCGAAGCGGCTGCGTTCAGCTTCTACCCGGGCAAGAACCTGGGTGCGCTCGGCGAGGCCGGCGCGATCACGACGAACCGCGACGACGTCGCCAAGATGGCCCGGACGCTGCGCCAGCACGGCGAGTTGACGCGCTATCACCACGAGATGGAGGGCTATAACGGCCGGTTGGATACGATTCAAGCTGCATTCCTGAGCGCCAAGCTGAAGCGCCTGAAGCGCTGGGTGGAGCAGCGCCGTGACGTGGCCGCACGGTATCGCGAACTGCTCGCGCCGCTTGGCGACAAGCTGGCGATTCCGTTCGAGCCGAGCTGGGCGAAGGGCTGCTATCACCTGTATGTGGTCCGGGTGGAGAACCGCGATCAACTGCAGAAGAGCTTGACGGAGGCCGGCGTAGGGACCGGCATCCACTATCCGATTCCGCTGCATATCCAGGACGCGTACCGTTCACTGGGCTATAAGAACGGCGACTTCCCCGTGGCCGAGCAGACAGCCAAGCACATCCTTTCGCTGCCGATGTACCCGCAACTGAACTCGGAGCAACTGCGGCATGTTGCGGACAGCTTGGTCTCCATCCTTGGCGTGAGCCAGCCGGCAGACGCAGCGGGGGTTCTGACGCAGCGATAGCTGCTCGGAAGCGCCCCGCATTCTGATCAGTGGCGCGGCACGGGGGGTAGGACAGTCAGGAGGAGAGTCAGCGTGACTCCCGCCCACCGAGCCGGTTCAGAACGCCCCTCATCCTTCGACCAGGCGTAAGAATCGGCCGCAATGGCCTTCCTCCGTCGCCCGGGGTTTGTCTTGGCGGCCATGCATGCAAGCTGCCGACCCTGGTCTGCAGCGCATACCCTCCTGCTTCCTCCGTCAGATACCGTGCGATGGACAAGAGCTTGCTCGTAGCGGATCCACAGAGCGGCTTCGTGAGAGCGAAGTCGGGGTACGACGCGGCCGGCAGATCGAAGCTGGTCGTGCCGAGTCTTGTGGCGGCGCTTGTCCTGGCGAACACCTTGATTCTCTTCGTGCTGATCCCATACCTCAGCCGGGACCTTAGAGGGATGTACAACCAGGAAGTCTACGCGGACGGGTATGACCAGTTGGCGGCAAACCTTGTTGAAGGGCACGGATACAGAATGTACCCGGACACTGCCCGGACCATGGTTCGCGAGCCGGGGTACCCGCTCCTACTTGCGGGCATCTTTGTTACGTTCGGAAAAAGCTTCGCTGCCGTGAAGCTTGCCAACATGCTTCTGGCTTTCGCCGCTGCCTGGCTGATCACGCGGCTGGCGCGCCGACTGACGAGTTCCACCGCGTTGATTTATGTACCGGCCTTGCTCTTTCTGTTCCATCCGGGAACGCTGGTGGCAGAGAGCAGGGGAGGGGTGGAACTGTTCTTCACCTTCTGGTTCGTGCTGTTTCTGGTGTGCTTGTATCAGGTAATCGACTCAAATCGCTGGCAGGACTACGTGGTGAGCGGAGCGGTCCTGGGGTGCACGGTGCTGGTGAGGAGCACGCCGATGCTGTTTCCGGTCTTGCTGCTCGCGTACCTGCTTGTCACCAGGAAGGGATCGAGGCTCGCGGCGGTAGGGCACGTGGCGCTGATGATGGCCGCCATGTTTGCGGTTCTTTCGCCATGGATCATCCGGAACTACCGGCTGGTGGGCAAGTTTGTGCCAACGGCTAGCGTGCTCGGCATCTCCGCGCATGCGGGGCTCTATGACAACACGCACGTGTCTCCTGATATGCCGTGGTTTGGAGCGGACGAAGAGTCTGCGAGGGAGAGGAAGCGCATAGCCCTCGCACTGGGCCTGCCCTTCAAAGACGTGACCAACGCCTATTACCAGGACTTTTACGCGAGCGGCGACGAGCTGAAGTTCTCCAGCTATCTCTTGCGCCAGGTGCTGCAGGAATACGAGAAGTCGCCCATGCTGTTCGTGCGCTGTTTCGGCTCAAATCTGTTCAACCTGTGGTTCCGCGGGAAGACGGACAAGTCGACGCTTGCCAACATCATCGTGCAGACGCCGTATTTGATTCTGGCCATTGCAGGAGCTATTTTTTCTGTTCGGAATCGCAGGTTGGCCAGCATCGCTCCGATCCTCCTGCTGCTCGCGTATACGGTCGCTCTGTACGCGGCCATCCTGGCGCAGGCGCGATACAGCGTTCCTCTGGTGCCGTTGCTTGCGTTGCTGGCCTGCGTAGGGCTGTCCGGAAGGGCAAGAGCGGAAGGATCGTCGGTTCGCGCGCAAGCCTAAGCCTGATAACACGGCGAGATCTGCATGAAGCGATTTGCAAAGACGATCGGGTCCCTGGCCATCGCAGGCTTTCTGCTCTACGTGGCGCTCTGGCACTTCGACCTGCCGGCGGCGCTGGTGGCAGTGCGAGGGGCACGCTTCGACGCGCTGGCCCTTGGGATCGCGCTGATGGTCGCGGCCTACCTGTTGCGGGCCGCGCGATGGCGGATCTGGGAGCGAAGCCTGACCTACTGGGACTCGCTGCGCTTGATTTTGATCGGGTTCATGGGGAACAACGTCCTTCCTGCGCGGCTGGGCGAGATCCTGCGGGCGCACTGCACGTCCGCGAAGTCGAGCGATGATCGTGGCCGAACTACGGCGGTTGCCTCCATTGCGGCGGAGCGCGTGCTGGATGGCTTAATCCTCGCGGTCTTTGGGCTGACCGGAGTTGCGTTGGTTCCTGTGGATGCACGGCTGCGTTGGACGCTGTTTCTGGTGTGCTTGGCATTTGCAGCCCTCATGTCGGGGGTGGTGCTGGGAATCCGGTTCCACGAACGAATTCGGGCGCTGATATCCGCCGCGAACAGTAGGTTTCCGGGGCATGTGACCGCCTATGCGAAGGAAAAAGCCGAGCAATTTCTGGACGGGCTTTTGCCGCTGGGCACCGCGAGCAGGATGACTCTAGCCGCTCTGTCCACGGCCGCCGTCTGGGGCATCGAGGTCGGGTCCTACTACCTGATAGGCGGGGCTGTGTGGGAGGGAATGACTCTCAAGCTGGCCCTGCTGTTCCTGGTGATTGTGAATTTCGCATCGCTCGTGCCGCTGACGGTGGGTGGAATCGGAACCATAGAAGCGACGGCTCCGCTCTTCCTGGTGAGCTCCGGAGTTCCTGCACCGTTCGCCTTGGCGATGGTGCTGCTGCAGCACGGCAGCCAGTATCTGTTCACGACGATCTCCGGGGCCGTCTTGTATTTCGCCGGCGGCTTCTATCGCATTTCCCTGACGGATCCGAAGCTGGCCGACAGGCCCGCGCCGGAGACGCGAAGCCCGTCGGCAGTTATCGAGCAGACGCGAAGCGGGCTGGGCCGGCTGGGAGAATCCGTGGCCCTGAAGCCTGCGCCGCGAGGCGAGATTCAGCTGTCCATCGTGATCCCTGCCTTCAACGAGCAGGCGCGACTGCCGCGTACCGTCTTGGAAGCCATCCACTGGTGCACTACGCAGCAGATCGACTTCGAACTGATCATCGCTGACGACGGGAGCACAGACGAGACGCTCGCGCTGGCGCGGCTTTTCGAGGAAAGCGACGTGCGCATTCGAGCATTGGCCTGCCCGCACATGGGGAAAGGCGCGGCAGTTCGGATGGGGGTTCTCAACGCTAAGGGGCGGGTTGTGCTGTTCATGGATGCCGACGGTGCAACTCCGCTCGACGAAATCCCCAAGCTGCTTGCAGCGATCGAGTCGGGGCATGACGTGGCGATAGGCTCCCGGGTGGTGCAACGGCCAGGCGAGGTTGAGGTCAAGACGTCACTGCATCGACGGCTCATCGGCCGCACCTTCGCGTTCTTTGTCAACCTGTTCGCCTTCGGGGGCATCGCGGATACGCAGTGCGGATTCAAGATGTTCCGGCGGGAAGCTGCAGCAGCGATATTCCCGCAGCAGAAAATCGCAGGTTTCGCGTTTGACGTCGAGATCCTGTACCTGGCGAACCGTTTGCGGCTCTCAATTGCCGAGATTCCGGTGAACTGGGTGGCGCAGCCAGGATCGAAAGTGAACCTGGTGAGCGATTCGATCAAGATGCTGTGGGACATCTGTCACGTCCAGTGGCTGCATCGCGGCTTTCAGGTGAGTCCTTCGATGGCCCGCGGAGGACAGCTTGTCAACTGACGGAGTCCAGCGATGAGTCCGTCTCTGGCAGTCCTGGCCTTCGCGATAGGCGTTTGCGGCCTGTTCTATTTGGACCGTGACAAGTCCGCACATCCCTCCAAGGCCCTGTGGCTGCCGGTGATCTGGCTGTGGACCAACGCCGGCAGGTCTCCATCCGCCTGGTTCGGCATGGACATGATGGCGGAGGGAGCTGGGCAGCTTCCCGATACCAGTCTGCTCGATCAGTCCGTGGCCGGCGCACTGATGTTGATTGGGCTGTTCGTACTCTACGGACGCCGCAAGCAGGTGAAAGCGCTCCTGCGGAGATCGTGGCCCATCACGCTGTTTTTTGGGTTCGCGCTGGCAAGCCTGGTCTGGTCGGATTTCCCTGTCTGGGGATTCAAGCGCTGGGTCCGAGCGTCGGGCGAGTTGAGCATGGTTCTCATCCTGGCCACAGAGTCGCAGCCTGCCGCGGCGCTGAGCCGATTTCTTTCGCGGGTAGGTTTTGTTCTCCTGCCCTTCTCGGTGATGTTGATCAAATACGTTCCGCATCTCGGGCGTGGATATGATCAATGGGGATTGCAGACGAACGTCGGTGTGACCTCGAACAAGAACACTTTGGGCGTTCTTGTATATGTGGCAACCGTGGGCGCCTGCTGGCAGTTACTGGGGTTGCTGCGGGATAGAAAACAGCCCAACCGGAACGGCCGGCTCGTGGCCCAGAGCGTGCTGCTAGGTTTCGGCATCCAGTTGCTGATTGCGGCGCGTTCAGCGACGTCAATCGCGTGCTTCGGCCTTGGCGCGATGCTGTTGATTCTAAGCTCTTTCGGGATCATCCGGCGGCGGCCGTCCTACCTGCATGCCATCGCGGCGACCATCTTGATAGTGGGAACGGGCATCATGCTGTCTGGGGGCAGGGCGGAGGTGGTGGGGGCGCTGGGGAGGAACTCAGACTTCACCGGTCGGACGCAGGTATGGGAGGCGCTGATTCCCATGGCGCCGAACATGCTGCTCGGCGCGGGCTTCGAGACCTTCTGGCTGGGGCCGCGCGTCGAAAAGCTGCGAAGCGTTTTTGGATTTATCAACGAATCGCACAATGGTTATCTTGAAGTCTATCTGAATCTCGGGTTGGTGGGTCTGTGCTTGCTCGCGGTGATGCTGATCCAAGGCTACCGCACGGCCGCAGCGGCGTTCCGGCACGATCCGGGACTGGGTAGCTTGCTGATCGCTTTCGTGTTTACAGCGGCGTTTTACAGCGTTACGGAAGCCGGGTTCCGCATGCTGATTCCGATATGGTTTTTCCTCCTGCTGTCTATCGTGACCGCAGCACGGGTTGGAGCGGTTGACTTGCCGGTCCTGGCCATACAGGACCAGCAAGCAGATCGCGGATACGGCAAAGGAAGTTACTTCGTGCGCCGGCGTGCCGAGCAAGGGGCCGCGTTCGATGCGGCGGATTCTTCCAGTGCTCGCGCCTGCTACAAGAAGCCGGCCCGTTCGCGGCCGCGGGAGCAGCGAGCACTGCGCGGAGGAACGTACGGACTTTGAGATGGTTTCTTTTCCCGGGTTTCCGGCCACATTGAAGTGAGGATGAACATGGAACTACTGCACGGCAAGGAATTGCGATTCAACGGGCGCGTCGTCCGCCTCGGCTACATTGACGGCGAGGGCTACCAATTCCTCGACGATCCCGAAGCGGCGGTCGAGTCCCTGCGGAAGTCGCGCGCGAGGGTGGACATTTTCACCTTCATTCAGAGGCTTTCGGAAACCGAGCCAAAGTACAAGTTCCCTATGGAACTGGACAACTTCGCGGCGCTTCCCATCATCACGTACGACCAGTGGCTCACGAAGCAGATCGACTTCAAGGTCCGAAACAAAGTGCGGAAGGCGGGAAAGAACGGAGTGGTGGTGAAAGAAGTCCCGTTCGACGACGCGCTCATCCACGGCATATCGGGCATTTACAACGAGGCTCCGATCCGGCAAGGCCGCCGGTTCTGGCATTACAAGAAGGACTTTGAGTCCCTGCGCCAGATGAAGGCGACGTTCCTCGAACGCGCCATTTTCATCGGCGCTTACTTGGAGGAGCAGTTGATCGGCATCATCAAGCTGGTAACCGACGAGAATCGCGGCCAGGCCGGGCTGATGCATATCGTGTCCATGATCAAGCACCGCGATAAGGCCCCGACGAACGCCCTGCTCGCTCAGGCAGTCAAGTCGTGTGCGGACCGCAACATCCGCTATCTTTGGTACGCCAACTTTTCCTATCGCCAGAAGAAGGGCGAAGACAGTCTGGCGGAGTTCAAGAGGCATAACGGATTCCTGAAGATCGATGTGCCGCGCTACTACGTGCCGCTGACGGCGGCCGGCCGGATGGCCCTGCGCATGGGGTTGCACCACAATATGCTTGATCGGATCCCCGAACCCGTGGCCGCGGCGCTGCGAAAGATCCGCAGCCGCTGGTACGCCATCCGCTTTCCCAGCTTGCAGAACGGCTAGTACATTCGGCCGAGCTCTCGGCACGAATCCATACCCACGCGCGGAAACAAGATGCCCGGAATCGTCGGATTGATCAGCCAAATGCCGCGAGAGGCGGCGGAGGGGCAACTCCGCCACATGCTCGAGGCCATGTCCCGCGAGAGTTTCTATGTGACCGGGCGCTGGTCCGATGAGGCACTGGGTGTCTACGTGGGATGGGTTGCGCGCAAAGGTTCCTTCTGCGACGGGATGCCGCTGCAAAACGAGCGAGGCGACGCCGTGCTGGTTTTCTCCGGAGAAGAGTTCTCCGACCCCGGGACGGAGGAGACGCTGCGCCATCGAGGACACCGACAGGACGGATCGGGACCATCCTATCTAATCCATCTTTACGAGGACGAGCCGGGTTTCCTGTCGGGACTCAACGGCAGGTTTCACGGGTTGCTGGCCGACCGCGCGCGGGCCACTACCACCCTGTTCAACGATCGCTATGGAATGCACCGGCTCTACTTCCACGAATCGCGGGATGCGTTCTATTTCGCAGCAGAAGCGAAGGCGATCCTGGCGGTGCGCCCCGAGCTGCGCCGGCTGCATCCGCGCTCGCTTGGCGAGTTTGTATCGTGCGGCGCCGTGATGGAAGGCCGGACGCTCTTTCAAGGGATCGAGCTGTTGCCAAGCGCCTCCGCGTGGACGTTTCGCAACGGTACCCTTGCCCGCAAGGAGAGTTACTTCAAGCCGGCCGAGTGGGAAGGGCAGGAGCCACTCGACAAGGACGCGTTCTACGACACGCTACGCGACGCCTACATGAGGAACCTTCCGAGGTATTTCGAGGGGCGCGAGCGCATTGCCATGTCGCTCACCGGCGGGCTGGATACACGGATGATCATGGCGGGACGCAGGCCCGCCGCGGGGTCCCTACCGTGCTACACGTTCGGAAGCATGTTTCGCGATTGCCAGGATGTAGTGCTGTCGCGGCGTCTGGCGGAGATATGCGGACAATCCCACCAGGTAATCCGTGCGGGCGAGGAGTTTTTATCGAAATTTGCGCACTACGCGGAACGGGCCATCTATCTGAGTGACGGTTGTGTCGATGTGAGCCGCTCACCGGATGTTTATATCAACGAGAAGGCTCGCGAAATCGCTCCGGTGCGGATGACTGGCAACTACGGCGGAGAAGTTCTGCGCCGGGTGCGCACGTTCAAGCCGGAGGAGCAACTGCCGGGGCTGTTTGCTCCGGAGTTTCTCGCCGATGTCCACAGGACGAACGAAACGTACCGTGAGGCGCTTTGCGCACATCCGATTTCATTCACCGTGTTCAAGCAACTCCCGTGGAATCACTACGGCATCCTGGCGCTGGAGGAGTCAAGACTCTCGCTGCGGTCCCCGTTTCTGGACAACGATTTCGTGAAAGCGCTGTACCGTGCGCCAATAGAGTCACTTTCCGGGGATGATGTTTCGCTGAGGCTAATCGCGGACGGCAACAAGGATCTACTGAAGATTCCGACGGACCGCGGGCTAATCGGCGAGCGCGGCAGGTTGTCCCGGGCGATGTCACGCGCATTGCTCGAATTCCTGTTCAAGGCCGAGTACGCGTACGACATGGGGATGCCCCAAGGCGTCGCGCAGGTTGACCACGCACTATCGGCTTTGCATCTCGAAAGGCTGTTCCTAGGCAGGCACAAGGTTTTCCACTTCCGGCTGTGGTACAGGGACTATCTGGGCGGCTATCTCCGAGAGACGTTGCTTGATCCGAGGAGCCTTTCCAGGCCCTACCTGGAGCGCAAGGGACTGGAGAGGGTGGTGCAGGGGCACCTGAAGGGCGACCGCAATTACACGAACCAGATTCACAAGGTCCTGGCGCTGGAACTCCTCCATCGAGTCTTCATCGACAGCGCAGTCCCAAACCAGACGGCGAAGCGCCGTGAACTGCCAGTTGTGGTGAGTATGAACTAATGCGGTGTTCCTTGCGTATTGGTGGGCGGAACCGCACTCGGCGTCGACGTGGCGAGCGGGTGCGGGTACGCGAATGGCGTGTAATAGAGCGTCCAAGTATTGGTAGCCGTGCAGACGAACAATTGGCCTTGCGGACCGCTGCCACTTTGGTTCCAGTTGCCCTGGTCGGTGGCCCAATAGCCGACGGCTGGCGTGCAGGTTGCGGGCCGCGCCGAGAGGGGCCCCTGTCCGATGCCCGCGGTGCCGTTGAATGTGGCGGAGGGTTCGTCGACATTAGGCAACTGCAGGTAATAGTCACGGTTTTCAGCGATCGAGACGGGCGCGAAATTGCTCCAAAAGTGAACCGGCGAATTCGGCGGCGGGTTGAAGGTGTTAGAAAAGACATAAACGGGGTCCAGAACCTGGTTGGGCCAGCTCACTTTGCCGGTGGCGCTGTTCAGCTTGTTCGGGAAGTTGCCGGTAAGCAGGTCTCCCTGGCCGCGTCCGATCGAGTCAATGCAAGCGTAACCGGTTCCGTTGCTGTTCTGATCCCAATTGCTCGGACCACGCGTGGTGCCGCAGAAGCCCCATCCAACGGGCGGGGCCGTCTGCGTGTACGTAGCGTTGTTGGTCCGAACGACGTCCGCGTTGATGAGGGCTACGTACGCGGTGGTGGTGTTTCCCCAGAAGATGCCACCTCCGCCTTCATACTGGATCAGGACGTTGCCTTGATCGGTGGCGGGAGCGTTGCTGTATTTCAGCACGTTGCCATAGGCCTCGAGGGTCCGGCAGCTTCGGCCGTCGATACCGGAACCGGTCCCGTGTGTGACCCACAGCTCATGGTAGCCAATGTTGTTGAATCGCAGAACGAACCGCCCTCCGGCACCGCAGTCAAAAGTGAAGACATGCTGAGAGGCGGTAGCGGGCACAGTCTGGAAGTTGTTGTTCTCGGCGAACATGAACTGACTAGTGCCGAAGTTGGAGGGTATGGTCCAAGAGGCGTTTCCAAAGCCACTGGGGTCGCATCCTTGAGCCCCGAAACGGACCTGGTTCTCGTTGTTGAAGGTGCCGTCGAACTGGTTGTGGTCCACAACTCCCTGCGTGCAGCCGTCAAAATTCAAGTCCACGACGTTGATCTTGTTGAAATGGTTGTGGTCAATCCGGACCGCTGTGGACGATCCCGCGATGCGCACGGAGGCGTTGAACGTGACCGAGGTGTTGCTGGCGCTGTAGGTGAACGCAAATCCAGTGAGCCGGAAGGATTTGCCGGCCGCAGTGGTGACGCCAAGCAGCGGGAAATCGCCAAGTGTGTTCCGGTTGATGTTGTCCTGGATGATCGTGTTGTCCGTACCAGCGCCGTTGATGGAACTGGCGCTGTAGGAGATGGCGCCGGCTCCCTGCAAGGTAAAAGATTTCGTTTGCACGTATTGGATCGGCGTAGTCCAGGTGCAGTTGCCCGCCGGAACCACAACCGTCGTGCCGTCGGTGGTGATTGCGGCGAGAGCCGCGGCCACGTCGGTCTGGTTGCACGAGGCGGCGTTGATGGTCTGCGCATGGGATGCCGAAGCGCCAAGGCCTGCAAGGAACAGGAATACGAGCCACCTCGCGATTCTGGTCATAGCGATTCCTCTCCGGGCTGGAGAACTAAAAAGGGGGCTCTCTTGCATGCGAGTGCTACTCGTTAGCGGCGCCGAGCTTCACCGGTCCTGTGGACAGTGCGAAACTGTCCCCCCAAAGTCAACCGCGAGAATAATGGCATTTCGCCAGCTTCTGCTCAAGTGCCCGGCCTGAATTTGTTGCCTACTAGGCATCAGCAAAACGACTCGAACATCCACTACACGCCGAGTTGGCGGACGACGCCTGCCTCGCCGACTGCAGGAACGACGCGATCTGGCGCTCCCGTCGAGGGGTTCTGAACAAGGTTCTCAGCCGAGAAAGGACTGTCCCGATGGTCACAAAGGACGTTTCGATGCCGGTGACGACCCCCAAGATGAGCGCAATGCCGCGTTCGCGGGAATTCCGTAACGCGCTGGGCCGGTTCGCCACGGGAGTAAGTGTGGTCACCACAAAGCACCACGACCGGACGCACGGGATGACGGCGAACGCATTTCTTTCGGTGTCACTGGAACCACCCCTGGTGCTGGTGTCGCTAGACAACCGATGCCAGATGCACCAACTCTTGCCGGTCACGGGGCTTTTCGGCGTGAGTGTGCTGGCGGAGGGGCAGGAGAGCCTCAGTAACCACTTCGCGGGCAGGGCGGTCGAGGGCCTGCATGTGAATTTCATCACGCGTCATAATGTCCCTCTGCTCGACGGCGCTGTGGCTTACTTCGTGGCGCGCGTAGTGAATGCGCACCTGGAGGGAGACCATACGCTGTATATCGGTCACGTTGAGCACTTTGAGTTCTGTGACGCCAGGCCACTGCTCTTCTACGCCGGGAACTATCAGCAGATGAGCCGGTAGGTCGCGGAATCGCGTTGCGACGGAGACGAAGAACAGGGCCATGAAAACTGAGGCGGTCCATACCGTAGTGCTGGGCGCAGGGCCGGCGGGGCTTGCCGCCGCCTATACGCTCGCCAAGGCCGGGAAGGCGCCAGTCGTTCTGGAAAAGGCCAAGGTTGCCGGCGGTTTGATGCGGTCCATCAAGCGCGGCGACTTTGTTGTGGATATCGGACGCAAGGAACTTTACAACCGACTGCCCAAGGTGGATGCGTTCTGGGAAGAGTTGCTGGGCAGCGACTATGCCGTATATCCCCACCGGGGCGGAGTTCTGTACGACGGCCAAATCATAGAGATTTCGGGATCGTTTCGAGGATTCCGGCGGGGGATGCCCTGGTCGATGCTTTTGGGGTGCGCCTGGGACTTGATGTCGGCCAGGATGAAGCCACAAACGAAAGCCCGGACTCTCGAACAGTACTTCTACCAGAAGCGCGGGCGGCGGCTCTCACAAATCATTTCGCAGGGTTTCCAAGAGAAGCTCGCGGGTGTCAAGTGGTCCGATGTGGCTCTGCCCGAGGAGTACAAAGATACCGAGGATTCCAGCACGCTGAGCACGGTCAAGGCACTGATGAGTCGCGTCTTGGCAAAGAAGGAAGTGAACACGTCGTCGGGATTCTGGCGGCACCCGGCTAAGGGAACAGGACAGATTTGCGAGACGATGGAGCGCGGGATTCAGGAATATGGCGGTCGCATCTATTTCGATGCGAACGTGCTGGAGATCGGCTCGACAAGCGGCAAGATCGACTCGCTAACGGCCGAAGCTGGTGGAGAGACGTTCCTCTTCAAGCCCGAGCATGTGGTCTCGAGCATACCTTCGCACTTCTTGTTGAAACTCCTGCTCAAAGACAAGTTCGACTCTCTGGACGACAACCTGAAAGCGCCGCCCTCTTCGAAGAAGATCATCGTCCTGGTGTATCTGTTCCTGAATGAGAAGCCGCGCTTCCCACACGGCTGGCTGAACGTGACTTGTAACAAAACGAGAATAGGAAGGATTACCAACTACACGGGCATCAACAGCGCGATGGTGCCGGAGGGCAAGACGTGCCTTTGCTGCGAATACTACTGCTACGCAGGAGACAGCCTGCTGGAGAGGGACAACAAGGCTTTCGCTCAGCTGGCGCTGGAGGAGTGCCACAATTTCGGATTGGTGGATCGAACTGCGTGTTTCGACGAACTGGTAATCCGGCTGCCTGGCGCGGATGCCTCGCAGAACCGGCACAACTGGATGAGCAACATGCGCCAGGGCCTTCTGGAGAGGCTGCGCACGTTCCGCAACCTGTACTACGTGAGCCGTACCGACCTGGATATCGCGACGCTGGCCGGAGTGGAAGCCGCTGAAGCCATTCTGTCCGGCGAGCGGGCCACCTTCGATCTGCATATTGATGCGGATCAGTTGGGCATTCAGAGCGTGGTGAAATCCTTCGAGTTCAAGAACCCAACCGAGCAAGGCATCTGAAATCGGGCCGGTCGACGGCGACGGCTGCCGCCCCACGCTTTGTCGGCAGACGTTCCGGCCACATCATCAGCCAAGATAGAAAAGAGGAGATGCAATGGAAAAGACCGCGCAGATGTACGAGAGCTTCGTTCAGGAGTACGGCTCAGACGACGCGATACGGAAGTACACGTCGGAGACGGCAGGGTACGGAATCAATTATCTGCTGGACCACGACTACGCCGATATCTATCTAAACGCCATCAATACCCATTTGAAGACCAATCCGCAGCGGCCGCTTCGGATCCTGGAGTTTGGCTGCGGCGGCGGGATGAACATCATTCGCCTGGTCACACTGCTCGAGAAACGCGGCATACCGGTGGAAATTGCCTACGGCACGGACTTTTCGCCACGGCTGGTTGAGGCGGCCGGGCGTGAGGCCAAGACACTGCTGCCGCCCACGCAAGCGGCAAAGCTGAACTTCTACGCCGCGCGGAACGAAAAGCTGGTCGCGGATCTGGCGGAGAAGCGCGGCCGTCCCGCCGAAGAGCTTCTCGGCTACTTCGACCTGATTATCGGTGTGAACACGCTGCGCTACTGCCACCGGTTCAAGAACGAGGACGCTTGCGCGCGGGATATCTTCAAAATGCTGCGGCCTGGCGGCGTGTGTGTGAACATCGACATGAACAACGGATTTCCGGCGTTCCGCAGTCGCTTGCGAGGCAACGATCAGGATCCACTGGAGTGCTACCTGCCTACGCTTGACGAATACGCGTCGCCGTTCCAGCATGCCGGCTTCGAGATTCTGAAGAAGGGCAATTTCTGCTGGGTGCCGCATTCGGCTGGGCGCGGGCTAACCCTGGCGTGCAGAGTGGCGGCGCCGATCCTCAACGTTGTGGCGCGCAGCCGCGCGATGCGTTCGCTCGTAGTGTCGCGTAGGCCGGCCTGAAGCGGTTCTGCGCCTGACAAAGACAGGGTCAGTGTTGGCAAGCCAAGCGATCATCCTGCACGAACGCGGCCTCACGGAAAGGGAATCGCGGCTCGGCCGCATCCTGGAATTCTTCGGGGTTCCCTGGAAGCCGGTCGCGCTTTCCGAACTCGAAAGCGTCGATTGGAGTTCCGCGAGGTACGCTGCGTTTGGGTCAATCCAGGCGGTGGCCGCCGCACTCGATCGAACTGGCGACGCTGTTCCATGCACAGCGTTTTTCGCTTATCTCTCCGGCGACCGGAGCACGAGCGAGATTCAGCTTCGCGGCTTGACCGGCCGCAGCGACCTGACTCTGCAGTCCGCGCCAGAACAGAAGGTCCGTGTTTCCGTTACGGGCGGAATGGGCCAGATCACCGGCCCCATGTCGGGCCTGGAGTTCGACCTCAAGCTGAGCGACGGGGATGCCGTCGTGGCGAGCAAAACGTCAGGCGGCACGGAGCCGTTTGCGGCCATCATTTCCGCAGCGGGATCGCCGTTGTTCCTGTGCTTCGAACGGAATGGGGCTTCAGTCTACGTATCCGCGAGCTCCGAGATCGTCGATATTGACCAGCCAGTGCCGAAGGGCTTCTACGACATCAAGAAGCACTTCTGCGGAGCGGTACCGCTGATGATGTTTGTGAGACATGCCTTCGCCGGCGCAGCCTGGAGTCCGCAAGAACTTGGCGCTTGCCTGATCATTGACGACCCCCTGCTCAAGCCGCGCTATGGCTTCTGCGATTTCCCGAAGCTCCAGACCTTGATGCAGGGCCACAGATTCAATACCAACATTTCGTTCATTCCCTGGAATTGGCGACGGACATCCCCCTCCGCGGCGGAATTCTTCAAGCGCCAGGCTGCGTTCTTCTCGGTGTCGATTCACGGCTGCGATCATATCGCGGGCGAATTTGGAGCCACCTCGGCGGACATCCTTGACGCGAGGGCGCGCCTGGCGCAGTCCCGGATGAAGGAGCACGAGGCACGGACGGGCGTCCATCACGATCCGGTGATGGTTTTTCCGCAAGGTGTGTTTTCCTCCAGATGTCCCGAGGCGTTGAAGCGCAACGGTTTTCTGGCCGCCGTCAACACCGAGACGCTGCCTGTGGACGGCACAAACGCCAGGACGCGAGTCCGGGATGTGTGGGATGTAGCCATCATGAGCTACGGCGGGTTCCCGGTCTTCACGCGGCGATATGCTTTCCATGGAGTGGAGAACTTTGCGTTTGATCTGCTGCTGGGCAAGCCTTGCTTGATCGTTTCTCATCATGATTTCTTCAAGGATGGCGGCGACGAACTCCTTGCGCTGGTGGACCGCCTTCACGGTCTGAATTGCTCCCTGCGCTGGCAATCGCTTGGGGACGTCGTGCGTGGCGCGTGCAGGCGCCGCAGCAACGGCGAGGGCGGAGAAGAGATCGAAATGTATGGTACGGAGTTGCGGCTCACCAACCCGATGGACCGAGCCGTAGAGGTGAAGGTGCGCAAGCGCGACACGAGCCCCGAAGTCGTGGCGCAGGTATTTCTGGAAGGGCAAGCAATAGCATGGACGACAGAGGGCGACTACCTCGTGTTCAGCGGCCTTATGCCGGCACGCGGCGAGGTGCGTTTCCGCTTGATGTATCAGGGGCAATCCCGTTCCGCGGAACTGCCTCAGTCCATTCGCTACAGGATCTCCGTTGCGGTGCGGCGAATTCTGAGCGAGTTCCGCGATGATTATCTCTCGAGGAGCCGCTTTTTGGCCAGCACCGCGGCGACGGTCAAGATGGTAGTGGGCGGTAGAGGCTGACGGAGATTCTCGCGGCGTAGCGGATATAAAAGATTTTTTATATTATCACCGACCCATTCATGCCGGTGCCCGCTATGGCCCTATCCTTCGAGCTTCAAACCACAGTTAAAGACTTTATTATCTGCACGATAGAGACGTTGAGCCGGCCAGGCCAATTGGCATCTGTCGTGCCCTCTCCTCACTGCTGCTAGTGTTCCCTATGGGACTCACGGGGCGGTAGCCTGCCCACGCCGCAGTCAAGGCCGCCCGCAAGGACTCAAAGTAGTAAGGATTCGTCCGAAGCTGCGTTCTCATCCCGCTCTCATACCCCCAGTGTAGGCTGTCGGAATCGGCACTCCAAGGAGATCAACCCGTGAGTCAACAGAAGAGCGTCGTGATTGTTGGTCTCGGAGAGGTCGGGCGTCCACTCCTGCAACTCCTGTCAGGCCACTATGATGTGGTTGGCGTGGATATCGAGCCTCCTGCGAAGCCGATTGTTAACGTGGACGTGATGCATGTTTGCTTCCCGTTTGAGATCAAGGATTTCGTCGGCGAGACCGCCCGTTACATCGAGCGGTTCCGGCCGGCACTGACGGTGATCAATAGCACCGTGGCTGTCGGAACGACGCGGGCTGTGGCGCAGCGAACGGGTGCGGCCCTGGCGCACAGCCCGGTTCGCGGCAAGCACGCGCGCATGCTGGAGGAGATGCGCAAGTACACGAAGTTTGTGGGCGGTATTGACGCCGCGAGCGGCAAGCACGGGGCCGAGCACTTTGGCGCTGCCGGCCTGAAAACGAAGGTTCTGGCGGCACCGGAAGCCACGGAACTCGCGAAACTGACGGAGACGACCTACTTCGGCGTAATGATCGCGTGGGCTCAGGAAGTCGAGCGGTACTGCGACAAGGCGGGTCAATCCTACGAAGAAATCGCCTCCTTCTACGATGAGATTCCGTTCTTCCCGGCGACGAAGTACTTCCCGGGTGTGATCGGCGGGCATTGCGTAATGCCGAACATCGCCATCCTGCGCAAGCATGTGGACTCTTCACTGCTTCGAAGCATCGAATCATCGAACGAGGCAAAGATCGAGCGGGAGGCGCAGAAGAAGGCGAACAAAGACCTGCAGGAGCCCGCAGCAACCAGGCGCTGACGGCCTCAGGATCCGAAACGAAGTTGGAAGCCAGATGACCTCCGTCGTAGCTCAGGCTATGGAAGCCGCCGCACCCGATAGATCCGCGGCTGTCGCAACGCGCCGGTTTGCCGGGAAACGCGTCGCGATGGTGACATTTTCTCCGTACCCAGCGGACCCAAGACCGCGCCGTGCGATCGACGCCCTGGTGTCGGAGGGTGCGCACATCGACCTGATCTGCCTGGAGTCGGAAGGCGCGCCGCGCCGCGAGTCGTTGCCGGGCGTCGATGTGTACCGCGTGCCTTTGAAACATCCGCGCAGAGGGAAGTTCGAATACGGCTGGCGCTACGGTTACTTCATTCTGACGGCGGCGGTGCGGTTTGCGTTCGGCGCACTGCGTCGCCGCTACGACCTGGTCTATGTGCACAACATGCCGGACATTCTGGTGGTTTCGGCGCTGGGGCCCAAGGCGTTCGGCGCGAAAGTGGTCCTGGACCTGCATGACCCCATGCCCGAGCTAATGATGACGATTTTCGGCGTTGGCGAAAGCAGTGCCAGCGTTCAGTTGTTGAAAGGGATCGAGAAGTGGAGTATCGGCGTTGCCGATCTTGCGGTCACGGTGAACCGTGCGTGCGAGCGCATCTTCGCTTTGCGGAGTTGCGGCCGGGAGAAGATTGCCGTGGTGATGAACGCACCGGACGGCCAAATATTCCCGTTCCGGCCGCCGCAGGCGCGTGCGACCGGCGAAGAGTCCGGAAGAAAGCCGTTCGTCATCATGTATCACGGTTCCCTGGTGGAAAGGAACGGACTGGACGTTGCTGTGGATGCGCTGGCCCAGATCCGTGACCTGGTGCCCGCGGCGGAGTTGCGCGTATTCGGCCCGAAGACGCCCTTCCTAGAAAGGGTAATGGGCACGGTGAAGGAAAAGGGCCTGGAAGACATGGTGCGGTACCTGGGGCCGCGCCGTCTGGAAGACCTGGTGAACGAGATCGCCGACAGCGATCTCGGCGTTATCCCCAACCAGAGAAATGCGTTCACGGACATCAACACACCGACGCGCATCTTCGAATACCTGGCCTTAGGCAAACCGGTGATCGCGCCCTCCACTCCGGGCATCCAGGACTATTTCGACGAACGGTCACTGCTTTTCTTCGAGGCGGGGAATCCGCGGAACCTGGCCGAGCAAATCGCATTTGCCTATTCGCACCCGCGGGAGATCCTGGAAGTGGCGCGGCGCGGGCAAGCAGTCTACGAGCAGCACACCTGGCAGGTAGAGCGAGAGACGCTTCTCAGCCGCATCGCCGCCGTTCTCCATGAGCAATAGCAATGCTTGCGCTTCGACGGCGGCGGCCGGTTTGCTTGAGCGGCCGGAACGGGGTTCGCCCTCGCCCATGAAACAGGCGTCACAACTCCTTCCGTACGTGCTGATCACACCGGCGAGGAACGAGAGTGCGTTCATACAAAAGACCATCGATTCGGTGGTGCAGCAGACGCACCTCCCGCTGAAGTGGGTGGTTGTCGACGACGGCTCGACAGACAACACTGCCGAGATCGTGAGCCGCGCCGCAGCACAGCACCCGTGGATCGAGTTTGTCCAGATGCCGCAGCGACGGGACCGCAGCTTCGCGAAGAAGGTCGGCGCATTCAATGCGGGGTACGAGAGAGTCAGGAACTTGCCTTTCGAAATCATCGGCAACCTGGACGCGGATATTTCCTTCGACAGCGACCACTTCGAGTTCCTGACCGCTCAATTCGCGAAGGATCCGACGCTGGGAGTGGGCGGCACGATCTTCAAGGAAGAGGGCGGCTACAGCTCCGACAGGGACAGTTTCGAGGGGCATCGGCATGTGCCGGGGCAGTGTCAACTGTTTCGCCGCCAGTGCTGGCTGGATATCGGCGGATACGTGGCGCACCGCGCAGGCGGAGTGGATTGGATGGCGGTAGCGACCGCCCGGATGAAGGGCTGGAAGACGAATTCGTTTCGCGAGAAATGGTTCTTTCACTACCGACCCTTGGGAACGGCGGAGCGCGGCGTTCTGGCCTCGCTCTTCTCATACGGAGAGAAGGACTACTACCTGGGCGGGCATCCTTTGTGGCAGCTATGCCGCGTGGCTTATCGCACGGTGAAGCCGCCGTATGTGATCGGCGGCCTGACCCTGGGTTTGGGATACTGCTGGGCTGTGTTGCGGCGCACTCCGCGGCCCATCTCTCCGGAGCTGATGGCCTTCCACCGGAAGGAACAGATGCAGAGGCTTGGCGGCATCTTCAAGTCCCTGCTGCGATCCGGGCGTGTGGACGGCTTTGACGTCGGGCGCGAGTAATCCCTTCAGAAACCAGACAATCACTACTCCCGTGAAGGCCACCATTGAAAACGTGACGGATGCCCTGAAGCGGTTCTGCGCCTGGCTCCAGGGTTATGGCGAGACGTCCGACGACCACCAGAGCTTTTTCGCTGGTCCGATTGGGGGGCGGGCGAAGGCACTGTACTACCGGAAGCCGCTTCTCGGGACCCTGGCGGTTTCTCCGATGATCTTCTTTGAGGCTTTCCTGCCTTCGGCTCGTGCGATGTTCTGGGAGCCGCGGCGGTTTCCCATTGCCGACGCGCACTATGCGATGGGTTTTGCGTTCTTGCACCAGACGTTCGGCCGGAAGGAAGACTACAACAAGGCCGTGCACTTCCTGAACGTCCTCCGGGAGTCACGCAGCCCGGGATTTGCGCATCATGCCTGGGGATATCCGTTTGACTGGGTCACGCGGAGCGGCACGATCAAGGAAGCGACCCCGCTGATTACGACGGTGCCGTACGCCTACGAAGCGTTTTGGCAGGTGTACCAGATTGATCGCGATCCCAACTGGCGCGAGGTGATGCACTCGATCGCTCAGCACGCCGTCGAGGATTACCGCGACGTGGAGATGTCGGCCCGGGCATCGAGCTGTTCCTACACTCCCGATCCGGGCGACAAATGCGGAGTCATCAACGCAAGCGCTTACCGATCGTTTCTACTGACGCGGGCCGCGGTGGATTTTTCGGAAGAGAAGTACCACAAGATCGCCGAACGGAACCTGGCGTTTGTGCTGGAGTCCCAGAATGCGGACGGCTCGTGGTTCTACTCGATAGACGGCGTCCGGGACTTTGTCGACCACTTCCATACCTGCTTTGTCATGAAGGCGCTGGCGAAGATCGAACAGCTGACAGGTGATCCGGCTGTGCGAGCAGCGATCGACCGTGGCGTGGAGTATTACGTCAGACAGCTGTTTGATGCCGACCGGCTGCCGAAGCCGTTTTCCAAGGCGCCCCGGCTCACTGTGTACCAGCGGGAACTGTACGATTGCGCCGAGTGCGTGAATCTGGGGCTTTTGCTACGGGGCCGCCACGCGGAACTGGACAAGAACCTGGAGATTCTCGTTGCGGAATTGCTGACCAACTGGCAACTGCGCAACGGCGCGTTTCGCGCCCGCAAGCTGATGGTCGGCTGGGACAATGTGCCGATGCACCGCTGGGCACAATCGCAGGTATTTCGCGCCTTGAGCTTTTATCTCTTCGAGAATCTCAAGACCAAGCAGGGCGAGCCAGAAAGGCTTCAGGAAGTCGCTTCGGCTTCAAACTGACAATTGCCATGTGCGGAATCTGCGGACAATTCAACTTCAAGCAGCAGGCGCCGGTGGACCGCCGGACAATCGAGGCCATGACCCGGTCGATCCGGCACCGTGGGCCGGATGACGAAGGGTACTTCATCGACGGACCGCTGGGTCTTGGTTTTCGCCGGCTGTCCATCATTGACCTTTCGGGCGGACATCAGCCGATGTCCGACCGGGAAGAATCCGTCTGGGTAGTCTTCAACGGCGAAATCTACAACTTCCCCGAGTTGCGCAGCGAACTGGAGAGCCATGGTCACGTCTTCCGCACGAACTCGGATACAGAAGTCATCATCCACGGGTACAAGCAGTGGGGCGACGAAGTACTGAACCGGCTCAACGGCATGTTCGGGCTGGCCATCTGGGATGCCCGGCGGCATCGGCTCGTAGTTGCGCGAGACGCTTTCGGGATCAAACTGATTTATTACAAGGTGGACGAAGACCGGGTCTACTTCGGCTCGGAGATGCGAGCCGTACGTGCCGCGTTGCCGCAAGAGCCGGACATAGATCCGATCTCTGTGAACCTGTTCCTGCGCTACCGATACACGCCTTCGCCGTACACGATGCTCAAGGGTATACGTAAGCTCGCTCCGGGCACCAAGCTGACGGTTGAAAACGGCCGGGCGGAGGTGAGCCGCTGGTACCGGTTCAAGCCGAGCCCGTTTGAGCATGCGAAGTCAGCGGGCGAGGCCAAGGAAGAGTTGCTTGCGATTTACAAGCGCGCAGTCCGCCGGCAGCTTATCAGCGACGTGCCGGTCGGCCTGCTTCTGAGCGGAGGCCTCGATTCCGGGCTCCTGCTCGCACTCATGAATCTGTATGGAAAGTCGTGGCCGACTTACACAATCGGCTATGGGTCGAGCTATGCCGACGACGAACTGGCAGACGCTGCGGAGACCGCACGAGTGCTCGAGTCGAAGCATGCGAGCGTTGTCATCACGAAGGCCATCTTCGAGGAAGCTCTGCCCAAAATCGTGGATTCGCTGGAGGAGCCGATTGCGGCTTCCTCAATCGTTCCCATGTATTTTGTGTGCCAACGAGCCCGCCAGGACGTGAAGGTAGCTCTGGTCGGACAGGGCCCGGATGAGTTGTTCGGAGGTTACAAGCGTCATCTTGGCGTGCGCTACGGCGGGTTGTGGGCGCAGTTGCCAGGGTGGGTGCGTACGCCGATCTCGTCAACCATTGCTGCGCTGCCCAGAAATGAAATGCTCAAGCGCGGCGTCAGGTCGCTTGCGACTCCCGACCGACTGCGCAGGTATCAAAACGTTCTGTCGCTCCTTCCAGACGGGCAGGTGGAAGGCCTGTTCCAGGATGGACTGCTGCCGTCGAATTCCGGCGACACAATTCTGGATTGCTGGGCTGACATGACGGAACTGATGGATGGCACGGGCGAACTTGGTGGATTCCAGTTTCTGGAAGTGCGTTCCACCCTCCCTGATGAGCTGCTGATGTACGCGGACAAGCTCTCGATGGCGCACGGGCTGGAGCTGCGCGTTCCCTACGTCGACAAGGAAATTGTGGAGTACGTGGAAAGGCTGCCCGCGAACCTGAAGGTAAGGAACGGATCGCGCAAGTGGCTGCACCGGCAGATCTGCCGCGAGTACCTGCCGGAGTCCATCGTCAAGCGGCCGAAGCGCGGATTCGCCGTGAACGTGGTGGATGAATGGTTCCGCGGCGCCATGGACAGCAAGATGGCGGACGCCATGCTGGACAGGGGGTCGAAAATCTACCAATACCTGCGCCCCGCCGCCGTGCGCACATTGTTCGAACAGCATGCTTCCGGACGGAACGACAACCACAAAGTGCTGTTCAGCCTGATTGTTTTTGAGGAATGGCTCCGGACGCACGATGAGCCGGTAGCGGTGCTGAGCTGAACGAAGGTGCCCTGGGAATGATTGGCGTCATCGCAGATCGCGCGGAGCACGATGTGGTCCGCGAGTTTTTCGAGCTGTTCAAGACACCTTGGGAGTTTTGGCGGCGGAACAAGCGATACGACGTTGTACTGAGCACCGGCGCCGGCGAATTGGACGATTCCGCCCGGGTAACGCTCCTGTACACGGGGCACGATACGCGACTGCAGGGCACGCAACCGGCGCTTGTGTGCCGCGAGCAAGACCAACCGCGCATGCTTTTGTTCGCGCGACGCAGGATCCCCATTTACGGGTCGAGCGTCACGTTTCCGGCCACGGATGGCGGCGTGCTGACCGACGAGGCTTCGCAAGGGTGCGTGGCGTATGCGGAAGAGAGGGGCGGAAGGATCCGCATTCGCGTCGGCTACGACCTGTTTCGAGAGGTGCGCACGCTGCTTAAGGAAGGGCAGCCGAACGAGCACGCCACGCTGCCGACGCTCGAGCTGCACATCGAAGTGCTCCGGAGCCTGATCACCGCGTGCGGCATTCCGCTGGCGGAGGTTCCACCCGTTCCCCAGGGGTACGGCTTCATTGCCTGCCTGACTCACGACGTGGATCACCCGTCGTTGCGCCAGCACGGATGGGACAGCACGACCATCGGCTTTCTCTTCCGCGCCGCACTTGAGTCCTGCTGGAGCCTTGTCCGCGGCCACATTTCCTTCGTCAATCTACTGCAGAGCTGGTTCGCGGCCGTGAAGGTGCCGTTCGTCCAGATGGGGATGGCGAAGGACTTCTGGCGCGATTTTGACGAACGGTACGCCAAGCTGGAAGGGGAGCTTCCGTCCACGTACTTTTTCATTCCGTTCCGCAATCTCCCGGGCCGGAAAACCGATGGCCCCGCGTCATGGCGCCGGGCCTCCGGCTACGGCGCGAAGGACGTGGCGGACAAGATTCGCTCGCTTGTGGCCTCTGGACACGAAGTCGGCCTTCACGGTATCGACGCATGGCTTGATGAAGCGGCGGCGCGCGAGGAACTGGCGGAGGTCCGAGCCATCAGCGGAGTGCCGGAGACCGGCTCACGAATGCACTGGCTTTTCTTCAACGAACAGTCTGCGGCGGTCCTGGAGCGAGCGGGAGTGGCATACGACTCAACCGTAGGCTTCAACCAGACCGTCGGATACCGTGCGGGCACGACGCAGGCGTACAAGCCGTTGACGGCCGACCGCTTGCTGGAATTGCCCATGCACCTGATGGACACGGCGCTCTTCTACCACAGCTACCTTGGACTCACGCAGCCTGAGGCCCTGCGGCTGGCGGGATCGATGATCGACGATGTGCAGCGCTTTGGCGGGTGCCTGACGATCAACTGGCATGACCGGAGCCTGGCCCCGGAACGATTCTGGGACCGGTCGTATCGTGAATTGCTGCGTGCCTTGAGGGAGCGCCGTGCGTGGTTCGCCACGGCTGCCAACGCGGTCTCCTGGTTCAACAAGCGGCGCACTGTGGTGTTTGAGACGGATGCGACAGAACCGGGCG
>Ga0335080_10001341_pt1 | contig 23937 bp, 19 predicted proteins | sample Lox_Sample_34_FD_206720 | JGI IMG/M metagenome (GOLD analysis project Ga0335080, IMG submission 206720) | Soil microbial communities from Loxahatchee National Wildlife Refuge, Florida, United States - Lox_Sample_3.4 | ecosystem: Environmental > Terrestrial > Soil > Wetlands | place: USA...
GGGATTGTTCGGTGCAGGGCCTGCAGCGGGTCCTCAGCGGCTACCTGCTCACCTACGGGGTTTCCTGCTGCCGGGCGGCCGCGCCGCCGACCTGCTCGGGCGGCGGCGGCTGCTGGCCGCCGGCACCACACCGTTCGCGGCCTGCTCACTGGCCGGTCGCCTGGCAGCGGACGCGGGCATGCTGATCGGCGCCCGTCTGGGGCAGGGCATCGGCGCAGCCATGATCGCCCCGGCCGGGCTGTCGATCCCGATCACCACCCCCAAAGCCGCGGCCCCATGGCCGCACTGAAGCTGACCGGCCTGCTCGCCGGAACAGTCATCGAGCAGTATGCAAGAGCTAACCGGGACACCTGCCTGAAAGATGAAACCATCCCCACACGCAGCCCTTCGGCCCGGCCCGGCCGGTTCGCCGGCCGCCCTTCGTGGAGACCGGGCCGCGGGGGGCTGTGGTGGCGTGCGGGAGACATCGGCGTGCGGGAGGGGCTGGAGATGATCCGTCGTGATGCGCTGTCGGAGTATGTACGGGGGTCGCTGTGGGTGCTGCCCACGCTGTCGGTGCTGGCCGCCCTGGCCGCCGGGTCCCTGCTGTCAGAGGTCAGCATCGGCCCGCACTCGCCACTGGCTTTTCAGGGGACTTCCGATGATGCCCGCGCCTTGCTGATCGGGATCGCCGGGACGATGGTGACGGTCATCGCGCTGCTGCTGGGCCTGACGGTGGTGGCGCTGCAGCTGTCGTCGACCCAGTACTCGCCCCGGCTGCTGCGCAACTTTCTCCGCGACCGGCCGAATCAGATCGTGCTCAGCGTCTTTGTGGCGACCTTCGCCTACAGCGCGGCGGGGCTGTACACGGTCGGCGTTTCGGGCGGCAGCCGCACCGGCACCTTTCCCCGGCTGGCGGTCAGCGGCGCGCTGGTCTTGCTGTTTATCAGCCTGGGCCTGCTGGTGTATTTCGCCGACCACCTGGTGCACTCCCTCCAGGTCGATGCGATCATGCGCGTGGTGGAGCGCAGCACGCTCGCGGTGATCCGGGACGGGTTGCTCCCCGGCGCCCCGGACGCACCGGAGGTCCCTGAGTGGGCGGTGCCGGTCGCCTCGCACCGCTCGGGGTATGTGCAGTCGGTGCGTCCCGGCCGTCTGCTCACCGAGGCCGCCAGGCACGGGATTTGCCTGCGGCTCCGGCCCCGGGTCGGCGAACACATGGTCGCGGGGACGACGCTGGCGTGGATCTGGGCCACCTCGCCGCGCGATCCTGCTCCCGACCCCCGGGCCTTCCTGCCGGTCCTGCGGGAAGGGGTCCGGATCGGGTTCGAGCGCACGCTGGAGCAAGATGCCGCGCTCGGCATCCGGCAGCTGGTCGACGTGGCGTGCAAGGCGCTGTCCCCGGCGGTCAACGATCCCTACACCGCGGTCCAGGCCGTCGACCACCTGTCGGTGATCTTTTGCGCGCTCGCCCAGCGGCCGCTGGGAAACCACGTCGTCCGGGACGGCAACGGGGCCGCGGTGATCGTCCCGGGGCGGCGGTTCCCCGAATACCTGGCCACGATGTGCGGGCTCATCCGCCGCTACGGCGCCGGCGAGCCAACCGTCGCCCATGCGCTGCTCCGGCTGCTGGGCAACTGCGCCGCCGTGGCCGGTGACGACCCGGAGCGGTGTGCGGCGATCGAAGAACAGGCCCGCATCGTCATCGCCGACGCCGAACGCGAGGTCGCCCAGCCGCTCGACCTCGCTCTCGCACACGCCGAGGCCGAGGCGGTACGCCAGCTGGTCGCCGGGCACGGGCCCGCGTCCCGCTCGCCCGCCGATGGGCCAAACGAGCCCCGCACCCCTTCACCGCCAAGGTGACATGCGCGGACAGCGGGGCGCGGAGGCCACAGTGAGGGTTGGCCGCCGCGGCCTGCGGGATTGATCTGATCCCAGGTGTGCCGGGAAGCCTGGTCGGCGCTGGTTCAGATAGCAGGGCTCAACACGCGGAGCCGGCCATGACCGCCAGGGCTCCCGCAGCCGGATTGCCGCGATCTACACCATCAGCTGATTTGCTCTGGCGTGCGGCTGCATGGCGAGGCTGCGGGAACAGCCAGTTGGTGCCACCTCGACGGAGGGTTCGGCGGCGGGGTCCAGCCGCCGCAAGGTCTACGAGAACCAGGACATCTCCGCCCAGTGAAGCCGAACTCCGAGGCTCCTGTTCCGTGGCACGGGGGTGGGGCTCCCGGCCAAGCGCTCTCGGTGGCCGGATGACTTCCGCGGATCAGCTGTGGTGGCGTCCTTCGAAGACGGTGGCCGAGTCTTGATGCTGTTCGGAGGGTGCCAGGACCAGGACATCGTCCCCGGCCTGCAGCCGGGTGTCACCTCTGTTCGGGACGAGCTGGCCGTCCCGCACGATGAAGCTGATCCAGGCGTCGCCGGGCAGGCCGGCCAGGTCCGCTATGGTGCGGCCGTCGGCAGGTGACCTGGGCTTGATGGTGAGCCGTTGCACGCCGGTGGGCTCATCGCGCAGCCGTACCCCCAGCGCCCATGGTTCGGGCTCCATCACCCGCATGGGGACATGGAGCAGCCGGGCGGCGGCGGGCGTCAGGCTTCCTTGCACCACGACGGAGAACACGACCACAACGGCGACGATGCCGTACAGGCGCCCGGCATCGGGCAGGTGGGCCGCGAGCAGGAAGCTGCCCAGCAGGATCGGCACGGCCCCTTTGAGCCCGGCGAACAGGACGAAGGTGCGCTCGTTGCTTTTCAGCCGGGCCGGGAGCAGGCACAGCCCGACCAGGACCGGCCGGATGATAAACGCCAGCGCGGTGCCGAGAATGAGCCCGGGGATCCACACGTCGGCCCGGGCGATCACGGCGAGGTCGATGGTGAGGCCAAGGACGACGAAGGCGACGATCTCGGCCAGGCTGGCCAGCGCCGCATGGAACACCTCGATCTCCCGCTTGAACGGGGCACGCTCATCGCCCAGCACGATCCCAGCAGCGAACACCGCCAAGAACCCCGATCCGTGCGCGAGTGTGGCGATGCCGAACAGCAAGAGCACGCACGCCAGGGTGCGCAGCGGATAAAGCCCCTCGCTGGGCAGCGGTACCCGCCGCGTGAACCACAGCAGCGCCTGGCCGCCGACCACGCCGACCGCTACCCCGACAGCCATCTGCAACAGAAACTCGCCGCCGACCTGAGCGAACGCGCCCGCACTGACACCGGCCGCCGCGATCAGGCTCACCATCAGCGCGATCCCCACCGGGTCGTTCGCGCCCGACTCCCCCTTCAAGACGATGCCGGCCCGGCCGGAGACCTCCCGCTGGCCAAAGACCGAGAACACCACCGCCGGGTCGGTCGGCGCGATCGCCGTGGCTACCAGCAGCGAGACATACCAGGCAAGCCCGAACGCGAAGTGCACCAGCAGCGCGGCGGTGATCATGGTCAAGAACGTGCCCAGCACGCCAGTGGTGGCGATCGGGGCGGCTGCGGACCGGAACCGGGCCCAGCCGATATTCATGCCACCGTCAAACAAGATGCAGGCCAGTGCCACAGCCACCACATGCTCCACCGCATGCTGCGACGGCCCGTGCAGGGCGGGGATCACCTCGGCCGCGATGGCCGCACCCACCAGAAACACCGCGGGCGCGGGAAGCTTTACCCGATGAGCCAGGCGGTTGGATAGCACCGCGACCAGCCCCGCTGCCGCCAGCAGCACTACCAGCAGGGCGAACGGCTCGGCGCTGGTCATTTGCGGTGCTCTCCCGGGACGGTCACGGCTAAGGCATTACCGACCAGGCTTCCCGGCGCACCACCACTAAGTTTAGCCAGGACGCCTGGCACCCCCGACCGCCGCCTGGCCTGGTGTGCGTCGCTATGCCCTGCTGATGAGTTGCGGGCGGCCGGCTCAGAAGGCTCCCCAGACGCCGGAGCGGCGATGGCCGGCGAGCATCAGCAGCGCGATGGCGAACTGAACCACGGCTGCCACGCCCTGCACGGCGATGTACCAGGCCGGGCCGTTGGCCGTCATGTGCCCGGACAATTCCAGCAATGTCACCGGCACGCGCAGCACCCCCAGGAAGAAGACCGCCAGGATCAGCCAGAACAGCCAGCGCCAGCGCCGCACGACACCAGCCGAAATCACACCGATCAGGGCCGAGAGCGCAACCACGAACGCGGTTTCCGCAACCCGCAGGCTGCCCGGCGCCCGGGCCAGGTCCGGCCGGTAAACCTGCGGCGATACGGCGAGGATGATGATCACGGTGACCCACGCCGCCAGGAAGAACGCCAGGACAAGCCACTGCGTCCGGTTGATCGCCACCCCCTGGCGGCTCACCTGCCAAGTCCCCGTCGACGCCGGTCACCCACGGCAGCCCATTCAAGCAGCCTGCGCCCATGAGAGAGTGGCCCAGCGGCCGACATACCTGCCTGATCGTGCGCATGACCCCGATTGCCAACGACTGCTCGCCGGGCGCTGCGCCCGTCCCAGCGACCTCACCGAGAAACACCCTTACGCGGCACGGATCGCAAGCACTCACTGCGAGGTGCCGATGTTTGCCAGCCTTGAACAGAGTCTGCCGTGATCCGCGGTCCCGTCTCGCCAACGAACCACCAACGGATGATCAAGAGGCCCGACCGCCGTCCTGGCGATCAGGCCTCTGACCTGTCCTTACTGTTAGCGGGGGCGGGACATGAACCCGCGACCTCTGGGTTATGAGGACAGAGAGGCATCGTTCAACACGGACCAGTATCGCGCCCGCTTGTCCGGCATTGCCGGACAGCAGTCAAGGCCACGCACCGGGCTGGACGGCACATCCGGACCCAGTCCAGGGACGCGGCAGGGTATGGACGTGTGTTAGCATAGGTACATGTCTCTCAAGAGGACCAACGTCTACGCCGACGCTGCGGATCTTGCACTGATCAAGGAGATCGCCGCCCGCCGGGGCGTGCCCGAGGCGCAGATCATCCGGGAAGGCATCCACCTGGCAGCCATGAGCAACCGGGTATGGGACGGTCCCTTCGACTGGCCCGCCTTCGAAGGAACCGGTGAGACGGCCACAAGCGATGAAGTCACAAAGACGGTTGCCCGGGCAGCCGCCACCCAGTGATTGTCGTCGCCGACACCTCAGGCATCATCGCTGCATCGGACCGCAACGCACGCGAGTCCGCGGCTTGCCAGGGAGTCTTGCGGGAAGCAGGCACCGTGATCATCTCGCCGCTGGTGCTCACTGAGGTTGATCATCTGGCCAAGGCCCGTTTCGGATCCGGGTCCCGGACCTCGATCATCGACTTCATCCTCGCCCAGGCCCGGCAGTTGCGCTTTCAGATCCCCGTAACAGGACTGGAGATCCTGGACACCGCACGCCTGGTCCAGCAGCAATACGCAAGCCTCGACCTAGACCTGGCCGACGCGGTCAATGTGGCGCTGGCGGCCCAGTACCGGACTGATGCGGTACTCACGCTCGACCGGCGCGACTTCCGCGCGATGCGCCCTCTCACCCCGCACCAGTGGTTCAGGCTCCTACCCGACGATCTCTAGGCCTGGGCCGTGATGGGCAGTGACGGCGCCGCCGCAGCCCGCTGACCAGGAATTACTGGCAGATCGCCAGTGTGCGCTCGAAAGAGGGTACCGCCAGTGACCGCACTCGGATGGTTTTACGTGCCGGGACGCTCGGGCGGTCCCTCAGGGGGGACAGGCGCGGCGTCGGTGGTTTGTGCGCTGGCCGTGCGGGCTCGCTGTGTGGATAGCTCTCGTTCCCTCGCGTTGCGGGTCAGCTCGCTTGCGCGCTGGAACTCCGCTTGGGCCTCGGCCGCCCGGCCGAGCTTGAGCAGCAGGTCACCGCGCACGCTCGGCAGCAGATGGTAGTTCCGCAGCGAAGGCTCGGCGGCGAGCTGATCGACCAGATCAAGGCCCGCCTCCGGGCCGAACGCCATCGACATGGCGACCGCCCGGTTCAGCTCCACGATCGGCGAGGGCATCACCTCAGCGAGCACGGAATACAGAACAGTGATGCGCGCCCAATCGGTCTCTTCCGGCCGGAACGCCCGCGCATGGCAGGCGGCAATCGCGGCCTGCAGCACGTAAGGCCCACGCATGCCGCCGAGCGCCTCCGCCCGGGCAAGGGAGGTCAGGCCGCGGTTGATGAGCAGCCGATCCCACCGTGCCCGGTCCTGGTCGAGCAGCAGAACTGGTTCCCCCGATGGCCCGGTCCGGGCCGCGATCCTGGACGACTGGATCTCCATGAGCGCCACCAGGCCATGGACCTCCGGCTCATCCGGCGCAAGCTCAGCAAGGACCCGGCCCAGCCGCAGGGCTTCATGGCACAGGGCCGGGCGCATCCAATCGTCGCCGGTGGTCGCCGAGTAGCCCTCGTTATAAATGAGGTAGATCACCTCAAGAACGGCGGAAAGCCTCGCCGGGCGTTCGGTGCTGTCGGGTGTCTCGAACCGGACGCGCGCGGCGGCGAGCGTCTTTTTGGCACGCACAATGCGCTGCGCGATCGTCGGCTCAGGCACAACGTAGGCGCGGGCGATCTCGGCCGTGGTCAGCCCGCCAAGCAGGCGCAAAGTCAGTGCGACCCTGCCGTGCACCGGCAGCACGGGATGGCAGGAGATGAAGATCAGCCGCAGCAGGTCGTCGTCGATGCCGTCGGCGACCACCCGCTCCACGTCCGCCGTGCCGTCGTCCGGCTCGGCCACAAGCGCCCGCCCGATCTGCGCGTACTTGCGTTCCAGCTCCCGGTTGCGGCGGAACTGGTCGACCGCTCTGCGTTTGGCGACAGTCATCAGCCATGCGCCCGGATTAACCGGGACCCCCGCCTGCGGCCACTGCTCGAGGGCGGCAACCACGGCGTCCTGGGCCAGCTCCTCGGCTAGACCGATGTCACCACCCGCGTACCTGGCCAGCCCCGCGATGAGCCGGGAGGACTCAAGCCGGATGACCGTCTCGACCGCGGCATGGGTCTGCGAGCCCGTCACAAGGTCAGATCACACCACCGGCCATGCGGCCAGGCAAGTTCCAGCGGGGCCCGGAGGCCTCAAGCCGGAGCCCCGCCGGGATTGACCCATCACGGGCCGTAGACCTGCCGGATGGTGGACTCCCCCCCGCCCGCGGCGGCCAGGAAGCGCTTGGTCCACTCGATCGCCTCGGCCTTGTCGCGCACCTCCATCAGCGCCCAGCCCCCCACCAGCTCCTTGGCCTCGGTGTAGGGCCCGTCGACAACGGTGAACTCACCCCCGACGTACCGCACCTTGGTCGCTTCCTCAAACGGCGCCAGGCCGCCGGTGGCCAGCACCACCCCGGCCTTAGTGGCCTCGGCCACGAACTCGCCCATCTTGGCGTACATCTCGGGAGTCGGCTCCGGGATCGGCGTCGACGGGTCGGCCAGTGTGTAACCCAAGAATCGCATTCTCCGTGCCCCTTCACTTCCGCGATGACCACCGGTCACGCCGGGCCCGATTGCACCGGGCGGCGAGCCGTGGCCACCGCAACCTTGTTCTTCGCCCACGCGTCGAACGCCAGGACCGCAGATCGACACAGGCGGCAAGAGATCTTCCCGCCATCACGCCAATCGCGGCATTCTGTGGGTGATCGAAGATCACCTTCGCCCTTCGGGCCACATAATCCCTGATCATGTAGGTGATCGAGGCGCAGTGCCCTTGGTCCTGGGGCCTCACGATCACCTACATATCAACCATGAGCGGTAATTGGGCCGACCCCGGATCCACCATCGAATGCTTGCTGCCCACAAGGCGGTCCCACAGCGTCCGCAGGGTGGCCGGGACGCGGATCACCGTGGCCGACGGCCTACGCCCACAGCGCCTCTGGCTGCCTGGGCCCGCCAGGCCCACGGCGGCCTGCGGCCGACCAGGCAAGCAGGCTTAACAGCGGGCCGGGCCCAGCGTCCCCCCCGCGGTCCACGCCCAGCGGAGGGCTGCAGGATTGCTGCCGGCTGGCGGCTAGGGCCTGGCTGGGAAGGATACCTTCGCGATCGGCGCCCGCATGTTGGGTGTTGCTGCCTGCCTGGCAGCCCTTGTGAGGCTGGGTGACAGAGATCCTTGAATAATCTCGTACCGACAATTCAGCCAGGGCGGCGGCCGCACGAGAGATCTTCTGCAACGTCGGCCACATCCACAACTTGCCCGGCAAGCCATCGCTGGTCAAGCCCCTGCCTCAGGCGGTCTCCCCACTGGCCGCCAGCTGGGCCTCGCGACGGCGCACTGGCCAGTACCCCCGTCTGCATTGGGAACCCTCAAGCCCGGTCGCGGCGCCCTGCAGTCCATGTGGCCAATGCCTGCCGAACCACCCCGCCTGCTGCCGGGCTCCATGGCCCGATCCCGCGGAGCCCGATCCCGCGGACCCGATCCCGCGGACAACCCGCGGACAAACGATCTGTGAGGCCCGACCGCCGTCCTGGCGATCAGGCCTCTGACCTGTCCTTACTGGTAGCGGGGGCGGGACATGAACCCGCGACCTCTGGGTTATGAGCCAAGACGGCACTGTTCAACACCAGCCATCACGGTGCGGTGCCACCCAGCGTTTCCCGGCAAGAACCGGCCGCACATGGATCACCTGGTGCGGCCGGGCCCAGCCGCGCAGAGCTGCGGCGACGTGCGCATCGCGTAGCCATCCAGTGACCAGTTGGCCTCACTGGTGCCGCGTCAGGCAACGTTTGCCCGGTGTGGGACCGATGGGGATCGCTGGGCTTGGTCAATCCCGTCCTCTACCGGATCTGCCGCGGCCTGCTGGCCCGCCACGCCGACCGGGGCCGGCACCGGGACCGCGCCGGTGACCCGGGTGCCTTCGCCCGGAGCCGACTCCACCAGCAGGCGACCGCCGAGCGCGCCCACCCGGTCGGTCATGTTGCGGAGCCCCGCGCCTGGCCCGCGGCCCGTCGTGTCGAATCCCGCGCCGTCGTCAATCACCTCAAATGTGAGCGTTCCGGGCTCCTCTCGCACCCGCAGGCGGATCGTGGCCCGCTCCCCCGCGTGCTTGCACGCGTTCTGCAGGGCCTCAAGGCAGCAGAAGTAGACCGCCACCTCGATGCCGGCCGGGTAACGGCCGAGCGGCGCGGCGCGAACCGTGGTGGGCAGCGTGCAGAGCCGGGCCGCATCGGTCAGTGCGGCCGCAAGGCCGTTGCCGCGCAGCAGCGGGGGGTAGATCCCGTGCACCAGGTTCCGCAGTCCCTGTGCGGTGTCCGCAAGCTGGGCGCCGAGGTCCTCAAGTAGTCCGGCCAGGCCGGGGTCCTGCCCAGCCAGCGCGGCGGCCAGCGCCAGCGTGACGGCCAGGGACGTAAGGCGCTGCTGGGCGCCGTCGTGCAGGTCGCGCTCGATGCGGCGGCGCTCGCCATCGGCGGCAGCCACAATCCGAGCCCGCGAGGCCTGTAGCTCATCGTTAGTACGGCGCAGCCCCTCGAGCGAGCGCTGCAAAGCGAAGTGCAGCTGCAGCAGGATGTGCGCGCACGACACGAAAAGCAGCAGGCCCGCGTAGCAAACAGACGATGTGAACATCGCCCCAGCCCCCCTTCGATGGGATGCGCCCCCGCCGCGACCCTGGCCTCATCTGGTTGCCGGTTGCCAGTCCGCGGCACACAATTGCCGCTAAGCATCGCCAAACCGGCGCTGGCGGTCAGTCACGTAGCCGACAGCGCAACTGTCAGGTTGGCGACACCTGATCGGCGGACCAGGCCAGCGCGCCCTGCTTCACCGTCGCCGACCTGTCTTTTACCTCGGTTCATCGCCACGACCAAAACCGCGCAGCGCCGCACCTTCGCGACTCGGCAACGGCGCCGGGCTGGCTGCCGTGCGTTGTGATTGCCTCCCCTGGCGGCTCGCTCGCAGCGCCCTTGTTGTGACAGGCTGCTGGTGGTCGGCTGCTGGGTATGAGGCCGCACCCGGCGCCGTCCGAAGTCAAGGCGGTGTTGCGGGCGGTGGCCAGCAATGCCGTGGCCCGGAGGGCGGCGATGACCACTGACGTGACGGGCATATTGCGCCAGACCGCTCTGCTGCGGTCGGCGCCGGCCGGGGAGCTTGAGGCCGTCGCTGCGGCATCGCGGCTGCGGACCTTTCGCCGCGGCCAGGTGGTGTTCACCACCGGTGACCCAGGCGACAGCCTGGTGGTGGTCGTCTCCGGCGCCGTCAAGGTGGTGGTTCGTTCTGCCGACGGCGGCGAGCTAACGCTGACGGTCATCCGGCCGGGTGGCGCGCTAGGCGAACTGAGTGTCACCGACGGCGGCCCCCGGTCCGCCGACGCCGAAACCCTAGACGAATGCCGCCTGCTGTTCGTCCCGCGCGAGGAGATCCAGGGCCTGTGCGCCCGGCTGCCGCCGGTAGCGCAGGCGCTGGCGGGTTCCCTTGCAGCTACCCTGCGGCGACTCACGGAGGAGGCGTCCGACTTCGTGTTCCTGGATCTGCCGCGCCGGGTGGCGAAGGTGCTGCTCAGCCAGCCCCAGGGCGACGACGGCGTCATCAGGCAGAAGATGAGCCAAGAGGAGTTCGCGCACCTGGCCGGCGGTGCCCGGCAAAGCGTCAACGCCGCCCTCCGCGGCTTCGAAAAGCGGGGCTGGATCGAGATGCACGGCCGGGCCGTGACCATCAAGCAGCCCGCAGCGCTGGCCCGGTTCGCCGGGTTACCAGCTGTCAGCGAGCCGACAGCGGCTGTGTCAGCTACGTGACTGACACCGATCTCACGGCTGGGCAAGCTGGCGGCAGTTGGTCAATCCAGACCGGCAATCGGATGGGGGACCCACCGGCCGGCTGCCGCCGCCGGGCACAGGCCCCACGTGCAAGGGAGGGCCGAAATGTTGTGGTTCTGGCTGAGTATCCCGCTGGCCGCGGTTTTCTTCGGAGCCTGGTATCTGATCCCGATGTGGATGGTTCTGACGCACCCCGACTGGGGCCCGCAGCCGGCCGCTGGTCACAGCGCCCAGACCGCCGGACCCGAGCCCGTGGCAGCCCCTGACCGCCCCGAGCACCCCGCCGACGCGCTGGCGCTGGCGGGATTGGGGCGCTAGCTACCAGATGGCCAGGCGGGGCCATGGCGATCGCCGTAGCCAAGGGGGCCGCCCAGAGATCGGTGCCGCTGCTATCAGCGGCACCGATTCGTTACCTTCCCGCGGCCGCCCATGAACTCATCGCCGCCTGGCCAGGTCAAATACGGGCGCGCCGCCGAAGGCAGGATTCCGCGGACGAACCGCGGGTCGGGTAGCCGGGAGGAGTCTCACCTCCCGGCTCCCACAGATCCGTACGTGAACCTCTCGATTCATACGGCTCTTGTCGTCTTGGTCACATCCAGGCTGAGGGAACCCATTGCCAGTGCGCGAACATGCGGGGATACCTGAGGGTGATCTCGCGCAGCTTGCGGTGGGCTTTGTGGGCTCCCTGGAGCCGTTTGTATTTCTTGCGGATCCATCGCACCAGGTAGGCGTTGATGCGCGCCAGGAGCGGAGACAGTGCTGACCGCCGGAAGCGGCCGTAGTACTGGATCCAGCCCGCCACGATCGGGTTGATCATCGCGGCGAGTCCGGCGAAGGTGTAGTTGACCTTGCGGTGCAGCCGCCAGCTGCGGACTTCACCGCTGATCTTCTTCAGGGCGTCTTTGCTGATCGCGGGCAGGAACCGGGTGTACTTGCTGCCGTCCTTGCGCCGCGCCGCGCGTGGCCGGAACGTGAACCCCAAGAACGTGAACGAGATGTGCTCGTACGAACCACGCCTCATGCTGTCCTGGCAGTACACGATCTTGGTCTTGGCCGGGTGCAGCCGCAGCCCGACCTGTTCCATCCTGTCCCCCAGCGCTGCCACGACCTCACGGGCCTGCCGCTCAGTCACACAGTGCACGACGGCATCGTCGGCATAACGCTCGAACCAGACGGCCGGGTACTCCCGGGCCAGCCAGGCGTCGAACGCATAATGCATGAACAGGTTGGCCAGCACGGGTGAGACCGCCGATCCCTGCGGGGTTCCGCGGTCTCGCTCAGCGAGGGTCCCATCGGGCAGTTGCAGCGGCGCAGCCAGCCACCGCTTGACATACAGCACCACCCACGGGGCGTCGGTGTGAGCCTGCACAGCCTTGACGATCAGGTCCCACCGGACGCTGTCGAAGAACTTCTGGATGTCCAAATCGATCACCCAGTCGCGTTTCCAGCAGCGTTCCCGGCACACCTGCGCCGCGTCCAGGGCCGACCGGCCCGGCCGGTATCCATAGGAGTCCTCGTGGAAGACCTTCTCCACGCGGGCTCCCAGGTGCCGGGCCACAACCGTCTGGGCGACCCTGTCGGCGACGGTGGGGATGCCCAGCATCCTGGTGCCGCCGCCGTGCTGTTTGGGTATCTCCACCGCACGCACCGCCGGGGGGAAGTAGGTCCCCGATGACATCCGGTTCCAGATCTTGAACAAGTTGTTCTTCAGATCGGCCTCGAAGCCAGCGATGGACTGGCCGTCCACCCCAGCAGCACCCTGATTCGCCTTCACCTGCCGGAAGGCCTCCCAGACCTCCCACTTGGAAATGTCAAACGGCTTGCCCTGCGACTTCAGCGTGCCCACGCAGTTCCTCCCGAAAATCTCCGGTTGACCGGGCGAACAACAGCCACAGACGACCCCGCCCCTTGGCTCCACCCCCATTACAGGGGCCTCACAGCTACTACGAGCGGGTCCGCCAGCGCGCCTGGCGACGGTACTCAGTCCCTCACGGTTCCGGCCGCTTGGGAGGCTCCCTCTCGCCGCCCACCAGGGCGGCAGTATCCAGCCGCGCCTTCTCCCGTTCCACGCGGACGCAGCAGACCAGGCTCACGCCACCTCTACGCCGGACACCGCCTGGCCAATCAGCGGGCACCCGCCAGGCTCATCCCGGGACCATTTGAACGCCCCGGTTTCGATGTCATCTGAAGATTTTCGACGCTTCGACAGTGATCGTCTTCCTGATCCCCACCTGACGCCTCTTACGGCGCCTTCTCCTCATCGCTCACCACGACGGTCTTCAGCCAACGCAGCATGAGGTGGTTTGGAGCCTCCCCCCGCAGGGCGGCTCCGGAGGGCCAAAATCCTCCATCATCCACGCAGCACCGCATCAAAAGGCTCTACCTACATCGAGCCTCCCCTGCGTTCGGGACACACACAAACGATCAAGAGACCCGACCGCCTCCTGGCGATCAGGCCTCTGACCTGCACTTACTGGTAGCGGGGGCGGGATTTGAACCCGCGACCTCTGGGTTATGAGCCCAGCGAGCTACCGAACTGCTCCACCCCGCGTCGGGTTCCTTCACTGTAGGGCCCGCGCACCACGGAGGCAAATCACGTTCCGCTCACCAGCCCGCCACCTGTCCCCGGTCCCGACATCCACAGCACATACCGGACGGGCCAGCCCGACGCCGGCGGCTGGGTCAGTACATGGGCGTCCTGGACCGTCGTCAGGTCGACCACCTGGCGGGGCGTCCCCCCATAGGGGGCGAGCTCAGCCGGGCGGGTGGCCAGCAGCACCGGCGGGTGCCCGGTCCGCATGATCTCGCCGATCACCGCCTCTACCTGAGCCTGGCTGGCGTTCGTCATCACCCCGGCCGGGATGCCGCACATGCCGCGGATCACCTGGGTGAACCGCCGGGCCGCGACCTGGTCGAGCAGCAGCACCGGCGAACCACCCGGTATCGCCCCGCACAGGTTGTCGATCGCGGCGAGCTCACCGGCGCCCGTCCGCTGGAACGCTGGCGCGGCGCTGGCGGGGTAGGGCGCAGGCAGGGCGACACGCCTCGCCCCGATCCCGAACGTGGTCACCGCGGACGGCACCGCCAGCGCGGCCACGAAGCAGGCGATGGCGGCCGCGACCGCCACCACCCCGGCGCCCCGTTCCCTGGCCCGCACGGCCAGCAGGGCGCAGACCCAGATCGCGGCCACGATCAGCCCAGGGAGCAGGACCGGGACGAGTTGCCGGGCCGCCCACGGCTGATCGGGCACGGTGTCCGGCCGCCATAGCACCGTGACGGCCCCCCAGCCGATGATCATCAAGGGCAGCGCCCAGGCGCGTGCCGCCCCGCTGGGATCCCGCCAGGTGATCAGCGCCCGCAGGCACCGCCGCGTGAGCAGGGCGAGCCCGGCCACGCCGAGCAGGAGGGCGGGCGCGCCCAGGTACCAGATCACCCAGTACAGGCTGTCCTCGGCATACAGCCGCCGCGGGGCGACCGGCAGGTGCGACAGCCGCTGCAGGGCAGCGACGTACGGGTTCACGCCGCCGTCGACCTGCTGCAGGTACGGCCGGATGACGAACCCGGCCGCGACCGCCACCACGATCACCGCGCCGGCCTCGGGCAGCCAGCGCAGCGGGCGGGCCCTCAGCAGCCGGACCACCTGCCGGCGCACCGGCTCGACCAGCCCGGCGGCCGCGCCGGCCACGGTCACCGCCAGGAACGCGGCGGCGGCCAGCGCGACCATGCCAAGATCCGGGGCCAGCGCCGCCATCATCGGCCCGGCGAGCACGAAGCCGCCGACCAGCCCGTATCCCGTCCCGGCGAGCAGGCCAGCGCCGAGCGGCAGCGCCTGCGGCCTGCGCACGGCCAGCAGCGTCCCGACGAACACGATGGTGGGCAGCAGATCCACCAGCGACCCGATCGCCACCAGCACCGTCAGCCCCAGCGCGAGGCCGCCCAGCGCCGCCAGGATGCGGGACTGGCGGGGTGCGAGCGAGTCCACCACCAAGCACAGACCGCCGAACAATAGAGTCTGTGCCAAGATCTCGCTGAATGCCGACCGGCTGGTGTAGGTCTCGGGCAGGGTGAGGGCCAGCAGGAAGGCACCCGCCGGCGCCCATTGCGGCCCGGCCAGCCGGCCGGTGAGCCCGCCCACGCTGAGCACCGCGAGCGCGCCCAGCAGCGGGCTGAGCGCCGCACCGCCCGGCAGCCCGTGTGTCCACAGCCCGGCCGCCAGCGTGATCGGCAGGCCAGCAGCCAGGCTGGGCACGATCGCCCCGGCGTGGCTGACAAAGCCGAAGCTGGAGAAGGTGAGACCAGGATGACCGCCGCCGAACGCCGCCAGCTGGGGCGGGATCGGCAGCGACCCATGCTGCGCTATCCAGTAGCCGTACTGGAAATACGCCCCCGGGTCGCGGTCCACGATCAGCTGCGGCGAGTTCGCCCACAGCTGCCAGGCGCCGAACCCGGCCGCCACCACCACCGAGCCGGCGAGCCCGCACCAGGCGGGCCAGCCCGGCGCCCGCTCTGCGGCCCTGGCGCGCTCCGGTGCGCCGGGCCCCGGCCAGCGGCCGGGAATCTGCCGGCCGGCCAGCAGCACCAGGCCGACCGCGGCCGGCACCGTGATCAGCACCATCGGGACCGGGAAGAACCGGCCGGCCAGCAGCAGCGGCAGGCCGGCCAGCAGCCAGGCGGTGATCACCAGCACGGGCACCACGGTGACGACCGCGAACGCCTTGCCAGCGAGATCGGCCCCGCCACCGGGCCGCATGTTCAGCGAGGGCAGCCAGGCACGCTGCGCGCCTGGGGCTCCCGGGCGGTCGCCCTCGGTCTGCTTGCCGGTCGGGTGAGGTCCCAGACGCACGCCTACCACTGTAGATCGGATACGCCACGCCCAGCGGAACCGCCTTCAGCCGATTCCCAGTAATAACTCCGCATACCATTACCTCCCGGGGTGACAATGGGGCCGCACCCCGTGCGATTCACGAGCCAGGCCAAGAAGCAAGCCGAGGAGTAATGAACCGCTACCACGATCTGGAGGGCACGGACGACGGGCACCCGGCACCCGGGCCACGCATGGGGTCGCCGGCCGACCCGGGCCCGCAGCGCAGCCGGTGGTCGTTCCTCGGCCCGCACCCGGTCCTGGGCGCGGCCGCGATCATCTCCACCGTCCTGGTGGTGGGCGTCTCGCTGGTGGCCTACGCCGCCGTGCGCAACGTCTACGACGGCATCAACCACGAAGACGTCACCGCCCAGATGCTCGGCAACCGCCCGCCCAAGCTCAACGGCTCGACGAACATCCTGCTGATCGGCTCAGACTCCCGGGCCGGCACCGACGGCAAGTTCGGCAAGGACGTCCTCGGGGCGCGCTCGGACACCACGATGGTGCTGCACATCACGCCCGATCACACGCACGCCTACGTGATCAGCTTCCCGCGCGACTCGATGGTGCCGGTCTACGGCTGCGACCCCGACCAGCAGGGCCACCCGGGCCAGTCGGCGGCGCCGGGCGAGCTGGAGCCGCTCAACGCGACGTTCTCGGCTGGCGGCGCCCCGTGCCTGTGGAAGACGCTGGAGCAGACCACCCGGATCCGCATCGACCACTTCGTCGAGGTCGGCTTCGACAGCTTCGAGTCGATCGTCAACGACGTCGGCGGGATCAACGTCTGCCTGCCGTTCGCGATCCGCAACACCCAGGCCCACCTGTACCTCTCGGCCGGGCGCCATCTCGTCCACGGCGCGCAGGCGCTGGCCTTCGTCCGGCTGCGGGAGAACATCGGCGACGGCTCCGACCTGCAGCGGATCCAGCGCCAGCAGATCTTCCTGGCCTCGGCCATGCAGAAGATCGAGAAGACCAACCTGCTCGGCGACTACAAGGTGATCAAGGACGCCGCCGACGCCGTCACCACCGACCTCAGCCTGACCCAGATGCTCGGCATCGCCAACAGCATGAAGGGCCTGAGCTCGAAGTCGGTGCGGTTCATCTCGGTCCCGGTCGTGCCCTATCCGCTGGACATCGAACGGGTCCAGTGGGAAATGCCGCAAGCCGACACCCTTTTCTCCGCCATCGCCCACGACACCCACATCCTCAAGGCGGTGAAGGCGGCCAAGGGCAAGGCCACGCCCGCGCCCACGGTCAGCCCGTCCAAGGTGCAGCTCGAGGTGCTCAACGGCTCCGGCACGATGGGGATCGCCAGCACCGCCGCCACCGGGCTGTCCAACCTCGGCTTCAGCGTCATCGGCACCGGCGACGCCCCCAACTTCACCTATACCGACTCGGTCATCGAGTACAGCTCCGCCGCCCAGCTGCCCGAGGTGAACACCCTCAAGAAAGAGGTGACGGGCGTCCAGGTGAAGCAGGTCGGCAGCCTGCAGGCGGGCACCCTCAGCCTGATCCTCGGCTCGAAGTTCACCGGGCTGGCCAGCGGCCAGGCGGCGAAGGGCCCCTCGGTGGCCACCCTGAACTCGGACAACTTCCAGGGCATCAGCGCGAACCAGAACATCTGCAACGACGCGGCCGCGTTCGAGGGGCCGGACAGCCCGGTCCCGACAAGCGGCTGAGGCCCGCTAGCGGTGCGCCTGCTGGCGGGCTGGGCCCGCCAGCAGGGCCCCGGCCGGGCCCTCATCCTGCGGCTGGCCCATCAGGGACACCTCCAGCCAGGCGAACAGGCCGACCGGGTACACGAAGTAACCGAACCTGGTCGCGGGCGCCAGCACGAACATCGCGGTCAGCCCGATGATCAGGTACCAGGTCGCGGCGGGCACGGTGCGCGGCGGGCGGGTCACCAGGCTGGCGATGACCGCCAGCCCCGCCAGCGCCAGCAGCGCCACCGCCACCAGATGGCCGGTGTGCCCGGTCTCGGCGAGCAGGCGGCCGGGCAGCGGGCTCACCGCGGCGGACTTGATCCTGGTCAGGCCGAGCGGGAACTCGATCGTGTTCTGCACCAGGGACCGCGGTCCCGCCACCGCCACCGGGCCCACCACGGCGGCGACCACCAGCAGCGCGGTCGCGGACATGCTCACCGCCGCCCGGCGGCCGTCCCTGGCCAGCAGCAGGACCGCCGCCACGGCCAGGGCCGGCCAGGCGGTCGCCTTCATGGCCGCCGCCACGCCGAGCGCCAGCCCGGCCGCCACCGGCCGCGGCCGCCGCCACAGCAGGGCGAGCCCGAGGCACATGCACGCCAGCACGGGCACATCGGTGCCGCCGACGGTCAGCGAGAGCGCGATCACCGGTGACGCCGTCACCAGCGCGGTCCAGCGTGCCACGTCACGGGCGCCCGCCAGCACGAGCGCGGCGCCGAACACCACGACGAAACCGGCGCCGAACCAGATCCGCGGATCGGTGACCGGTGAGAACCCCAGCAGCACCCGGGGGATGCCGAACGCCGTCAGCGCCGGGAGATAGGGGTCGAAGACGTTCGGGTTGTGCGTCGCGGCGAGCATGGCCGGTCCCGGGTAGGGGGTGCCGCGGCTCAGCAGCATGGCCGCCGACTTGTCGATCACCTGCACCTCGGGCTGCTGGAGGCGGTCCGCGGCCATCAGCCACATCGGCGCGGCCAGCGCCCCGGCCAGGCTGATCGCCAGCGCCACGTCCAGCCCGCGGGACTTCCACACCAGCACCGCCATCGCGGCGAGCAGGTAGGAGCAGCCGGCGAACACCCCCCACAGCCGGTGTGCGTCGTAGGTGGTCGCCAGGGCCAAGATCACCGCGAACCCGGCGCTCACGGCGAAGGCAGCGGTCAGCCACAGACGCGGGATGCTGGCCGGCGACGGCCAGTCGGCCCGGCGTGGCGCCGCACGGTCCGGCGGCGCCTGCCTCAGCGTCAGCATCGACATGCAACCCCCAACGAGGGCGATCCTAGCCGCTGGCCTCCGGCCGGCCTGAGCACGCCCCACCCCCGGGGCCCGGATCAGATGACCGGGGGCCTGCCAGCCTGGGTCATCCGCCAGGCGGTACGTGCCGAGATCGGCCGTCGCCAGCCGGGATCCATCCGCCACCCCTGCCTGAACCCGGCCACCCAGGCCCGCACCGCGGCCGCCGAACGCTCCCGGACCACCGTCAGGGTGAACCAGTTCAGCAGGTAGACAGCGGCCAGCGGCCACGGCAGGTTCCGGCGGGCGAGCAGCACCCGGTTCCGGCCGTCGAGCCGGTAGAACGTGGCGTGCCGGGCGTTCGGCAGCGCATGGTGGCACATCACCGCCTCGGCGTCGTACTCCAGCCGGTAGCCAAGGCCCAGCAGCCGCCACGCGAGGTCGGTCTCCTCGTGCGCGTAGAAGAACGCCTCCGGCAGCCCGCCCGCCTCCAGGTACGCCGCCCGCCGGATCGCGCAGGCACCCCCCGCGAACGTGGTCACCGGCGAGGACCGCTCCGGGTCACCGGCCCGCAGCCGCGGCACGTGCCAGCGCGCCCCCGGCCCCCCCTCCGGGTCGGCGACCCGGAACGAGATCACCGCAAGATGCGGATCAGCGGCGAAACGTCTGGCGACGTATGAACCCAGCTGCGGGTCGGGGAACCAGCCGTCGTCGTCGAGAAACAGCACCACGTCCCCGGCGCACGCCTGCACCCCTGCGTTGCGCCCCCCTGCCACACCAAGATTTTCCGGAAGCTTGACCACCTTCACACCGGGCGGCGCCGACGGCACGCCGGCGCCGTTGCCGACCACCACGACCTCCAGGCCGTCACCCTCCTGCGCCAGCGCACTGCCGATGGCCCGCGCCAGCTCGGCCGGCCGGTCCCCCATGGTCAGGATCACGCACGAGAGCTTCATCGCAGCCGCCGGGACGCGACGATGGCGACCAGGTGGGCGACGGCCAGGAACCCGGCGATGACCAGGCACGCGACCATGAGCACGCGGGTGGCGGTCAGGTTCCCGGCGATGGCGTCGATGATCGCGGCGAGCAGGATCAGCAGCGAGAGCTCGACCGCCTGGATGACGCGGTGCACCTTGAGCGCGGCGGCCAGGCGGCGGGCGGCGGCCAGGCCGGAGCCGCGCGGGGCGAGGTCAGCGTCGGTGTGCGACCCGGTCAGGCCGGACTGGGCGCGGGCCACGATCACGTTGTCGGTCTCCGCCTTGACCAGCATCGCGAGCAGCGCCGCGGCCAGCCCGGCCGTGACGTAGGGGCCGGAGACGGTGAGGTGGCCCTGGGCGCGGAAGCCGAGCCCGGTGAGCAGGGCGGCCTCGCCCAGGTAGTGGCCGACCCGGTCGAGGTAGATGCCGGTGGCCGAGAAGCGGCCGCTCCAGCGGGCCAGCTCGCCGTCGGAGCAGTCGAACAGCAGGTAGGCCTGGATGAGGAGCGCGGCGACGACGGCCGGCCACAGCCCGCCGAACGCGACGATCACGCCGGCGGCCACCCCGCAGACGATGAAGGCGACCGTGACCGCATTGGGTGACCAGCCCAGCCGGGCGAAGACCCAGGTCGCGCGCGGCGACACCCGGCGCATGTACAGGCGGCCAGCCCAGTGCTCATCGTTAAGCCGCTCCAGGACTGCGGGCGGCTGGCCGGTGGCCCTCAGCTCAGCCAGCGACGGACCGGACATACTCCTCCACTCGCGCTCCCGCCTCCGCCTCGGTCAGCCCGAGGTGCTCCAGGATGGTGTAGCGGCCGGGGCGGGTGCCGGGGGCGCACACGACCGCCTTGGTGAACTCTGCCGCCGACAGCCCCAGGCCGGCCGGGGAACGCGGGAGATCGTGCCGGGCGAGGCAGGCCGACACGAGCCCGGCCTGGCCCGTGTCCTCCCGCAGGTAGGCGCAGAACAATGCGCCCACGCCCGCCAGCTCCCCATGGGTGCCCGCGCCCGGGTAGAGCTGGTCGATCGCGTGCAGGATCTCGTGGTCGCCGCCGCTGCACGGGCGGCTGGAACCGGCCACGGTCATCGCCATCCCGGACAGGATCAGCGCCTCCGCCAGCACGGTGAGGAACTCATCTGACGCGATCGTGCCGGGCTGGTGCAGCACCGCCTGCGCCGCGGTGCGCGCCAGGGTGACCGCGAGGCCGTCGATCCGCTCCCCGGCATGGGTCACCGCCAGCTCCCAGTCCGCGATGGCGGACAGGTTGCTGACCGCGTCCCCGATCCCGGCCCGCACCAGCCGGTCCGGGGCCGCGTGGACGCTGTCCAGGTCCACGATCACCGCCACCGGCGGCGCCACCCCGTAGGAGGTCTTGCCGGACTCGTGCTCCAGCGAGCTGGTCGGCGAGGCGATGCCGTCGTGGGACAGGTTGGTGGCCACCGACACCATCGGGATGCCCGCCATGTTGGCGGCGAACTTGGTGACGTCGATGGTCCGGCCGCCGCCGATGCCGGCCACCGCCTCGTAGGAGCCAGCCCGCAGCGTCTTGCCCAGGCTGACCGCGGTGTCCACCGTGGCGTCCTCCACCCGGAACACCTCGGCCTCGCCGATGCCGTGACCGGCGGCGACGCCGTCGCCGTGCACGCCGGGCCCGACCGCGATGGCGACCCGCCCTTCCGTCGCGATCCGGCGGTCGGCGAGCAGCGCCCCGAGATCGGCGATGGCGCCCCGGCGCACGTCAACGGTGAGCGGCGCGGGAAGCAGGCGGGCCAGCAGCGGCATGAGCCTCCTCCCTCACGATGAGCGCGGCTCCCCAGGAGACGCCCGGCGGTGACGGCTCGCCGGGACTGGCGCGGGCTGTCCGCCGCGCGTTACCCTGCGCCACCCGCGAGATTAGCAGTGGGCCGCTATCTCCCGGGCCCGTTGCAGGTCGGCGTGGTTGTCGACCTCGACCCAGTCGACCGCCCCGATCGGCGCCGCGGCGATCTGCCCGCCGCGGTCGGCCAGCTCCTGGTAGCCGTCCTCGTAATACAGGCCCGGGTCGCGCCGCCAGGTGGCCTCCAGCGCGTCGGCGAGCGGCCCGGCGGCGGCGGCCTCGATCAGGGTGGCCCCGATGTACTCACCGTGCGCGAGCGCCGGGTCCATCTGCTTGGTGATCCTGGCCAGCAGGCCGCGCTCGTCGAGCACGACCTTCATCTCCTCCTCGGCGAGCGGCTTGGCGTCGTCGATCGCTATCACCACCCCGGCCGCGCCGCGGGCGGCGAGCAGCGTCTTCTCCACGCTCACCGGGTGCACGGTGTCGCCGTTGACGAGCAGGGCGCCCTCGCGCAGGTGCTCGCGCGCCAGCCACAGCGAGTAGGCGTTGTTCCAGTCCTGGGCGCGGTCGTTGTACACCAGCGTCAGCGTCACCCCGTGGGAGCGCTCCAGCCCGGCCGCGGCGTCCGCGATCGCGCCAGCCGCGTGGCCGACCACCACCACCACGTCGGTGAGGCCGGTGGCGGCCAGGTTGCGCAGGGCGATGTCGAGGATCGTGGTCCCCGCCGCCACCGGCAGCAGCGCCTTCGGCAGCGCGTCGGTGTCGGGCCGCAGCCGCCGCCCGGCGCCCGCGGCCAGCACCAGCCCGATCACCAGGGTTCCTCCTCGCAGACGAGAGCCACCCAAGATACGCCGTCCGCCCCGGGCAGGCGACCACGACCGGCGGGACACCCTGGCCAGCGCGGCCCGCGGGTAGAGTCCGCGTCATGCACATGGTGGCGGTGGTGCTCGCGGGCGGCTCGGGCGAGCGGTTCGGCACGCCGGTCCCCAAGCAGCTGCTCCCGCTGGCGGGGCGGCCGATGATCGAGCATTCGGTGGCCGCGTTCGAGCGGGCGCCGGGGGTGGACCGCATCCTGGTGGTCATGGCCGCGGGCCACGCTCAGCAGGTGCGGGACCTGCTCGGGGCCGGCGGTTACGCCAAGCTCAGCAAGGTGATCGACGGCGGGCCGACCCGGACCGAGTCGACCCGGCGGGCCATCGCCGAGCTCGGCGAGGACGAGTGCGACGTGCTGTTCCACGACGCCGCCCGGCCGCTGGTCAGCCAGCAGACCATCGCCGCCTGCGCGGCGGCGCTCGCCGATCACCGGGCGGTGGGGGTGGCCGTCCCCACGCCCGACACCATCGCGGTCGTCAGCGACGGGGTGATGACCGCCATCCCCCGCCGCGACAGCCTGGCCCGCTGCCAGACCCCGCAGGGGTTCCGGCTGTCGGTGATCCGCCGCGCCTACCAGCTCGCCGACGCCGACCCGCACTTCGGCGCGCTGCCCGCGACCGACGACTGCGGGATCGTGCTGCGCTACCTGCCGGAGCTCGGCGTCCGGGTGGTGCCCGGCAGCGAGCGCAACCTCAAGATCACCTATCCCCGGGACCTGGCCATCGCCGAGGCCCTGCTCCGGGAGTGAGGCCCGGCGGCCGGCCCACCGCGGCGGCCGCGGCCCCCGATGAGATCGCGGGGGCTGGTGAGAAAGCCCAGGCCCCAGGCCATGTGCATGGTGGCCAGGGCCACCGGCAGCCGGGCCAGCGCCCGCCCGGCCAGGGCGCGGGCCGCGGTCGCGGTGACCGCGGCGATCCCGGCCAGGTAGGCGGCTGGCGCCAGGAAGCCAAGCATCAGCCAGCTCAGCGCGGGCCAGGGACCGAGGACGCCGCCCGCCAGGCCCACCAGGCCCGCCGCCAGCCCGGCGGCGATCACCAGCAGCGTCACCGGCGGCGCCAGGTAGCGCAGGCTGATCGTGCCCGCGTGCTGGCGGGCGACCACCCGCCGCCACCGGCCGTAGTGGAAGTACTGGCTGGCGAGCGCGGTCACCGTGGCGCGCGGTCGGTAGGTGACCCGCAGCCCGGGCTGGAACCAGATCAGCCCGCCCGCCTGCCGGATCCGGTGGTTCATCTCCCAGTCCTCGGCCCGCAGGTAGCTCTCGTCGTAGCCGCCCACCTGCTCCAGCGCGGTCCGGCGGTAGACGCCCAGGTAAACGCTGTCGGCCGGCCCGGCCCGGCCCCCGGTGTGGAAACGGGCGCTGCCGACCCCGGCGGGGGAGGTCATGGCCCAGGCCACGGCCTGCTCGAACGGGGTCACGCCCTCGGCGGCCATGATCCCCCCGACGTTGTCCGCGCCGGTCTCCTGCATGGTCGCGACCGCCTGCCGCAGGTACCCGGGCGGGATCAGCGCGTGCCCGTCCACCCGGGCCACGATCGGATGGCGGGAAGCCTTGATCGCCACATTGTTGGCGGCGGGGATGAGCCCACCGGGATTGGCCACCACGGTGACCCGGGGATCGGCGGCCGCCAGCCGCTGCGCGATCTCCCCGGTGGCATCGCGGGAGGGGCCCACGGCCAGCACCACCTCGACCTCGGCCGGGTACTCCTGCGCGAGGACGTGACCGACCGCCTCGGCCAGGTGACGCTGCTCATTGCGCACCGGCATGATCACCGATACCGGCGTCCGGGTGGTGATGGCTGGCCGCCCCGAAACGTCGGCC
>Ga0335080_10001342_pt1 | contig 23932 bp, 21 predicted proteins | sample Lox_Sample_34_FD_206720 | JGI IMG/M metagenome (GOLD analysis project Ga0335080, IMG submission 206720) | Soil microbial communities from Loxahatchee National Wildlife Refuge, Florida, United States - Lox_Sample_3.4 | ecosystem: Environmental > Terrestrial > Soil > Wetlands | place: USA...
AACTCGAACGCGTGGCCATCCTCGCGCGTTATCACTGCGGAGGCGAGCCACGCGAGAAGCACAAGCCCTTCGCCGCCCTGGACGCTTCCGCGCGAACCATGGTGCGCACGCTGGCTGGGATTCTGCGTATCGGCGACGCCCTCGATGAGAGCCACGACGGCGCCGTCCGCCATATCGAAGTGCGCAGCCACGCCGAGTATTTGCTGATTCGCGCCTCAGGATGGGTGGAAAACCAGGCGAACGCCGCCACAATCGGCGGCAGAAAGCACCTGCTGGAATCGGCCCTCGGCCAGCCGATCATCGTCAGGTCCGGCCCGTCGCGCGACGCCGCCCTGATGCCGCGTGCCGTGCCACGCGGCGCCGTGGCTGATTGATGGGGGAACGCGCTGCACTTCACTCCGCGCCGCTGTTCGCGACCGCCGTCAGCTTGTCCACACGCGCACTGAGCTGGTCCGGCTGGAATATCGGCGGGGAGCACGTCCGGCTTGTGCAAATGAATGCCGCGGCCTTCGGCAGCTCCGGATATTTTACGTCCGGATTCGGCAGCCGCCCCTCGCGGGTGTCCCACCACTCGAGCCTTTTGTAGCCCGTCGGATAGCGCAGGGCCGCCTGGAACAGCGCCTGCGCCGCGGGATCGTCCTTGTGGCCGACGATGGTCAGGTGCAACGGCGGCCGCGAGAGCTCGTAATCCACCAGCAGAGTGCTGGCTACCGGCAGGCGCTGCGCGATCTGTGGCGCCGCCAGATACCGCATGGCCTCCTCCGCCATTTTCTGGTACGCCGGATTTCCAGTGTAGTACAGCAGCAGGTTTGCCGTGCGCGCCACCAGCACGTTTTCATCGCGCTGCGGGCGCGCCACGTATGCCTTGTCCGTCGCAGTCTTCGAAGTCAGGTAGCCCGCCGCGCCCTTCGTCGCCCGGAATGTGCGGTCGATGAACTGCATCGTCTGCTCCGCCCGCGCGAGCAGCGGACGGTCACCCGTCGCCCCGTACAGCGCCAGATACGCGCGCGCCATGGCGATCGCATCGCCCAGGTACGGACCCGCCGGATCCTTTTCCCCGTGCCTGAAGCCGCCGCCCGGCAACCCGCGACTTGCCTCCACCCACGCGATCGAACGCCGCGCTTCTTCCAGCGCCTTCGCGTCGCCCGTCGCGCCGTAGAGCGCTGCCAGCCCCGCTACCGCCCAGCCGTTCTCCCGCGCATACAGGTGCTTGTCGACGCGGGGAACGCCCTGCTTGCGCCGTCCGGCATCCGTCAATTGGAAATAGGCCGCGCTGTGCTTCCCCTCCACGACGTCCGCGTCCTGGCTGGTGTAAAACGCGCCCGACGGGTCCAGCAAGAACATCTGTAGAAACCGGTGAATGTCCCTGGCCGCCTTCAGCGCTGCGGGATCCTGCAACAGCGCGTAGCCCATCGAGAAAATGCGCAGGTTCTCCGACTGCATCGTCATGATCTTCTCGAAGTGCGGATTCGACCATACGCCATCGGTCGAGTACTGGTAGACGCCACCCCACACCGGGTCGACCAGGCGCTCTTCTCCCGCCAGCGTCTGCCGCACCATCTTTTCCGCCCGCGCATCTCCCTTCTTCGCCCGAATCATCGCCAGCTCAACGGAATCCCAATCCAGGAACTTGTGGCCGAATCCCCAGCCTCCTTCCTTCGCGTCGTAGCCGGCCAGGTAGTCTTTCTCCAGTTCCGCGCGCAACGCCGGAGAAATCGACCCGGCCGAATACTCGATCGTCTCTTCCTTCGTTACGGATGGCCCCGGCGTGGGGTCGTCAATAATCGCCTGCAGCATCGAGGCCATGTCGCCTGGCGGCAGGTAGCCCTGCCGCTTCACGATCTCCTGACCCTTTCCGTCAAACACCACCGTCGCCGGCCACCCGTAGTCCTCGTATCGGTTCGAGAGGTCCGGCCGCGAGTCCTGATCCACGCGCACGGTGATGTACCGCGCGCGCAGCAACCGCACCACTTCCGGGTCGCGATACGTCGTCTCCGCCATCACATGGCACCAGTGGCACCAGATCGCCTCGAGATCCAGCAGCACGAATTTGTTCTGGCCCTTCGCCTGTTCGAAGATGTCGTCCGACCAGCCGACCCACGTCAGCGCGTCCTTCGGCGCTTCGGCGGTCTTGGCCGCAACGGGTTGCTTCTGCGCCGCGGGAGGTTTCTGTCCCGCCGGGGGCTGTGCTTTCTGCGACTCCTGGCCGGACGCGCGCCAGGCGAGACCGCACAGCGCCGCGAGGGAAATGCCGACTGCGATGCGTGCTTTCTTCATTTCTTTTCTCTCAGGATTGGCTTGCGTTGCCGCGGACCAGGCGCATCCCTGCCGGCTTCGACGACTAGGGATGAATGTACGGGTATATTTCGTCCGCGATCCAGTAGTTCGCCAGCACAATCGCGAACGACGTTCCGGCCACCCACAGGCCCGCACGCCAGCGCAGCCAGACGCCCCGAAGCGACAACATCTGCAGCGGAATATCCGCCGCGTAGGCCGCGCAATAACAGGCATTCGCCAGCAGCGCCAGCACGCACAACATCAGCAAAGATTGCATCTCAAACGCGGGTCGAAAGTGCGGCCAGGTCTTCACCACCCAGCCCAGGACCACCGCCGTCAATAGACCGTTGTAAACAATACGCCGTGGCTCCCAGAAGCGGGCAGCATCCATAACTCTCGCACGGAAGTCGCCGGGCTGAAGGCTGCTGGAACCGTAGGGATCTGAGGAGGACAGAGAACCCATGGAGGACCTCCGAAATCGAGACTAACACGCGCTGCGCACCGCAGGAAAGCGCGGGCTGCGCGCATGACTTGGAGGTCAGCTCGGCCCTGTCTCTACCGGCTTCAGCAGGATGCTCAGCAGCGAGCCCGCCAGCGCCACGCCCGCCCCCGCGTACGTCAGCGCTGCAAGTCTTCCTTCGCGCTCCAAGGCGCGATCCACGGCCAGCGCCACCAGTGACTCCACGATGATCAGCGTGCTGGTGGTCACCACGCCGACGTGCCGGATCAAATACAAATAGCAGACGAAGGTGAGCACCGTACCCGCAATGCCCAGATACAGAAGCGCCAGCGTTGGCTTCGCCGGCGGCGGCCACGGCAGCGGCTGCCATCCTCGCGCCAGCGAAAAGCACCACAGCCCGAGGCTCGTCGCGGCCAGAAAGACTCCCGTCGCCGCGAACGAGTGTTCGCCGCGCACCTTGCGCCGGAACAGCAGCAGGTACGACGCGTTCGCCAGCACCGCTCCGGCCACCAGGCCGGCGCCCCTCGCCTGCTCGCGCGAAACGTGCAGCCGGTCCCAGAAGATCATCACGATCCCCGCGAGCGCCACAGCCGCGCCGGCTGCCTGTCCGCCGGAGATCCTCTCCGAACGCGTCGCTGCCGCCGCGAACGCGGTAAGCAGCGGCAGCGAGCAATAGATCACCGCCGCCACGCTGCCCGGGACATTCTCCTCGCCTTTGTACAGCAGCGCGTAGCTCACCGCATTGATCAATCCCGCCACGCACAGCCAGGGAAACTGCTCGCCCACTTTCTCTCGGATGCCGGGAATCACCGCCGGCGCAGACAGCGCCATCACCACGACCGCGATGGTGAACCGCAGCGCCGCCGCCTCATACGTTGGATACCCGCCGGGCGCGATGGTCAGCCGGATGGAGAACCACGTCGTGCCCCACACGAGCGTGCACACGATGTAGGCGCTGACGGCCTTGGCTTTGGGAGACAATTCCATGGGTGACGGGACGCGCGGCATTATACCCGCCCGTCGGTTCGGGCCGGCCCTGCGCGCCGCCGCGTTTCTATTTCAACGCGACCAGGCGGTTCGCACTCCGCAGATAGTTGAACAGGTGGTCCACGGGCGGCTTCGGATGGATGTCGTCAAGCGTCATGCTGTCGCTCGCCGCCGATTCCACCACGAATCCCGTGGGCATCCCGCCGAGCGCTGCCACGAACGGCTCCATCTTCATCGGCGCAACGTAAGCGGTCACGTCGCTGGCCAGCAGACGGCCGAATGCCTCCAGCAGCGCGCCAGGCGACGCCTCATATACCCTCGCTTCCAGCGTGCGAAACAGCGTCGCGATGCTGATGATCGACCGTATCGGCGCCGCCGTATAGCGCCGCAGGTATTCCACCAGGCGGTAGTCTTCGGCGAACCCGGTAACAATCACCGTGGCTGTCTTCGACAGCCGCTGCACGGTCGCCAGCAGCTTCTCGTTGTCCGGCTGAGGCTCCTGAAGCTGCTTCAACGAAAGCTCGATCACGTTGCCCGGCTCGCGATCCGCCTTAGTTCCTTCCGCGAGAAGCTGCTTCCGCGCCGCCTCAAAGGTTTCCGCCACCAGCAGGCCCATCTGCCCGGGGCCGGCCCGCTCGACCAGCAGCGGCCGCTTGCGCAGCGGCGTGGCAGGCTCAACAGGCTGCGCATCGTCGCCAAAAACGACTGCGAGGGACATGTCGCGGCGCAGCAGTTCCAGGCAGAACAAGCGCGAATCCCTGCCGGCGGCGACCGGCCCGGTCAGCTCCACCACGTCAATCTGGATACGCGCGTTCGAAAGCCCGTCAAACAGCCCTCCCAGAAACTCTCCGGCGGATGCGTGCTGGTAAAACACCGCATAGACCAGGTTGACGCCTAGCAGGCCAATCGCCTGTTGCTGCAGGTCCGCGTGCGGGTCTCCCAGGTTGATGTGCAGCAACAACTGGCTCGGCTCGGCTCCCGGCGTGTCTTGGAAGCGCATGCCCATCCACCCGTGCTGCTCGTTCGTCCCCTGGTAGTTCCGGGTGGCCACCGTGTCGGCAAATACGAAGAAGCGTGTCTTGTCCCCGCGTTCCTTTCCGAGCCTGTCGATCAGCAGCTTGTATTCGTGGTCCAGCATCGCCACCAGGCGTTCTTTCGATACATATCTTGTGCCCGCGCCGTACGTGTCGTCGCTGAACGTCTTGTCGTACGCGGATATTGCCTGCGCCACCGTGCCCGACGCCGCGCCCACGCCCAGGAACCAGCGCGCCACTTCCTGCCCCGCGCCGATCTCTGCGAATGTGCCGTACGTGCTCGCATCCAGATTGACGGCCAGCGCTTTGGCATGGACATCCGTCGGGTGTGAATCCGGCTCGGCCATGAGAGTCTCCTCCCTCAACGTTTCGACGTGAAAGCACCGAGTATAGCGCGGAAGGATGTGCATCCGGCCCTTCCGCGCGGCCGGCACACCGAACGTGTAGAATCACGACCGTCCACATGCGCAAAACGAACAATGCTCTCGCCGGCCTGGCCCGCAACGGCCGCGCCGTCGTGCGCTACGAACGCGCCGCTCTTTCACCCGAGGAGGCCGCCGAGTTTGCCGCGCTCGCCGCCCGCGGCATCCTCGAAGTCGAGAGTCTGGCCGCGCTCGCCGGGGGCGCCGCATTGACCTTCGAAGTGCGTGGCGACGGCACAATCTCCAGGGCGCGAGGACGCACCGTCCAACTCTCCGCGCACCGTGTGCGCTCGCGCACGGCTCCGTACCTGCACGAAATCGCTCACGTGCTCCTTCCCTGCACCCACGCCCCAGAGTGGTTCGGCGAAGGTTTGGCTTGCTACATCGAGGCCACGGTCGGCGAACTCGGCGGCGGCTACGACTCCCGCCTGTTCACCTCCGACGGCAATCGCGGCGTTGTGGCGGATGCACAGCAGTGGCTCGCTGACCCCCGCGGCCGCGCCGTTCTCCGGTTTGTAGGGGCCCGCGGCATGCCTCCCGGCATCGTGCGCGACCGCATGAACGTGGCGGCGCCGTTCTACGTCCTCTCACACGCCCTTGTTCAGTTCTTGGCCGCGAAGACGAGCATCGCCTTTCTGGCCCGCCTCGCGCGCGCGAAGGCCTTTGCCCGGGAATTGAAGCGGGAGACGGGAATGACGGCGGCCGCCTGGCGCTCCGAATGGCTGGAGACGTTCTGAGGCGTGCTAGTCGTTCAGCCGCTTGAACACTCGCGGGGAGAAGAGCGCTGCAAGCAGCCCCGCACCCGGCGCCACGCTCTCAAATTCAATCACCGCCACGCCGGCCTTCTTGAGAGCGGTAAACGACCTTCGGCTGCCCGTCGCAAGCGCGATGAATTCGTCCATGTGCGGCGCGTGGCCTGCGCACAGCACCTGCTCGACCTTCAGCCGCGCCAGCTCCCGGATTAACGCCGACGGGTCCGCCTCCGGCAGCAGCGCGTCCGTGCGCCGTATCTTGTCCTTCGGATAGTGCAGCACTTTCGCAGCAATCTCCGCCGTCTCGATCGCGCGCACCAGCGGGCTGGAAAGAACCTCGTCGGGCTTCGCGCCGAGCTGCGCCAGCCCTTCAATCACCAGCCGCGCCTTCTCGATGCCCTTCTTCGTCAGCATGCGCTCGGCGTCGGGCGGGCAGTCCGGATCCTCGCGGTCCATCGCGATGCCGTGACGGATCAGATAGACGAGCATCGACACGCATTTCCCTCCTCACCGTCCCGTGGCCGGGGCGGTCCGGGATCTACGCCACGCGGCGGCCTTCCTTGGGCCGTCGAAACACCGCCGTCGCTCCCAACTCCCTCTCGAACAGGCCCGCCCGTTTCTGTGCCGCCGCAATGGCCTGCGCCAGGTCGCACTTGCCCGCAAGCTCAATCTCGATATGGCCCACGTGATAGACCGCGCGCACGCTGCTCACGCCCTGCTGGTGCCCCGCCTCCAGTCCCTCCGCGAGCCGCAGGATGCCCGAGAGCAGCCGCACTTTCCGGCGCACCTCGCGCGGCAAATCACCATAAGGCCGGTGATCCGGATCCGGCTCCGATTTGTGATTGTGATACCGCACCAGACAGCCCACGATCTGCCGCAGTTCCTCCGAAAGTCCCGGAATCTCCCCGTAGCGCACCAGGTACTCGCTGTGGCGATGGTGCCCGCGGTCATTCACGATGCGCCCCACGTCGTGCAGCAGCGCGGAAAGATCCAGGGCCAGCCGCGCGCTTCCGTCCATGCCGTGCACCGGACGCAATTGGTCGTACAAGGAGAGCGCCAGCATCGAGACATGTTCCGCATGGCGCTCGTCGAACCCGTACCTCCGCGCGAACCACAGAACGCCCTCCCGGGCGTCCGCGGCGCGCGCGTCACGCGTCTTCAGCATCCGCGCAGGCGCCGCAAAGCGCGTGCTCATCAACTCCCGCAGCGCCCCCTCGCGTACCCCCACGCCCGGCACCAGGAACGACCGCAACCCCAGCACCCCAGCCGCCGTATCCAGCACGATGGCCGCGATCCCGATCACGTCTGCCCGGTCCCGCCGAATGCGGAACCTCCGCATCCGCGACTCCAGGTCCCGGTTGACGATCTCTCCCAGCCGCCGCCGGAGCTGCCGCAGGTCCAGCACCGGCATCCCCGCCACCGGCAGCCCTGGAAAAATCTGCGCCAGCGCTTCCAGGTTGCCGCCGCACGCCACGGCCTGCGTCCCGCGGAACAGCGCCGGAGACAGGCCACGAATCGCGCGTTGCAGGTGATGGCTTACCACGTCGCGAATCAGTTCGCGTTGCTCCGGGCCAATGCGCCCCTGCACATCCAGCATTTCCATCAGCCGCACGGAGCCTACCGGCAGGTTTACCGTCTTGCGCACCTGGGCGCCGTTCATCAGATTCACTTCCAGGCTTCCGCCGCCGAGATCGAGAATCACGCCCGGCTCGACCTTCCCGCTGCATGCGGCCAGCGCCGCCGTGCGCACCAGCCGCGCCTCCTCCGCCCCGCTGATGACTTCGAGGCGAATTCCCGTCTTGCGTTCGACGCGCCGGATCAGTTCGTCGCGGTTGCGGGCTTCGCGGCACGCGCTCGTCGCCACCGCCCGCCAGGCCTCCACGCGGTACAAGTCCATCAGTTCGCGGAAGGCGCGGAAGGCCTTCACCGCCCGCTCGATGGTTTCCTCGTCAAAGCGGCGCCGCGTGAACGCGCGGTGGCCCAGCCGCACCGGGGCGCGTTCCGTGGCCAGTTCGTGGATGACGGCGGGAGATTCCGCTCGGGCGATGATGAGCCGCAGGGCGTTCGAGCCCGCGTCCATCGCCGCGATGTGGATAGGGAATGACAATCGCGTTCAGCGCCACACCGACGCCAGGGCCGGCGACGGACGGAATCGCGTCGAGCGAATGCCCAGGTGCGCGGCGATCCGCGCGCGCAGGTCGTCGTTCACTTCGGCCACCGTCCGCTCTCCGTCCACGCCGATGAAGCGGTGCCTCCGCGCCAGGACTTCGAACTCCTTTTTCACCATGCCCTGGTAGCGGATGAACGATTTGTACAGGTCCGACGAAAGCGACATGTCCCGCCCCGCCTCCCAGTACGAAATCGCATGCGACTTCTTGAACTCGCGCTCGAACGCCGCCTCCGGCCGCACGTTCAGCCAGAAGGTCAGGTCCGGCCGCAGCGCCATCTCGTACAGGCTGTGCAGGTACTCGCGGTCGATTCCCCGCACCACCGCCCGCGCGATCAGCGTGAAGATGTAACGGTCGGCCAGCACGATCATCCCCGAGCGCAGCGCCGGCACGATGCGGTGCTCGAGCTGGTCGTAGAAATCCGTCGCGTACATCAACGCCAGGGTCATCCGCGTCACCGCGTTGTTCGCCAGCAGGTCGTCAATGTCGTCAGCTACCAGACTCGACCGGCGCAGCCCCACGCTCTGCACCGCGAAGCCTTCCGATTCGAGCCATTCGGTCAGTAGCGATATCTGCGTGGACCTGCCCGACCCGTCGCTGCCCTCCAGAACGAACAGCGAGCCGCCCAGTTCTTCATCGTGGTATCCCGGCAGCGCCGAGCCAAAAAACCGCGCCGGCGGTTTCCCGTTTTCGCTCTTCTCTTTGGCCGCCCTGCGTCCCACCGCTTTCTCCGCGCGGCTCATGACTTTTTCCTCGTGCGGTAGCGGTCCAGGTCCACCCGCTCGCCGGCAATCTGGCGCATCTGCTTCTGCAAGCGGTTCACCCGCAGCGTCCCGTCCATCACAACAAAATTGTCCGATTCCGTCAGGCGGTCGTACTGATCCATGATCATGCCCTGGAAGATCCGGAAGCTCTCTGCGCGGTCAAACGACAGCCCCAGGTCCATCCCCGCCTCGTAATACTTCAGCTTCGGCCGGCCGCTCAGGATGCGGTTCACCGCGACCTCCAGCGGCGCCCGGAAGTAGAACGTAATGTCGGGAATCGGCGCAAAACGGTACAGGTTGCGCAGCCATTCATACGAACAGCCCCGCGCTGAATCTCGCGCGAAGGCCGTGTAGATGTAGCGGTCCGCCAGCACCAGGTAGCCGCTGTGCAACAGCGGCAGGATTTGCCGTTCGCAGCGGTCCGCAAAATCCGCCGCATGCAGCAGCGAGAACGTGACGGGGGTAAGCAGCCGCCGCTGCTTCCCTCGTTTCGTCGCGGACTTGACCAGCTCGGACGAGTTCCATTCCGTGAAGTGCAGCCGGTACCCGTTGATTTCCAGCCAGCGCTTGAGCAGGTAGAGCTGGGTACTCTTCCCCGAGCCGTCGATGCCCTCAACGACCACCAGCGCCCCCGGATACGGCCGGGCATCCTTTCTGTGTCCCGGCTGGTGGAGCGCCACAGGTTCAACGTCCGGCCCCTCTCCCACGCCCTGCGGATTTACCAGTTCCTCGACTGCCTTCATCCCTGACTCACCTCACGCTAGCAATCCAACATGAACGCACGATTACAACCGCGCAAAACTCACCCACGGTTTCCCTGCATGCATCGGACCGCGCCCAGTATAGCCTAGTTGACTCGCCGGGGCGGCAGCGCCACCGCCAGCCGGCCTCGGTGGAACGAAATGCGCCGCCGGTGCGTTACACACGCGACATGAAGAGGGCTTCGCGAAACACCATCGCCGCTGCGGCACTGGCTCTGGCCTCGGTGCTGGGGCCCATTTTCTCCGCCCGCGGCCAGGAGCCGCCTCCCAAGCCCGTTAAGGTGGACGTGAACCTGGTCAACGTGGCCTTCACCGCGCGCGCGGCGGACGGCGCGCTGGTCGACAATCTTGAACAGAGCGACATCGAGCTCTTCGAAGACAACACACCGCAGAAGATCGCCTTCTTCGCCCGCAGCACCGACCTGCCGCTCACCCTGGGCCTCGTCGTGGACGCCAGCGGCAGCCAGGAACACTCAGGGAAGAAGCACAAGAACGACCTCGAGGTCTTCCTGAAGGAAACGCTGCGGCCACAGGACCGCGCCTTCCTCGTCTTCTTTGGCAATCACCTGCGCCTGATGAGCGACTTCACGGAAAACCCGATGGCCATCATTGTCGGCATGGAGATGTTCGACAAGCACTCCGGCAAGTTTCCCGAGCTCGGCCCCATCCCGGCTTACCGTGACCTCGGCACCGCCTTCTACGACTCGATCTTTTATTCCGTCACCGAGAAGCTCGCACAGCAGACCGGACGCCGCGCCCTGCTCATCTTCAGCGACGGCGAAGACAACTCCAGTTCACACGACATGATGACCACGATCGAAGCGGCGCAGCGTTCCGACGTCCTTCTCTTCGCCATCCGCTATACCGAAAAGGAAAAGGGACACCTCACCGCCCGCAACGAATACGGCATCCGGGTGATGGACCGCATCGCCCGCGAGACCGGTGGCGAACATATTGACGCCGAGAAGTCCGATCCTCACACCTATTTCGCCCAGATCGGCGCCGCCCTGCGAAGCACCTACGAAATCGCCTACTACCCTACGAATTCCGCGAAAGACGATTCCTTTCGCAAGATCATCATCAAGCCGAAGAACCCGGCTTATAGAATTCGCGCCAAGACCGGCTACTTCGCCCGGTAGCCCGCCCCTAGAAGATCGTCATCCTGATATGCAGGTATTTCTTCGGATCTTTGTGTATGTCTGCGATCAGGCTCTTCAGCTCCGCGGACAAGGAAGTCAAATTGTCGTAGAGCTGCGCGTCGTTCATCGCCTTCCCGAATGATCCTGTTCCGTTGTTCAGCTTGTCGGTCGCTTCCTTCAGGCTCGCCGCCGTGTCGCGCAGGTTGTCGTACAGCTTCTCGTCCGTCGTCAGCTTGCCGAACGTGCCCTTGCCCTCCCGCACTCCGGTGATGAACGCATTCGCCTTCTCCGCGAAGTCCTTCACGTTCTGATAGAGCGAAGGGTCGTAGACCAGCTTGCCCAGCGTCCCCTTCTGGTCCTGCACCTCCGTGAGGATTGTGTCCACGCGGTCCGCCAGCGACATCAGCCGCTTGTACATGTCGTCGTTCGTCATCAACTTGCCCAGCGAGTTGTTACCTTCCTGCGTTTCCTGGAGCATTCTGTCCATGCGCGTTACCGCCGCGTCCATATGGTCATACAGCTGGTCATCCTTCATCAGCTTGCCCAGCGACCCCTCACCCTTTTGCAAACCCGTCACCAGCGCTTGAACGTCCTTCGCCAGCACGCCCAGGTTTTCCACCATGTCCGCGCCGCGCTCCACTACGTTCTTCATGGCCACTTCTTCCTCGCCCCGTACCTCGCCCTGCGGAGGAATCGGGTTGCCCGCGTAACCGCGCGTGATCCGCACGTACCGGTTGCCGAGGAAGCCTTCCGTCACCAGACTCGCCCGCGATTCTGTGGTGATGTTCTTGTCGAACCGCCGGTCCACGCGCATCACCACTTCCACGTTGCGCATGCGGTCCGGCTTCCCGGTCGGCGGCGCGATGCGTATGCCGTCCACGTTGCCCACTTCCACGCCGTCCAGGCGCACCGGAGCGCCCAGTGTCAGGCCTTCTACTTCGGGCAGGTACGTGTGGATCTGGTATTTCGACCGCAGAATGCCGGCCCCCGTCACGTACAGGATCGCCACCATGATCAGGAACAATCCAACCAGAGTCAGAAGGCCCACGCGAAGTTGTGCCCAGGTGACCTGCTTGCGTTGTGGCATGCAATCCCCCTCGGGAGATTATCCACCCTGTGCGATTCTGTCACACCAGAAAGCGCCCGAGAAAGGCGTCCTTCGATTGCGCCACGGCCTCCTGGTCGCCTTCGAAGTAGACCGAACCTTCCCGAAGGAACAGGAAGCGCGTCCTGGGCGCGGCCGGCGCCTCTGTGGCCTGCGCGGGCCGCGCCGCCCCGTTTGCCGGCACCCGCACCACGTGGCCGGCTTCGGTGAAGCGAAAATTCGCCATGGCGAACGCGTCCTGAATCCGCTGCGTCGCAATCAACGAGGTCACACCGTACACATCGCGCAGGCGCAATATCAGCGTGATGATCGTCTGCGCCGTCACCGGGTCCAGTCCCGCCGTCGGCGAGTCATAGAGCACAATCGGCGGCTTCGTGATCAGCGCCCGTGCGATTGAGACGCGGCGCCGCATCCCCCCGGACAAATCGCCCGGCAGCTTCCCTTTTGCGTCCTGCATCTCGACAAACCGCAGCGACTCGTCCACGCGCGCGTCCACTTCGTCGTCGTCCATTCCTTCTTCGCGCAGCCGGTAGGCCACGTTGTCTGCCACCGTCAGCGAGTCGAACAGCGCGCTTTCTTGGAACACGAATCCGAGTTGCCGCCGGAACGGCAACAACTCATCCTCGGTCATCGACGTGACGTCCTGCCCCAGCACCCGGATGGCGCCGGCGTCCGGCCGCAGCAGGCCCGCGATCATTTTCAGCAGCAGCGTCTTGCCCGACCCGGTTTCGCCCAGCAGCGCCAGCGTCTCGCGGGGCGCCACGGAAAACGACACGTCGCGCAGCACTTCGCGCTCATCAAATGCGATGCGTATCCTGTCGAGGGAAATCGCCGGACCTTCACGGGATGAATCGCTCATGTAGAGCGGCTGCGAAACAATGGTATGCCGCTGCCCGGATTATAAGGGAGGGATGCCGCTCACCGTGCACTCTAAGCGCCGCCACGCCGCACGCCATCCCATGCGAGTCATCCACCGGTTTACGGGAAGATAAAGAGCAGCAGCCGCGTCAGGAAGAAATTCGTAATCAGGATCACCACCGACGCCGCCACCACCGCCTGCGTGGTCGCCCTTCCCACGCCTTGCGTGCCCCCGCGCACGGTCAACCCGTAGTAGCACCCCACAGTCGAGAGGATGAAGCCGAAGATCACCGGCTTCACCATTCCCTGCACCAGATCCCCGAACTCCAGCGCGTGGATTGACCGCGTCCAGTACTGCACCGGATCCAATCGGAGCTGGAAGTGCGAAATCAGGTACCCGCCGACCAGCCCGATGAAATCCGAAATGGCTGTCAGCAGCGGCAGCATCAGTGTGGCCGCCAGAACGCGCGGCGTGACCAGCTTCTTCACCGGGTCCGTGCCCATTGCGCGCATCGCGTCCACTTGCTCCGTCACCAGCATCGAGCCCAGCTCCGACGCGATGCCCGACGCGTTGCGCCCCGCCACCAGCAGCGACGTGATGCTCGGCCCCAGTTCCCGCACGATCGAAATGGCCACAATGTCGCCCACCAGCGCCGTCTCGCCGAATCGCGAGAACTGCGCCGACGTTTGCAGCACCATCACCGCCCCGATGAAAAACCCGGTCAGCATCACGATGGGCAGCGAGCCGATTCCGATCACGTCCATCTGGTACACCGCGTCGTCCAGGTAGAACGGCGAGCGAAACGCGCCCATGACCGCTTGCGATGAAAGGAGGGTGTAATCCTGCACGATCTGCAGAATGCGCTTGACTGACTGGCTGACGCGCGCGCCAGGCGAGATTTCCCAGGTCTTATCCATGCTCGCGAAGAAGCCTAGCCCGCGGCCCGGAGAGCGTCAAGGTGTGGACCGCGCGGCACGTGGCGTCCCTCCCGTCGCTGCTTGGGACGCGGCGCTCATGGACAGCCACCTCCGCGCAACGCCCCTGCTATTCGTACCGCAGGCAGACGATGGGATCCAGTTCAGCCGCCATACGCGCCGGATAATAGCCAAACACGAGGCCCACGCCCACCGACATCGCAAACCCCACCACCACCCAGAACAGCGACAGCGTCGCCGGCACCGACGGCGCCAGCGTCCGTACCAGCGTCGAGACGCACGCACCCACCAGGATGCCGATCGTGCCGCCCACCAGCGTCAGCACCACCGCCTCCAGCAGAAATTGCAGCCGCACGTCCGACCGCCGCGCCCCGATAGCCTTGCGCACCCCGATCTCCTGCGTCCGCTCCGTCACAGAGATCAGCATGATGTTCATCACACCGATGCCGCCCACAAACAACCCCACCGAACTGATCACAAACGTCAGAATCACCAGTGCGCCTGTGAGCTGGTTCCACAGGTTGCTCAGGAAGTCCGGCGAGCTGAGCTCGAAATCGTTCTCCTGGCTCGCGCGCAGCTTTCGCAGCCGCCGTAACGCCTGCACCACCTCGTCCTGCGCCAGATCCACGCTTACGCCCGGCGGCACCGTGAAAATCATGATGAGCTCTTTGGATTCGGGATACTGCTTCCGGAACGTGCTCAGGGGAATGATCGCAAACATATCCACGCCCGGCCCGCCGAACAGCCCCTGGTCGTGCTCAAACACCCCGATCACCTCGAATACCGCGCCGTTGATCCTGACGTTCTTGCCCAGCGGCTCCGTGTTGGGAAACAGCGATTCGCTGATGGCCGCGCCCAGCACAACCACCGGCCGCGCGTGCTCCTGGTCGAAGTTGCTGATGAACCGCCCGTGCTCCACCGTGAACAGGGGAATTGCGTCCGTATACTGCGGCTCCGTGCCGCGGATGATCACTTTCTCCACGCTCTTGTCTCCGCTGATGATCCGGTTCGAGTCGCCGAAGAAAAACCCTCGCGTCCCCACCGTAGTGATCGTCTGCACGTGCGGCGCAGCCTCCCGGATGTAGTCGGCGTAGTTGTACTCGAAGTATTTCCGGATGCGGATCGCCTCCGGCCACCGCGTCGGATCCGTTCCCGGCGGAAACCGCGAGAGAAAATAGGTCCGCGAGCCGAGCGACTCCACCTTGTCCTGCACGTACCGGTTCAGCCCCTGGATGATCGCTGCCATCGAAATTACCGACGACACCCCGATCACGATGCCCAGCACCGTCAGTCCCGAACGCACCTTCGCTGACCGCAGCGTCGCCAGGGCCGTGTAGAAGCTCTCCCGCACTTGTACGAGGCTCATAAGCCGCTCAATCCGCCCGCAATGCCACCACCGGCTCCAGTCGCGACGCCCGCAGCGCCGGATAAATCCCGAAAAACAGCCCCACCGCCGAACTCAGCAGCACTCCCAGAACCGCCACCTGCGACTGCACCGCCGCTGGAAAAGGCGTGTACGTGCGCAGCACCAGTGCCACCAGAAAACCGATCGTCGTCCCCGCCGTCCCGCCCGCGATGCATTGCAGGACGCTTTCCGCGATGAACTGGCGCAGGATGTCCTTCTGCGTCGCACCCACCGCGCGCCGCACGCCGATCTCCCGCCGGCGCAGCGCCACGCTCACCAGCATCACGTTCATGATCACGATCCCGCCGATCACCACGCTGATCGCGCTCACCATGATGAACACCGCAAAGAACGCCGAACTGATCGTCCGCCACAGCGCCATGTAGCTCTCCTTCGTGCCAATGAAGAAGTCGTCTTCCATGCCGGCCCCGATATGCCGCCGCGCGCGCAGGATCATTCCCGCCTCGCCCTGCGCCTGCTCGAAGAGCGCCGCCGTCGTCTTCACCTGGATGGTCAGGCTGCTTTGCGTCCCCTGCATGCGCAGAAAGACCGGCAGCGGAACGATGATGTAGTTGTCCTGGTCCTGTCCGAGCACGCTGCCGACTTTCTCCATGATGCCGATCACGGTCAGCTCGTCGTTGCCCGTGCGAATCGTCTTTCCCAGCGGATCGCTGGTGGGAAACAACCGGTCCGCCAGCGTCGCCCCGATCACGCAAAGTGGCGCCCGGTGCTCCGCTTCCACCGGCGTGAAATAGCGCCCGAATTCCACGCTGCGCGTGTCAATGTCGACCATATTGGGGGTTTGCCCGTACAGCGCGACGTCCTGCCCTTCCAGGTTGCCGTAGTGCGCGCGCACAGGATTTGGCGTCTGCGCCGTCGCGCCGACCTCCAGGCATGCGGCGCAGCCGTCGGCAATCGCGCGCAGGTCGTCTGCGTCGATCTTCTTGTATTTCAGGGACTTGATGATGACGTTGAAGTCCGTGACGGCGAACGGCGTGCGCGCGATCTGGAAGACGTTTGTCCCCAGGTTTGCGATCTTCAACTCGACGTAAGCGTTCGCGCCCTGGATCAGCGTCATCACCGTGATCAGCGTGGCCACGCTGACCGTGAGCCCCAGCGTCGTCAGGAGCGTCCGCAACTTGTGCGCGCGCAGCGCGCTCACGCATTCCGCCAGGTTGTCAGTCAGGCTCAGCATCTGGGCCCACGTTCGTAGTCTATGCCGCTGGAGTTACTACGCGGAAACGGCCGCCAGACTTTCACGCACTGCGGCAAGCGTTGTGGCAATGTCGGCTTCGGAGAGGGCTGCATTCACGAACATGGCTTCGAACTGCGAGGGTGCAAGAAACACGCCGCGTTCCAGCATGGCCCAGAAGAATCGCGCGTATCGCGCCGTGTCGGCGCGCTTCGCGTCGTCGAAATTGCGAATCGGTCCGGTAGCGAAAAACAACGTGGCCAGCGACCCGCGCGCGTTCACGCAGGCCGCCTCCCGGCGTTCCGCCAGGACCTTCGAAAGCCCCTCGACGAGCAGCCGGCTTTTCCGGTCCAGTTCCTCGTAGAAGCCCGGCGCGGCCAGCTGCTTCAACGTCTCAATTCCCGCGCGCATGGCCAGCGGATTCCCCGAAAGCGTCCCCGCCTGGTACACCTTTCCAACCGGCGCAACCTGCTCCATCAACCCGCGCGGGCCGCCGTAAGCCGCCACCGGCAGGCCCCCGCCGATGATTTTCCCCAGAATCGTCAGATCCGGTTGAATCCCGTAGAGGGCCTGCGCTCCGCCATGCGCCACGCGAAAACCCGTGATCACTTCGTCGAACACCAGCAGCGCGCCGTGCCGCTGCGTCAGCTCGCGCAGGTCCTGCAGATAGTGCCCTTCCGGCAGCACCACGCCCATGTTCGCCGCGATCGGCTCCACAAACACGGCTGCTATTCTCCCGGGGTTTTCCCCGAAGGCGCGCTCCACCGCGCCCGCGTCGTTGAACGGCACATTGATGGTCAGTGCCGCGATTTCTTCCGGCACACCCGGGCTCGCGGGAATCCCCAGCGTGGCCAGGCCCGAGCCGGCCTCCGACAAGAACGGGTCCGCGTGCCCGTGATAGCAGCCGTTGAATTTCACCAGCAGCGGGCGTCCGGTCGCGCCGCGCGCCAGCCGCGCCGCGCTCATCGCCGCCTCGGTGCCTGAACTGACGAACCGCACCATTTCGAGCGACGGCATCGCCCGCGAAATCATCTCCGCAAGCTGTGGCTCGAGCTCCGACGTCATGCCGAAGCTCGTGCCGCGCGCCGCCTGCTCCGCCACCGCCGCCACCACCGCCGGATGCGCGTGCCCGAGGATCAACGGGCCCCACGAGCCCACGAAGTCCAGATAGGTGTTGCCGTCCGCGTCCTCGATGCGCGCGCCCGCGCCGCGCGCCATCACCAGCGGCGTGCCGCCCACGGATCGAAACGCGCGCACCGGGCTGTTCACGCCACCCACAAGCACGCGCTCCGCTTGACGGAACAGCGCCTCCGACCGGACGTGTGATTTCCCCGGGGTCACGGCAAGGAGAGAGAAAGCGCCAAAAGTGAGGCGAACAACCGGGGTTCTGCGTCAAAAGTGGGGCAATTCCACGTGCGTTTCGTAGTTAACATAATCCCAGCCACCCCGCCGCCTCTTTCGCATGGTACGTGCAGATGATGTCCGCCCCGGCGCGCTGGATCGACGTCAGGATCTCCAGCACAACTCGCTTCTCTTCGATCCATCCGTTCGCCGACGCCGCTTTCACCATCGAGTATTCGCCGCTCACGTTGTACGCCGCCACCGGCTGCGTAAACGAATCCCGCACGCGCCGGATCACGTCGAGATACGGCAGCGCCGGCTTCACCATCACGATGTCCGCGCCCTCCTCCACGTCCAGAGCCACTTCCCTCAGCGCCTCGCGCGCGTTCGCCGGGTCCATCTGGTAGCTGCGGCGGTCGCCGAACTGCGGCGCCGACTCCGCCGCCTCGCGGAACGGCCCGTAGAGCCCCGAGCAATACTTCGCTGCGTACGACATGATGATGGTCTGGTCGAACGCGTTGTCGTCCAGGATCCTGCGGATCGCGGCGACCCGCCCGTCCATCATGTCTGAGGGCGCCACAATGTCGGCGCCGGCCTCCGCGTAGGCCATCGCAGCCATCGCCAGCCGCTCGACGCTCGGATCGTTGACGACGCGCTCTTCCTCGATCACGCCGCAATGCCCGTGATCGGTGTACTCGCACAAACACACGTCCGCGGCCACCAGCAGTTTCAGGTTCGCGTCGCGCACGGCGCGGATCGCCTGCGGAACCGGGCCGTCGGGCGACCACGCTTCTGTGCCTTCCGGATCCTTGCTCGCGGGAATTCCGAAGAGAATGATGCCGGGAATGCCGAGTTGCTCGACTTCGCGCGCCTCTTCGAGAAACGCGTCCACGGACTGCTGTCGAATACCGGGCATCGAGCGGATTTCCTGGCGCGTGCCGCTGCCGGGAACCACGAACATGGGATAGAACAGCCCGGCCTTCGACAGGCGCGTCTCGCGCACCAGCGCACGAACCATTTCGTTGCGGCGCAGCCGGCGCGGACGTTCAATCGGGTACGTCATCTCGGTGGCGCCCCCTCGCTCCCGTCGTCGCTCTCGTCGCCCCGTGACCCGCTTTTTGCGAAGTGCGCAGCCAACGCTTCGACCAAGGCCTCCGCGCTGGGCTTGGCGGGCACGATCGCCACGGGCAATCCCGCCTGGCGGATCGCGTCCGCGGTCACCGGGCCAATCGCGGCGAGGGCGACGTGCCCCGTCAGTTCGTGCAGCGTGACCATGCCCACCTGCTCCGCGAGCCGCTCGAACGCCGACGGGCTCGCCAGCGCAATCGCGTCCACGTGCCCGGCGCGGACCTGCGCGAGCGCCTGCTCCGCTTCGGCGCCCGGCGCGACCATGCGATAGGCAACCACCTCCGTCACCCGCGCGCCAGCCGCCCCGAGCAGCTTCGGCAGATCGGGCCGCGCCAGATCGCTCCGCGGCAGCAGAACGCTTTTCCCCGCGACATTTTCCGCCAGACCTTCCGCCAGGCCGCGCCCGGTCGGTTCCTTCGCTACAAATCCGACGCCGTAACCCAGGTCCCTGGCCGCCTTCGCCGTTGCCGGACCCACGGCCGCGACCCGAGGATGCCCCCAGTGAAACGGAATGCCCAATTCGCGCCGCCGGTCCTCGAAAAATCGCACTGCATTCTGACTGGTGAACAGCAGCCAGTCAAACTCCGACAGCGAGTGGAGGGCCGAGTCCAGCGGCCGCATGTCGGCGGGGGCTTCGAACGCAACCAGGGGGCACAACAGCACCTCCGCCCCGTGTTCGGCCAGCAGGCGCGCCAGTTCGACGGCCTGCTCGGGCGCGCGGGTAACCACAATGCGTCGCCCATCGAGCGGACGGGATGGCGTGTGCTGTTCCATGGATTCCTGCCCATGATACGCCAATCGCGCGGCGCGCATGGCGGCACGCCGGCTTTCGCTGCTCGTTTTTCTCTTTTCGATATCCGCCGGCCCGCCGCTCAGGCCGCGACCCGCCAATAGTTATATAATTCAAGGGTTTCGGGGGCGCGAGCCAACCGTCCATGACGCCTACAGCACTCGGCTACACGACTGCCCTGCTCTATTGCGCGAGCCTGGTGTTCTATCTTCGCCGCTTGTTCGCGGGCGAAGCCTGGACGAGCCGCGTCGCGACCGGCCTGCTTGCTGTGGGGCTCGTCACCCAGTACCTGGCTATGCTCGAGCGCGCGCACTTCATCCATGCCGTGCCGTATCAGGACCTGTACGGCTCGATGTCGCTCCTCGCCTGGTTCCTCGGCTTCACCTATCTTGGGCTGGAGGTGCTGCATCGCGAGCGCGCCCTGGGCGCCTTCGTTCTGCCGCTCATGCTCCTTCTGCTCCTGCTCGAGATTGTGGTCATGCCGGCCTCGGCGCCCAGGACGCCCGCGCGCGGCAGCATCTTCGCTCTGCACGTCACCTCGAACATCCTCGCCTATTCCGCGTTCACGCTGTCGTTCGTCTACAGCCTCGTCTATCTGGTGCAGGACCGGCTGCTGCGAAAACGGCGCCCGGCCGCCTTCATGTGGCGCCTGCCCGCGCTGGAAGATCTGGAACGCATGACGCGCAGCGGGGTGTGGGTCGGCCTGGGCGCGCTCGTCGTGGGCCTGTCTTTCGGCATGGTGGTGGATCAGCAGGTCACCGGACGCGCATTGAGTCTGGATCCCAAGGTGCTCGTCTCCTTTTTCATCCTGGTTTGCTACGCAGCCTACCTGGTGATCGCTCATTCGCCCGCGTGGCGCGGCGCGCGCGCGTCGTTCCTGTGCGTCGCCAGCTACTGCATGGTCGTTTTCAGCTACACCGTGGTGAATCTCTATCTCTCGGCGTTTCACCGGTTCTACTGATGCGGCTCGCCGGTCACATTCCGTCGCCACTCGAAGCTCGCCGCACGGGCGGGGCGCGCTAGTGTCCGTGCTGCTCATCGGCATGAACCACCGCACGGCGGGCGTCGAGCTGCGCGAGAGGTTGCACTTTTCGATCGAAGAGGGCGTGAAGGCCGCCACCGGATTGCGCCGCGAAGGGCTGGCCGAAGAAGCCGTCGTGCTCTCCACCTGCAACCGCAGCGAGCTGTATGCGGTGGCCAATCAGGGCGACTCCGACGTGGAGAGCCGCATCGAGCGCTACCTGTGCGCCTTCCACGCCGTGGAAGCCGCGCAATTGAACGGCTGTCTCTACCGCCGTGCGGGGCGCGATGCCGTCGAGCATCTCTACCGCGTCGCCTCCGGGCTCGATTCGATGCTGCTGGGCGAGGCGGAAATCCTCGGCCAGGTGCGCGACGCCTATCTTGCAGCGCAGCGCCAGGGATTGACCGGGCCGGTGCTGAACCGGCTGTTCCAGGCCTCGCTCGAAGTCGGCAAGCGCGTCCGCTCGGAAACGCGGCTCGGTGCTCAGGCCATGTCTGTCCCCTCGGCAGCAATGAAACTCGCCGAACAGATTTTCGGCGACCTGAAAGACAACTCCGCCGCCGTTCTTGGTGCGGGCGCGATGGGCGCGAAGGCTGCGCAGCAGTTGCGCAACCGCGGCGTCGGGCGCCTGTGGGTGGCCAGCCGGACGCCCGAACGCGCACGCGAACTCGCCTCGCGCACCGGCGCGCAGTGGGCCCCCTGGGAAAAGACCGCGGAACTGCTGGCGCAGGCGGACATCATCGTGACCTCCGTCGCAGGCAGCGAGTGGGCGCTCTCGCGCGCCGACGTTGAAGCCGCCGCCCGGGCGCGAGGCAATAAGCGCATGTTCCTGATTGACCTGGGAGTGCCCCGCAACGTTGATCCAACCGCTGCCGACCTCTACAACGTCTTTCTCTACGGCGTCGACGATTTGCAGGAGATCGTGCAGGAGAATCGCAACGCGCGCGAAGGCGAAGTGCCGCGCGCCGAGTCCATCGTCAGCGAGCACGTCGAAAAATTCAGCGCCTGGCAGAGCGGTTCCGACGCCGTGGCCACCCTGGCCGACCTGAAGGACAGGCTGCGGGTCGAGCGCGAGAATTTCGTGGCCGGCCGCGCTTCCGAACTCGCCGCCTTTCCGCCTGAAGAGCGCGAGCGCATCCTCCGTATGATGGACGATCTTCTCGCCCATGTTCTGCGCGAGCCGGCAGAGCGGCTGATGAAAGACCGCGAAGTCCGCGAACGTGCCTCCTTGCTGCGCGAGTTGTTCGGCCTCGACGGGCCCCGCGGGCGCGGCCGGGGCGGAGCGTGAGGGCCCTGCGCATTGGCTCGCGCGGCAGCGCCCTCGCCCTGTGGCAGGCCGAGTTCGTCCGCGACTGGATCGCCCGCCACACCGGAGGTGCTCCCCCTGAAATCGTGCGCATTCGCACAGCGGGCGACCAATACCAGCAAGGCAGTGTCGCCGCGATCGGCCGCAAAGGTGTGTTCATCAAGGAAATCGAAGACGCGCTCCTTGCCGGAACGGTAGACCTCGCCGTCCACAGCCTCAAGGACATGCCCACGGAGATTCCCGCGGGCCTCGCCCTGGCGGCTATTCCCGAGCGCGAAGACCCGCGCGACTGCCTGGTCGCGCGGGATTCCGCCACGCTCGCTACGCTGCCGCGTGGCGCGCGCGTCGGCACCAGCAGCCTCCGCCGCCAGGCGCAGCTTCGCCGCGCCCGGCCCGACCTGAGCGTTGCCGATTTGCGCGGCAACGTGGATACGCGCCTGCGCCGCGTCGAGGAGGGCGCGCTCGACGCCGTCGTGCTGGCGCACGCCGGCCTCAAGCGCCTCAAACAGGAATCCCGCGTCACGGAGATCTTCGAGCCAGACGTCATGCTCCCCGCCGTAGGGCAGGGAGCGCTGGCTGTGGAAGCGCGCGCCGAAGACCCGGAGACCTGCAAGTGCCTGGTCGCCCTCAACCATCACGAGACCCACATCGCTGTCACCGCCGAGCGTGCCCTGCTGGCCGCATTGCAAGGCGGCTGCCAGTTGCCGCTGGGCGCCTGGGCGCGCACCGAAGCGGGACGCCTCGTGCTCGACGCCTGCGTTTGCTCGCCTGACGGGACCGACGTGATGCGCGACCGCGCCACCGGCGAGATCGCGGCGCCGGCCGCGCTCGGCGCGTCGCTCGGCCGACGCCTGCTCGACGCAGGCGCTGACCGCCTCCTCCGCCTCGCCGGCCGCTAGTGCCACGGCCCTTCAGGCAGTGCGCCCCCGGCTTCCAGCCCTGCACCACGTGCCCGGAACTTGCGTGGCTTAAAACCCTGTTGCGCCGGGCGCACAACCCAACCTAATGCGTGCCTTCCAGCGGGCCGGAAGGGGTAGGCTCGGTTGCGGCCCCCTCAGCCGGGCAGGTTGCTCCGTAGTTTTGTTATGATTTGGGCGTCGGAGACCATCGGGATGCTCGCTCCAGGGTCACAATTCGACCGCAAAACGCTCTTCCTGCGCGCATGCCGCGGACAGACCACCGACCGGGCTCCGGTCTGGATGATGCGCCAGGCCGGCCGCTACCTGCCTGAATACCGGGCGGTGAGAACGAAGCACTCCTTTCTGGAAGTCTGTAAGACGCCCGAGCTGGCCGTGCAAGTGTCGCTACAGCCTTACCAGGCACTGGCCATGGACGCCGTCATCGTGTTCTCCGACATCCTGATTCCAGCGGAGGCGATGGGTTTGCCCATCCAGTTCGGTGACGGCGGGCCGGAATTACCGGAGAAAATCCGCCGGCGCGAAGACGTGGAGCGCCTGCGCGACTTCGATCCCCTGCTGGCCACGCGCTTTCTCCCCGACGCCATCTCGCAGCTTTGCCGCGCCCTCGGGCCCGAAGTGCCCGTGCTCGGCTTCGCCGCCGCACCCTGGACGCTCGCCTGCTACATGGTGGATGGCGGTGGCAGCTCTGGATTTCCGCAGACCAAGCGCATGCTGCACACGCAGCCCGATGTACTGCGCGAGCTGCTGCGCCGCATCGCGCGCAACACGGCGCGCTACCTGCAAGCGCAGATTGCGGCGGGCGCCGCCGCCGTGCAACTGTTCGACACCTGGGCGGGCGAGCTTTCGCGCGAGGATTTCGATGCCTTTGCCCTCCCCGCATTGCAACAGGTCGTGCAGGAATTGAACGCGGGCGCGACACCGGTGATCTATTACTCGAAAGCGTCCATCCACCTGCTGGAGAGCGCGGCGCGCTCGGGCGCCACGGTGCTGAGCGTGGACTGGCGCGTGGACATGGCGGAGTTGCGCGCCATCCTCTTGCAACGCACCGGGAAGTTGTGGCCGCTGCAGGGCAATGTGGATCCCGCAGTGTTGCACGGCGCGGAGCCGGAAGTGCGCGTGGCGGTACAGCGCGCCCTGGCGCAGACCGGCGGCCAGGCGCATATTCT
>Ga0335080_10001343_pt1 | contig 23925 bp, 23 predicted proteins | sample Lox_Sample_34_FD_206720 | JGI IMG/M metagenome (GOLD analysis project Ga0335080, IMG submission 206720) | Soil microbial communities from Loxahatchee National Wildlife Refuge, Florida, United States - Lox_Sample_3.4 | ecosystem: Environmental > Terrestrial > Soil > Wetlands | place: USA...
GACTGGTACATGGACGGCAAGATCTCGATCGATCCCCTGATCACGCACACGATGCCGCTCGCGCAGATCAACGACGCCTTCGACCTGATGCACCGGGGCGAGTCGATCCGCAGCGTCGTGCTCTATTGAGGTAACGCCATGGCCGTGACCGCCGTCGTCCTGATCAAGGCCAAGACCCGCGAGATCGGCGCGCTCGCGAGCGCGCTCGCCGAGCTCGCCGGCGTCGTCGACGTCTACTCGGTCGCCGGCCGCTACGACCTGGTCGCGATCGTACGCGCCGCCCGCAACGAGGAGCTGGCCGAGATCGTCAGCGACCGGATGCACGCGCTGCCGGGCATCGTGGACTCGGAGACGCTGATCTCGTTTCGCGTCTACCGCAAGTCGGACGTCGAGGCGGGCTTCGGGCTCGGCGCCGAGCAGTAGCGCCTACTTCGCCGCGAGCTCGGCCGCGACGCGCCGGTAGGCCTCGCGGAACGGGATGCCCTCGGCGACGACCAGCCGGTTGGCGCGCTCGGCGGCGTGGATCGCGGGGTCGAGCCGGATCCTGTCCGGCCGGAAGCGCACGCCCTCGAGCGCCGCCGGCACGAGGTCGAGCGTGGCCTGCGCGAGGTCGATGCCGCGAAAGAGCGGCGCCTTCAAGAGCTGCAGGTCGCGCTGGTAGCCGCTCGGCAGCTTCGCGACGACCCCGAGCGCCTCGTGAAGACAGGCGGCCGCGGTCGCGGTGCGCCCGCGGATCAGCTCGAAGACGTCGGGGTTGCGCTTCTGCGGCATGATCGAGGAGCCGGTGGTGAACGCCTCGGGCAGGCTCACGTACGCGAACTCCTGCGTGTAGTAGAGCAGCAGGTCGGCGGCGAGCCGGCCGAGGTCGGTCATCAGCAGCGCGATCTCAAAGAGCACCTGCGCCTCGGCCTTGCCGCGCGACAGCTGCACCGCGGTCACCGGCTCGTGGTTCGCCGGGAACCCGAGGCGCCGCATCGTCTCCTCGCGGTCGAGCGCGAGGCCCGGCGTCCCGTAGCCGGCCGCGGAGCCGAGCGGGTTCTTGCCGATGCGCCGGTGCGCGAGCCTGAGGCCCTCCGCGTCGTCGTGCACCTCGGCCGCGAAGCCCTGCGCCCACAGCGCGACGCTCGAGGGCATCGCCTGCTGCATGTGCGTGTAGCCGGGGAGCGCGATGCCCTCGTGGCGCGCGGCGAGCGCGTGCAGGGCGTCGGCGACGTTCTGCGCCCCCTGGCGCAGCGTCTCGACGGCATCGCGCAGGTAGAGCCGCAGCGCCGCGAGCACCTGGTCGTTGCGCGAGCGGCCGAGATGGATGCGCCCGCCGACCGCGCCGGTGCGCTTCGTGAGCTCGGCCTCGAGCGCGGTCTGGCCGTCCTCGTGCTCGAGCGAAATGCGCCACTCGCCGCGCGCGTGGCTGGCGCCGATTGCCTCGAGCGCACCCGCGAGCGTCGCGAGGTCGGCCGCGGACAGCAGCCCCGCGGCGGCCAGCGCCTCGGCGTGCGCGATCGAGGCGCGCACGTCGTAGCCGACCAGGCGCTCGTCGAGCGCGTGGTCGTCGCCCGCCGTGTAGGCGAGCACGCGCGCATCGAGCGGCGCGCCCTTGTCCCACAGCCGGGTCACGGCTGCGATCCCGGCGAATGCTGCTCCGCCGGCGTCAGCGCCTTGACGTCGGCGACGATCAGCGTGCCGAGGCCCTCGTTGGTGAACACCTCGGCGAGCAGCGCGTCCGGCGACTTGAAGGAGATCACGTGCACGCGGCGCACGCCGCCGCGGATCGCGGCCTCGATCGCGTCGGCCTTCGGCATCATGCCGTCGGCGAAGCTGCCGGCGGCCTCGAGGCGCTTCAGCCCCGCGAGGTCGGTGTAGGACACGAGCGTCGAGGGATCGGTGACGTCCTCGAAGATCCCGGCGGCGCCGGTGCACAGGAGCAGCTTCTCGGCGCCGAGCGCGGCGCCGATGCGGGCCGCGACCGTGTCGGCGTTGATGTTGAGGACGGTGCCCTGCTGGTCGCACGACAGCGGGCTGACGATCGGCATGTAGCCGCCGTCGAGGAGCTTCTGCAGCACGTCCGGATCGATCGCCTCGACGTCGCCGACCTGGCCGTAGTCGACGGTGCGGCCGTCGCTGGCCTTGACGGGCGGCCGGCGGCGCGCGCGCACGAGGCCGCCGTCGAGCCCCGAGACGCCGACCGCGCTCAGCCCGAGCTCGCGGCAGATGCCGAGCAGCCGCGTGTTCAGGAGGCCGTTCAGCACCATGACCGTGACGTCCACGGTCTTCTCGTCGGTGACGCGGCGACCGTCGACCATCTTGGGCTCCATGCCGAGCGAGCGCTGCATCTCGTCGAGCTGCGGGCCGCCGCCGTGCACCAGCACCACGCGGATGCCGACCTGGTGCAGGATCGCGACCTGCTCGACGATCGAGCGCGTCGCCGCGGCGTTCGCGAACACCGCGCCGCCGACCTTGACGATGAACACCTTGCCCTTGTACATGCGCAGGTACGGCGCGGCGTTGCGCATCGCGCGGATCGCGGCGGCTTGTTCGGGGCGGTAGCTCATGGACATCCTCGGATGGGTGGGGATCGCGTCCGGCGATCGTTACTTCAGCAATTCGTGGAGCACGGCCATCTGCACGACCAGCCGGTTGTGGGCCTCCTTCAGCACGACGCTGCGCGGCCCGTCGAGCACCTCGTCGGCGACCGCGACGTTGCGCCGCACCGGCAGGCAGTGCATCAGGCGGCAGTCCGGCAGCGCCGTCGCGAACGTCGACTCGCGGACCTGCCAGTCGGAATGCGCGCCGCGCAGCGCCTGGTCGCGCTGCGCATCGCCGTAGTGCGCGGTCGAGCCCCACTCCTTGGCATAGAGCACCTGCGCCCCGGCGAGTGCCGCCGCGCGATCGTCGGTCTCGGTGACCGAGCCGCCGGAGGCGCGCGCGGCCGCGCGCGCCTTGTCCATGACGGCGGCGGGGAGCGCGAAGCCCTCCGGACGCAGCACCACGACCTCGTGGCCGCGCATCGCCGCCATGTGCACCGTCGCCGCCGGCACCGCGAGTGGCAGCGCGCGCGGGTGCGGCACCCACGAGAGCACGAACTTCGCGCGCTCGGGAACCCCGAGGTCGTCGAGCGTCTTCCAGTCGGCGAGCGCCTGGCAGGGATGGTTGATCGCGGACTCCAAGTTGATCAGCGGCTTGTCGACGAGCGCCGCCATCGCCCGGAAGCCCTGGTCGGCGACGTCGGCCGCGAGGTCGCGCCCCTCGGCAAACGCGCGGATGCCGAGCGCATCGCAGTAGGAGGCGAGCACCGGCAGCCCCTCGCGGATGTGCTCGGCCGCGGCGCCGTCCATCCGCACGCCGAGCCGGCTCTCGAGCGCCCACGTGCCCTGGCCGGGCGTGATGACGAACGAGGTCCCGCCGAGCCGCGCCATGCCGGCCTGGAACGAGGCGAGCGTGCGCAGCGACGGGTTCAGGAACACGAGGCCGAGGATGCGGCCGGCGAGCGCCTGCGGCTCCGGGTGGCGCTGCAGGCGCTCGGCGAGCGCGAGCAGCGCGCGCACCTCGCCCGCCGAGCGGTCGGCGAGGTCAAGAAAGCACCGCGCGCTCATGGCGGGATCTCCTTGAGCGCTGCGGCGAGCACCGCGACGTGCTCCTCCTTGAGCGTGAACGGCGGCAGCAGCCGCACGATGTGCGGGTCCGCCGCGGTGCCCGCGAAGATGCCGCGCGCGAGCAGCGCCTGCTGCACCTCCTTCGCCGGGCGCGTCGTGCGCAGGCCGAGCAGCAGCCCCGCGCCCTGCACTGCGGTCACCGTGCCCACGATGCAGCGCGCGCGGATCAGCTCCGACATGCGGCGCACGTTGGCGACCAGGTCCTCCGCCTCGATGATGTCGATGACGGCCTCGACGATCGCGCAGGCGAGCGGCCCGCCGCCGAAGGTGGTGCCCATGTCCTCGACCCTGAGGCGTGCCGCGATCGCCGGCGCGAGCATCAGCGCCGAGACCGGGAAGCCCGCGCCGAGCGCCTTCGCAGTCGTCAGCAGGTCGGGCGTGACGCCGGCGCGGTTGGCCGCGAACGGCGCACCGCTGCGCCCGACGCCGCACTGCACCTCGTCGAAGATCAGCAGCGCACCGACCTCGCTGCAGCGCCGGCGCAGCGCCTCGAGCACCGCGCAGGGCACCTCGAAGGCGCCGGCGAGGCCCTGGATGGGCTCGACGATCACGCACGCGGTGCGCTCGGTGACCGCGGCCGCGGCGGCCTCGGGGTCGGTGCGCGAGGCGAAGCGCACGTCAAAGGGCGCCTGCGGGAAGCCGTACCACTTCTCGCGCGCGCCATAGGTCACGGCGCCGGCGGCGGCGGTGCGACCGTGCCAGCCGTGCTCGAGCGCGACCGCCTCGCGCCGCCCGGTCAGCTTGAAGCCGAGCCGGAGCGCGTTCTCGTTGGCCTCGGCGCCGGAGTTCACGAAGAACACCGTGTCGAGGCCGAGTCCGGCGAAGGCGCAGAGCCGCGCGGCCGCGCGCTCGCGGACCTGCATCGGGATCGCGTTCGTCTGGAACAGCACCTCGCGCGCCTGGCGCTCGAGCGCCGCGAGCCAGCGCGGGTGGCCGTAGCCGAGCGCGGCGACCGCGTGGCCGCCGTAGCAGTCGAGCACGCGCCGGCCGTCGCGCGTCTCGAGCCACACGCCCTCGGCGCGCACGACCTCGAAGGGGTATTGCGCGAAGACGTGCGCGAGGTGATCCGACGAGGGGCGGGGCGAGGCGTTCATGCGGGCGTCTCAGGTCCAGCCGGGGGCGGGCGCCGCGAGGCCCAGCGTCGCGTCCCAGCCGAACATCCGGTTGAGCCACTGCACGGCGCCGCCGGCGGCGCCCTTCGTCAGGTTGTCGAGCACGCACAGGACCGCGACCGTGGTTCCGTTCGCGACCGCCGAGAGGTGCGCGTAGTTGCTGGTCACGACGTCCTTGAGGCGCGGCGGGTCGGCGAGCACGCGCACGAAGGGCTGTCCCGTGTAGAACGCCGCCAGCGCGGCGCGCACCTCGGCGCTCGTCATGGGCGCGAGCAGGCGCGCCTGGATCGTCGCGTGGATGCCGCGCGCGAAGGGGCCGGAGTGCGGCACGAAGTTGAGCTCGGCGTTGCGCCCGGTCAGCGCGCGCGCGACGCCGAGCACCTCGGGTGCGTGGCGGTGGCCGAGCGCGTTGTAGGCGTAGAGGTCGCTGTGGCGCCGCGGATGGTGCGTGCCCTCGACGGGCGCGCGGCCGGAGCCGGTGCTGCCGGTCACGGCGCTCACGTAGAACGCGGGCTCGACGAGGCCGAGCTTCAGCAGCGGCACGATCGCGAGCAGCATCGCGCTTGCGAAGCAGCCCGGGTGCGCGACGTGCGGCGTCGCGAGCGTCGCGAGGTGCTCGGGCAGCGCGCAGCTGAACTCCTTCAGGCGTGCCGGTGCGCCGTGCGGGTGGCCGTAGACCCCGGCGTAGGCGTCGGGATCGGCGTAGCGGTAGTCGGCCGAGATGTCGACGACGCGCGGCCGCGTGCCGGCGGCGGCCGCCGCCGCGAGCAGCCGGTCGATCAGCGCCGCCGAGACCCCGTGCGGCGCGGCTGCGAGCACCGCGCTCACGGGAATGGTCGCGATCAGGCGCGCCGCCTCGTCGGCGCCGACGAACGCGGTCTCGGGGTAAGCGGGCGCGAGGTGCGGGAACGCGCCTGCGACCCGCTCGCCGGGCCTGGAGTCCGAGACGGCGGCCGCGAGCTCGAGCCGCGGGTGCAGGGCGATCAGGCGCAAGAGCTCGCCGGCGACGTAGCCGCTCCCGCCGAGCACCAGCGTCGGGACGCGCGCGCTCATTCGGACTCCGCGGCGGGCTTGACCGGGAAGCGCTCGGCGAGGCCGGCGGCGGCGATCACCTTGTCGCCGAGCTCGCCGCCGCTCGTGATCGCGTTCGCGGCCGCGACCCGCATCTGCTCGGCGATGATGTCGACGCCCACCTGGTTGTCGGTCGCGGGCCCGGTCACGACCGCGGGCTCGATGCCGAACTTCTCGCGCAGCAGCTTGACGCCGCCCCAGGCCGCGACCGGGTCGTTGGCCGAGAGCACGAGCACGCTGATCGCGTTCCTGATGTCGGGCGAGGCGAGGATCGCCTCGACGCCGTAGGTGCCGAGCAGCCCGTCGCCGAGCTCGAACACGATGATGTCGGGGTGGCCCTGCGCCATCTCGGTCAGCATCGCGCGCGTCAGCGCCGGGCCCACCCGCGCGGTCGTGGTGCCGACGCCGAAGTCGGTGAAGATCATCGTCTTGCGCGCGCCGGCGTCCTCCATCGCGAGGATGTCGCGCCTGAGCGACACGCCGGTCGCCTTGAACGCGTGCACCGCGAGCCCGCGGTGGCGCATGCGCGCGATGATCGCGCAGGCCGCGGCGGTCTTGCCGGCCTCCATGCAGGTGCCGGCGAGCGCGACCACCGGCACGCCCTGGGTGTCGAGCGGCGCCTCGAGGTCGAGCGGCCGCTGGCCGATGCGCGCCGGCACGCCGATGCGCTCGCCGAGGTAGGGGAACTGCAGCACGACGCCGAGCACGCGGCAGTCGAACGGGCGGCCCTTGTCGGCGTTGACCGAGTCGCAGACGCCGAGCACGCCGCCGATGTTGAGTACCTGGATCACGTCGCCCGGCTTCACCGACTCGGGCACGTGTCCCGAGTAGCCGAACAGCGCCTTGCGGTGGCCGAGCGCGCCGACGACGACGTCGCCCTTCGACACCTTCGCCATCCGGCCGCTCGTCAGCTCGAGCGTGTTGTAGGTGCTCTTGTTGGTCAGCACCTCGACGACGATGACGACGCCTTCCTCGCAGGGGATGTCGGCCGAGATCCTGAGCTCGTGACCGAGCCCGCAGGCCTGCGTCACCGACGCGATCTTGTCGACGACGACCGATCTCACGGCGCCTTCCCGGCGCGCTGCCCGGCGCGCGTATAGAAGGTGCCCGTCAGCGCCAGCATCTTCGAGTAGCCGAGTGCATCGGCCGGGGTCCACTCGCCGGCGGCCTCGCCGTAGACGCCCTTCGAGGCCGCCATCAGCGAGTACGGGGAGCGCACGCCCTCGACGAACAGGTGGCCGGGACGGAACAGCACGGTCACCTCGCCGCTGACGCGGCGCTGCGACGAGAGCAGCAGCGCCTCGATGTCGCGGCACACCGGGTCCAGGTGATGCCCCTCGTGGACGAGGTCGCCGTACGGGGCCGCGACCAGCTCCTTGATGCGCGCCTGGCGGCCGGTCAGCACGAGCTTCTCGAGCTCGCGGTGCGCCGTCAGCAGCACGTCCGCGGCCGGCGCCTCGAACGCGACCCGGCCCTTGGTGCCGATCACGGTGTCGCCGAGATGGATGCCGCGGCCGATGCCGAACGGGGCCGCCAGCGACTCGAGCTTCTCGATCAGCGTCACCGGGCTCAACGCCACGCCGTCGAGCGCGGTGGGCACGCCGCGCTCGAAGCCGAGCGTGTGGCGCTCGGGCGCACGCGGCTGCGTGAAGGCCTCGCGCGTCAGCACCCAGGCGTTGTCGGGGATGCTGCCGTCGGAGGTCAGCGTCTCCTTGCCGCCGATCGTGACGCCCCACAGGCCGCGATTGACCGAGTACGCGGCGCCATAGGGCGGCACCGGGAGGCGCCGCTCCTCGAGGAACTGCAGTTGCTCCGGGCGCTTGAAGGCGCGGTCGCGCACCGGCGCCAGGATCTCGAGGCCGGGCGCCAGCGTTCTGAGCGCCACCTCGAACCGCACCTGGTCGTTGCCGGCCGCGGTGCAGCCGTGCGCGACGGTCGTGGAGCCGAGCTGCGCGGCCATCGAGGCGATCGTCTGCGCCTGCAGCACGCGCTCGGCGCCGACGCACAGCGGGTACAGCTGGCCGCGGCGGGCGTTGCCCATCAGGAGGTACTTGAGCACGCGCTCGAAGTACTCGGCCTTCGCCGGCACCAGGTGGTGCGCGATCGCGCCGAGCTCGCGGGCGCGCGACTCGAGCGTGAGCGCCGCCGCGGCATCGATGCCGCCGGTGTCGACGGTGACGGTGATCACCGGGCGCTGGTAGGTCTCCTTGAGCCAGGGCACGCAGAACGACGTGTCGAGGCCGCCGGAGAAAGCAAGCAGGATGGGCGTCGCGCCCGGGTTTGGCGTCGTCATGGTGAAGCCTTCAGCGGCTTGCGAGGGAGCGGAGGTGCGCGAGCACGGCGCGCTGGGCGCGCTCGCTCGCGGTCGCGATGAAGATCGTGTCGTCGCCCGAGATCGTGCCGACGACCTCGGGCCAGCGCTCGCGGTCGATGGCCGCGGCGACGCTCTGCGCCGAGCCGATCGTCGTGCGCACGACCGTCAGGTGCGGGCCGGCCGCCGCCGCGTCCTGCACGAAGCCGGCGACCGCCGCGAGCCCGGCGACCGGCGCCGGCGCATCGTCGGGCAGCACGTAGCGATCGCCGACCTTGGCGACGCCGAGGTCCCTCAGGTCGCGGCTGACGCTCGACTGCGTGACCGGGTAGCCGGCGCGCTTCAGGCGGCGCACGAGTTCGGCCTGCCGGCCGACGACGCCGTCGCGGATGATGCGCCGGAGCGCCTCGCGCCGGTCGTCGGGTGCGCCGGAGCCGTTGGTCGGTGTCGTGGCCGTATGCATAAATGTGCAAGAGTTTTGCATATTTATGCGAAAGCGGTCAAGCGGCGCGCGGGCTAGAAGCGAAAGCGCCTCTCGCCGAGCATGGCGCCGTCGGCGCCGTGCGTGCGCTCGACCGCTTGCCCGCCGCCGTCGCGCGCGAGCACGAGCGCGCTCGCGGCGCGCGTGCCGTAGGTCGGGTCGACGATGAACGGCGGCGACAGCGCGCGCTCGCGCTCGAGCCCGATGCCGGTGTCCGGGAGCTCGGCGTCCGGTGCCGGGGCCCGGTCGGCGAGCAGCGCCAGCAGCTCGCCCGGCTCGCCGAGCGGCGTAGCGAGCCGCGCCTCGAGCCGCGCGCGCGAGCGGCGCACCTTCGGCCACTCGGCGCCGAGCGTGCCGTTGCTGAGGCCGTGCACGCCGCGCTCGAGCCGCCGCGGGCCCGTCGGGTCCCCGTTCGACAGGTACCAGAGCTCCGCGGCGTCGCCCAGCAGCAGGCTGAATCCCGCGTAGCGGCCGGCCTCGGCGGCGAGCGCGGCGATGAACTCGCCGGCCGGGACCCCGGATGCGAGGTAGCCCGGGATCAGCGTGCCGCGCGATGGCGGGTCGCCCGGGCTCGGCGCGCCGCGCAGGTTCGTCACGACGCCGAAACGGCCGTCGTCGGTGACGCCGAGCCAGGTGCCGCCGGCCGCGAGGTCACGCCCCGCGAGAAGCCGCGGCTCGGCCCACCAGTCCATCGGCGCGGTCGCGCGCGCGTGCAACTCGTCGCGGTGGCCGGCGAGCACCAGCCGCTCGCGCGGCAGCACGTTCCAGGCCAGCACGACGAGGCACATCGGGCGTCCGGCGCCTCAGCGCGGCAGCGGCCAGAGGCGCGCGCCGGGCTCGTCGGCGAGCGCGCGGCCGGTGCGCTCCTGATACCACTCGGCGATCAGGCGGAACGAGATCGAGGTCGGCGGCGGCAGCGCCGGCGTGCCGCTCGCGAGCTCCGACGGCGCGAACCAGCGCGCGTCCTCGAGCTCGCCGTCGGGGCAGGCGACCGCGGTCGCCGCGGCGCGCGCCCGAAAGCCGACCATCAGCGACGACGGGAACGGCCACGGCTGCGAGGACTGGTACTCGACGTCGACGACCTCGACGCTGGTCTCCTCGCGGACCTCGCGCACCACCGCGTCCTCGAGGCTCTCGCCGGGCTCGACGAAGCCGGCGATCGTCGAGTAGCGGCCCGGCGGCCACGGCGCCTGGCGCCCGAGGAGCGCGCGCTCGCCGTCGCTGACGAGCACGATGATCGCGGGGTCGATGCGCGGGAAGAACTCGGTGCCGCAGCCCTCGCGCGTGCAGGTCATGACGTGCCCGGCGGCGGTCGGGACGGTGCGCGCGCCGCAGGCACCGCAGTAGCGGTGACGCTCGCGCCAGTAGACCATCGCGCGCGCGTAGGCGAGCAGGCCCGCCTCGTCGGGCGGCAGGAGGCCCCCGGCGAGCCTCAGGTCCGAGAACTCCGCCGCGGCGCCGAAGGCGGGCGGCGCGTCGCCCGTGAACTCGACCGCGAAGCATGCGGCGCCCTGGTAGCGGCCGAGCAGGATCGCCTCGGCGGTCTCGAGCGCGCCGACCGCGCCGGCCGCGAGCAGCACGGCGCCGGGCTCGGGCATGCGGCGCAGGAGGCTGCGGTGGCGCCATACCGGCACGAAGCGGGTCGCCGGGTCCGCGAGCGCGGCGGACACCCACGCGGCGTCCTTGCGCAGGCCGCTGGCGCGGTCGACGTAGGGTCCGGCGAAGACGTTGCGATCGCGGGGTGATGACATGGGGGCGCGCGAAGGCGCGCCAGCATTCTACCCGGGTTCCGCCACGCGCTCGCGCGCGTCGCTCTCGCACCAGGGGCATACCGCGCGGTGCTGGCGCAGCGCGTCGACGACCATCAGCCCCTGGCAGGTCGGGCAGGGGCCGGGCCTGAGCTCCGCGCGGCGCCTCAGCACCTCGAGCAGGTGGCAGGCGTGCTCGAACGAGATGCGCTGCGGCCCGTGCAGCGCGAGGTAGGTCTCGTAGGTGCGGCAGAAGAGCTCGCCCCAGCGCAGCATCGCGCGCGTGCCGCCGGCGCCGCGGTCGGTCACCGCCTGCTCGAGGAGCCCGAGCAGCGCGTAAAGCCCGGCCAGCGCCGCGGCGTGGCGGCGGGTCTCGAGGTTCTTCAGGAAGAAGGCGGTCTGGGCCGGTGACTTGCCGCGATGGCGGCGCACGAGCGGGCCCTCGGTCGCGACGTAGGAGCGGTAGAGCTTGCGGATCCGGTCGTCGCTGAGCCCGGTCCAGCTGCGGATCGTGCAGGTGCGCGCTTCGTGGTGGATCATCCGGTACGCGAGGTCGAGCCGCTGCCGGTCGCGGGCATAGCGATTGTCGGTGATCCTCATCTCGTTGTTCTCCCGCAGGTAATTGGTTTCTTACGCAACTGTTTTTGGTATAAATCCACCAAAAACTGTACTCTCGTCACCGGGGCCACGCCAGCGAGAATTACTCGCGCACTTCGGGAGAAAGGCCATGCTCGAGCGCTTGAGCGCGATCCAGGACGCGGACGTCCGCGGCGGCTACCACGCACACGCGGTGCTCGAGCCGGGCGCCCTCGAGGCGATCCGGGAGACCAACCTCGGCTTCCTGGCGCTCGTCTCGGCGCGCCACCGCGCCGAGCCGCAGGCGCGCGCGTTCGGCCTGCGACCCGCGACCGCCGAGGCGCTCGCCGCGCTCGATGCCCGGGCACTGCGCGCCGCGGCGAGCTGCCCCTACACGCTCTTCAACCTGGGCTTCGACGACGCGCCGTTCTGGCAAGGCGTGATCGCCGCGCACGCCGCCGGCAACGGCAGCCTCGCCGACGAGGCGACGTTCGCGCGCACGGCGGTCTTTCTCGCCTGGCACCTCGCGCAGAGCTCGGCGCTGACCGCCGCGCTCGTGCTCGGCATGACGCCGCCCGTCCAGCAGGCGTGGCGCATGCTGCCGCTCTCGGCGCTCGACCACGCGGCGACGCGCTCGCTGCCGCGCCTGTCGGCCCGCTGGGGCGACCATGCCCTCTTCTGGCCGAAGCTCCTCGAGGCCGCGGCGCCGGTGGATCGCACGCGCGCGGCCTCGGTCAGGCTGTTGGGACTGCAGCTGCTGGCGGCCGACGGCATCCGCGCCGAGCGCCCGGAAGGGGCCCCGCTGCCCAGCGGCTAGGCCCGCGGCGGTTGCCGCCGCGGACCCGGGGTCTTACGCTTCGCGCTCGCTGCCGCCGGCCGGCCGCCCGTCGCACCCCCCGACCCATGCCCGCGCTTTCGATCCGCCAGCTGACCAAGACCTACTCGAACGGCGTCGAGGCCCTCCGCGGCATCGACCTCGACGTCGAGCAGGGCGACTTCTTCGCGCTGCTCGGCCCGAACGGCGCCGGCAAGACGACGACGATCGGCATCATCACCTCGCTCGTGCGCAAGACCTCGGGCACCGTGTCGGTGTTCGGGCACGACATCGATCGCGAGATCGCGGTCGCGAAGTCGTGCATCGGCATCGTGCCGCAGGAGATCAACTTCAATCAGTTCGAGTCGCTCGAGACGATCCTGGTCAACCAGGCCGGCTTCTACGGCATCCCGCGCGGCGTCGCCCGCGAGCGCGCCGAGCGCTACCTCAAGCAGCTGCAGCTCTGGGACCGGCGCAAGTCCGCGGCGCGCACCTTGTCGGGCGGCATGAAGCGGCGGCTGATGATCGCGCGCGCGCTGGTGCACGAGCCGCGCCTGCTGATCCTCGACGAGCCGACCGCGGGCGTCGACATCGAGATCCGCCGGACCATGTGGGACTTCCTGCGCGAGACCAACGAGCGCGGCGTCACGATCATCCTGACCACGCACTATCTCGAGGAGGCCGAGAACCTCTGCCGCCACGTCGCGATCATCGACAAGGGGCGGATCATCGAGAACGACCGCATCAGCAACGTGCTCCGCAAGCTCCAGACCGAGACCTTCGTGCTGAACCTGCGCGAGGCGCTCAAGGAGACGCCGAACCTGCCGGGATTCGGCGTCGAGCTCGTCGACGCGCACACGCTCGAGATCGAGGTCTCGAAGGACAAGAGCTTGAACGACATCTTCGTGCGGCTCGCCGCGCAGGGCATCGACGTGATCTCGATGCGCAACAAGGTCAACCGGCTCGAGGAGCTCTTCATGCGCCTGGTGCGCGGCGCGAACGCGGCGCCCGAGGCGACCGGCCTCGAAGGCGGTGCGCGATGAGCGCCGCGGCGCCGCTGCCGCTCGTCTCGCGGGCGCGCACCGACTGGATCGGGTTTCGGACGATCGTGCTCAGGGAGTTCGGCCGCATCGTGCGCATCTGGGGCCAGACGCTGGTGCCGCCGGGCGTCACGGCGACGCTCTACTTCATCATCTTCGGCAGCCTCATCGGCGCGCGCATCGGCCAGATGGGCGGCTACGGCTACATGCAGTACATCGCGCCCGGGCTGATCATGATGTCGGTGATCACGAACTCCTACGGCAACGTCGTCTCGAGCTTCTTCGGCGCGCGCTTCGGCAAGCACATCGAGGAGCTGCTCGTCTCGCCGCTGCCGAACTGGCTGATCGTCGCCGGCTACGTGATCGGCGGGCTCACGCGCGGCCTGCTGGTCGGGCTCGTGGTCACGGTCGTCGCGCTGTTCTTCACGCGGCTGCACGTCAGCCACCCGCTGCTGACGATCGCTGCGGTGTTCCTGACCTCGATCGTGTTCGCGCTCGGCGGCTTCATCAACGCGGTGTTCGCCAAGAACTTCGACCACATCTCGTGGTTCCCGACCTTCATCCTGACGCCGCTGACCTACCTCGGCGGCGTGTTCTATTCGATCAGCCTGCTGCCGGACTGGGCGCGCGCGATCTCGCACGCCAACCCGATCCTGTACATGGTCAACGGCTTTCGCTACGGCTTCCTCGGCGTCTCGGACGTCGACGTGCGCCTGGCATTCGCGATCATGGTCGGCTTCGCGGTCGGGCTGTACGCGATCGCGGTGGGCCTGATGTACAAGGGCATCGGCATTCGCGAGTAGTGCGGAGGCGGGCATGTGCGGGCGCTTCGCGTTTCACTCGCCTCACCAGACCGTCGCCGAGCTCTTCGGCGTCGCGCGCGGCGGGCCGGACTGGCCGCCGCGCTGGAACATCGCCCCGAGCGCCGACGTCGCCGCGGTGCGCGCCGCTGCGGGCGGCGGCCGCGAGCTCGTGTCGCTCAACTGGGGCCTCGTCCCGTCCTGGGCCAAGGAGCGCTCGATCGGCACGCGGCTCGTCAACGCACGCGTCGAAACGCTGCACGAGAAGCCCGCGTTTCGCGGCGCACTGAAGCAGCGCCGCTGCCTCGTGATCGCCGACGGCTACTACGAGTGGCGCGCGGCCGGCGCGCAGAAGCAGCCGTACCTGATCGCGGCCGCCAACGGCGCGCCGTTCGGCATGGCGGCGCTGTGGGAGTCCTGGCACGACCCCGAGAGCGGCACGCCGCTCGAGAGCTGCGTGATCGTCACGCGCGAGTCGGCCGGCGTCGTCAGGGACCTCCACGCGCGCATGCCGGCGATCGTCGCGCCCGGGGACTACGCGACGTGGCTCGATCCCCGGATCACGGACGCCGCGACGCTCGAGGCGCTGCTGACCGGCGAACCGCGCGTCGCGCTCGTCGCCCACCCGGTCAGCCGGCGCGTCAACAATCCGCGCAACGAAGGCCCCGAGCTCGCGCTGCCGGCAGCGGCGTCCTGAACCCCGGCCCGCGCGGCGCGCGATCCGGCCGCGGCAGTTCTCAAAATCGCGAGGCGCGTTGCGGTCAGCGAGCCGCCGATGCGGTACAAAGAAGTTATTGTTAACGCAGGACCCGCGCATGACCCGCAGCCTTCATCTCGTCGACGTGTTCACCGATCGCCCATGTGCCGGCAACCAGCTGGCCGTCGTCACCGGCGCGAAGGGGCTGACGACCCGCCAGATGCAGTCGTTCGCCCGCGAGATGAACTTCTCCGAGACCAGCTTCGTGCTGGCCGACCAGCCGCAGGGCGGCGGCTGGCCGGTGCGGATCTTCACGCCGGCCGCGGAGCTGCCGTTCGCCGGCCACCCGACCCTCGGGACCGCCCACGTGATCCGCCATGCACTGCTCGGCGGGCGCGTGGATCGCGTGACGCTCGCGCTTCAGATCGGGCTCACCCCGGTGTTCGTCGAGCGCGACGCCAAGCGCGAGCTGTACTGGATGCGCCAGCGCTTCCCGACCTTCGGCACGCGCCTGCCGCGTAAGCCGGTCGCGGCGGTGCTCGGCCTCGCCCCATCGGACCTCGACAGCCAGCCGATCGAGGAGGTGTCGACGGGGCTTCCGTACCTCGTCGTGCCGGTGCGCACGCGCCGCGCGCTCGAGCGCATCCGGATCAACAACGACGCGCTCCTCAAGCTGGTCGCGAACCTCGGTGCCAAGGCGCTGATCGCCTTCGCGCCCGGGGCCTCGCGCCCGGGCCACGAGCTGACCGCGCGCGTGTTCGTCGGCTACTACGGCGTGCCCGAGGACGCGGCCACCGGCGCCGCCAATGGCTGCCTCGCGGCGTGGCTGGTCCAGCACCGCTACTTCAAGGACGAGGCCATCGACCTCAAGGTCGAGCAGGGCCAGAGCATCGGGCGGCCGTCGACGCTGCACCTGCGCGCGATGCGCACCTCGCGCGGCATCGAGATCCGCATCGGCGGCGGCGTCGTCGACGTCGCCCGCGGCGCGCTCGTCGCGGCACGCCTCGCCTGAGCGAGGGCTCCCGGGCGCACCGCCCGGGGACCGCGCGCGCGCCGGGCGAGGTGCGCTACACTCAGCGCCCTCCCCGGTAACCCCTGATCGCGAGGTCGTCGTGACGGCGAAGCGTGCGCTGATCGTGGACGATTCGAAGTCGGCGCGGGTCGTGCTGTCGCGATTGCTGGAGCAACACGAATTCGCCGTGGACACCACCGAGTCCGCGGAAAGCGCGCTGCTGTACCTGCGCGACCACCGGCCGGACGTCATCTTCATGGACCACGTCATGTCCGGCATGGACGGGCTCGCCGCGGTCCAGGCGATCAAGAGCGACCCCGGCACCGCGTCGATCCCGATCATGATGTACACCTCGCAGGACGGCGAGCTGTACGCCGGCGAGGCCAAGGCGGTCGGCGCCATCGGCGTGCTGCCCAAGCGCATGGCGCCCGCCGACGTCGCGAGCGCGCTCTACGAGCTCAAGCTCCTGCCCGACCGTCGCAGCACGGTGCGCGGCAGCTTCGACCGCGTCGAGCTGCCGGCGCTCAGCGCCGTCAGCGGCCCGGTCCCGGGCGTCATCGTGCGCGCGGCCCCGGCCAACTCGGAGCTCCGCGCGATCGTCGAACCGATGCTGCAGGAGCAGGGCGCGGAGCTGCGGCGCTTCGTCGTCGCGAGCATCGAGACGATGAGCACGCGCGTCGTCGGCGAACTCGGCGCGCAGATCCGGGACGCGATCGCCGCCGCGCAGCCTGCGCCCATCATCGCCGCCGAGCCGCGCGTCGAGCCACCGCCCGAGGTCGCCGCGCCGCCGCCCCGCGCGCCGCTCGCGTGGATCGCGCTGGCCGCACTCGGCTGCGTCGTCGCGCTCGCCGCCGGCGCCTTCGGCTGGCAGGAGCACCGCGAACGCGCCGCGCTCGCGGCGCGCCTCGCGTCGACCACCCAGCAGCTCGCCGTCGCCGAACGCGCACTCAGCGCCGCGCGTGCGGCCGCGACGGGTGGCGGCGCCGAGCGGTTCGCGGTGCCCTACGGTGAGCCGGCGCTCGGCGGCGAGCGGCTGACCGCGCTCGCGACGCTCCTCGCCGAGCTCGAGGCGCGCGGTTTCGCCGGTACCGTCACCGTCACGAGCGGCGCCGGCGACTTCTGCCTGACCGGCAACCCCACCGAAGGCTACGGCCTCGCGCCCGGCGAGATGCCCGCGAACCGCTGCGACGTCGTCGGCAACCCGTTCGAGGAGTCGCTGAAGCCCGCCGACCGCGAGCCCGCGGCGCTCGCCGGCCTGCTTGCCGGCGTGCGCGAGCGCAGCCAGGGCGCCATCGACGTGCGCCTCGCCTACGCGCCGCGCGCGCCCGAGGCCTACCCGTCGGCGCCGGAGACGAGCGCGGCGCAGTGGAACGCCGCGGCCGCCGGCCGCAACTACGTGGAGTTCGCGCCCGAGCCGCGCCCGTCCGCGCCATGAGCTGGATGCTTTACGGAGCGAACGGCTACACGGGCGCGCTCGCCGCGCGCGAGGCCGTGCGCCGCGGCCAGCGACCGATCCTGGCCGGACGCTCGCGCGCGACCGTCGAGCCGCTGGCGCGCGAACTCGGCCTCGAGGCCCGCGTGTTCGCACTCGAGGGCGCGGCGCCGGCGAGCGCGCTCGCCGGCGTCACGCTGGTGCTGAACTGCGCCGGGCCCTTCTCGGCGACCGCGGCGCCGATGATGGCCGCCTGCATCGCGGCCCGCGCGCACTACCTCGACATCACCGGCGAGATCCCGGTGTTCGAGCTTGCGCAGGCGCAGGGCGCCGCGGCGCGCGCGGCGGGCGTCGTGCTGTGCCCCGGGGTCGGGTTCGACGTCGTGCCGACCGACTGCGTTGCGCTGTGCCTCAAGGAGGCGCTGCCGGACGCGACGCACCTCGCGCTCGGCTTCGACGCGCAGTCGCGGCTCAGCCGCGGCACCGCGCGCACGATGGTCGAGGGCCTCGGCCAGGGCGGCTGCGTGCGCGCGGACGGGGCGCTCAGGCGCGTGCCGTTCGGCTACCGCTCGCGCCGCATCGACTTCGGCGCGGGCGAGAAGCTCGCGACCACGATCCCCTGGGGCGACGTCAGCACCGCCTATCACACGACCGGCATCCCGAACGTCGAGGTCTACGTGCCGGTGTCGCCGCGGGCGCTCGCGGCTCTGCGGCGCCTGCGCTACGTGCGCGGGCTGCTCGCGCTGCCCCCCGTGCAGCGGTTTCTGAAGTCGCGCGTCGCCCGCCAGCCGCCCGGCCCCGACGAGGCCGAGCGCGGCAGGACGCCGATGCGCGTCTGGGGCGAGGTGCGCAACGCCGCCGGACGGACGCGCACGGCGCGCCTCGTGACGGCGAACGGCTACACGGTCACCGTGCACGCATCGCTCGGCATCGTCGAGCGGCTGCTCGCCGGCGGCGCGGCGCCCGGGGCGACGACGCCGGCGCGGCTGATGGGCGCGCGCTACGTCGAGACGCTGCCCGGCAGCGGGCCGATCACGCTTGCCTGACGGCATGCCGGCCGCCGCACCGTTCGAGCCGCCGCGCGGGCTGCGCAACCCGCACCTGCAGTCGATCCTCGCGAGCCTCGCGCCGCGCCGGCACTTCGTCGCGCGTCGCGCGCGCGCGGTGCTGGCCGCGAGCCGCGACATCGTCGTCGACTGCGGCGACGGCGTGCGACTGCTCGGCCACCACTCGCCGCAGCCCGAGGCGGCGCGCGATCTCGTGCTGCTGCTGCACGGCTGGGAAGGGAGCGCCGAGTCGCTGTACGTGCTGTCGTGCGCGGCGCTCCTGTACGAGCGCGGCTTCGACGTGTTTCGCCTCAACCTTCGCGACCACGGCCCCACGCACCACCTGAACCCCGAGCTCTTTCACTCGTGCCGCATCGCCGAGGTCGTCGGCGCCGTGCGCGCCGTGCAGGCACGCTTCCCGGCGCAGCGTCTGTCGCTGGTCGGCTATTCGCTGGGCGGCAACTTCGCCTTGCGGGTCGCGGTGCGCGCGCCCGCGGCCGGCGTCCGGCTCAAGCAGGTCGTCGCGGTCTGCCCGGTGCTCGACCCGGTGCACACGCTCGAGTGCCTCGAGCACGGTAGCTGGATCTACCGGAACTATTTCGTGCTCAAGTGGCGCAACTCGCTCGTCAAGAAACGCCGCGCCTGGCCCGACCTCTACGACCTCGACGAGCTGCTCGCGGACCGCAACCTCACGTCGATGACCGAACGGCTGGTGCTGCGCTACAGCGGCTTTCCGGACCTGATGACGTACCTCACGGGCTACGCGATCGTCGGCGAGGTGCTGGCACCGCTCGCGGTGCCGGCGCGGATCATCGCCTCGCTCGACGACCCGATCATCCCGGCCAGCGACCTCGCGCGGCTCGCGAAGAGCGCCGCGCTCAGCATCACCACGACCGCACGCGGCGGCCACTGCGGGTTCATCGACGGCCTGCGCCGCGAGAGCTGGGCCGACCGGCAGGTGCTGGCGATCCTGAGCGCCGCCTAGGCTCAGGTCGCGGCCGCGCGCTTCTCCTCGAAGCGGATGATCGGCTGCGAGCCGAGCACCGCGATTTCGCCCTCGACGACCGCGCCGTGGGCGATCGCGACCGTGTGCGCGCGCACGGTGCCCCGGATCACCGCGCTCTTGCCGATCTCGAGCTTGGTCTCGATCGTCAGGTCACCGCTGACGCGCCCGGCGATGATCGCGGCATTGGCGCGCACGTTGCCCTGCCAGTGCGCATCCTGGGCGATCGACACGAGCCCGGCGATCGTCCCGTTGCCGATCACCGTCCCGGCGAGCGACATCGGCCCCTGGACCTCGAGATCGCCGACGAATCGGCTGCCGATGCCGACCAGCGTCGGCGCCCCGGTCCGCTGATCGAAGAAGCGTCGCCGCGGTTCGACTGCAGCGGGATCTGACATGGGGCCTCCAGGTCGGCTACGCGGCTCGAGGCCGCCGGGTCGCAGTCACTATACTAGCGGTGCCGGCCGTCGGCCGTTCGCCTCCGGAACTTCAGACGCGCATCACACGTGGCCCACGCTGACCCGACCCCGCGCCTCGGCGCGCCGTGCCCGACGTGACCGCCGTGCTGCTCGCGCTCGTGCTGCTGCCGCTCGCCGCGGCGCCGGCGGTCGGGCCGCTGTCCCGACGCCTGCGCCTGCCCCCTGCGCTGCCCTCGCTGGCGATCCTCGCGGCGATGCTCGCGATGCTGCTCGTGCTGCTCGCGAGCGCCCGGGCGCTGGCGCCCGCGCGCTGGGGCGCGACGCTCGTGCCGGCGTTCTCGATCGGGGTCGCGCTGCGCGCCGATGCGGCGTCGCTCGCCGCCGGCGCCGCGTGCATCGGGCTCGGCGCGCTTGCGCTCGCGACGCGGTGGCGCGCCGCCGACGGGCACGGGCGCGTGCTCGCGATGCTCGCGGGCCTCATCGGCGCGGTGCTCGCGGACGACCTTGCGCTGCTGTGGCTGTGCGTCGAGCTCACGGCGCTCGGCGCCGTGCTCGGCGCCGCGCCGGATCGCCGCGGCGCAGCCGCGGCGCTCGTCGTGCTCGAGGCGGGCGGGCTCGCGCTGCTCGCCGCGGTGCTGATGATCATCGACGTCGCAGGCAGCGCGCGCCCGGCGGCCGGGACCGCGCTCGCGACCGATCCGCGCCTCGCGCTCTGGGCGGCGCTCGTCGTCGGCTGTGCCGTGACGCGCGCGGCGCCGGCCTGGTTCGAGCGCGGTTCGATGGCGCTCGTCGGCGCCGGTGCGACGCTCGGGACCGGCATCTGCGTGCTCGCACGGCTCGCCGTGCCGACCGTCGGCCTCGCGCGCAGCGCGGCGGCGCTCGGCGTCGTGGCCGCGGCGGCCCTGGGCGGCGTCGCGTGGAGCCGCACGCGCCGGGCGCGCGGGTCCCCCTGGCTACCCGAGCTCGCGATCGCCGCCGAGCTCGCGTGGCGGCCGCTCCTGACGATGCGAACCGGCGGGTCGCTGGCGGCGCTCGCCGCGGCCGCGACCGCCGCCGGGGTCCTCGGCGTCGTCGGCGCGCGCCCGGACGCGTGGCCCTCGCTCGGCCGCGTGCCGCTGGCCGCAGGATCTTGCTGGCTGCTCGTCGCCGTCATCGCGACGCTGCTGCGCGCGCGGGGACTCAGGGGCGCGATGCCGCTGGCCGCGCTCGCGGGCGCGCTTGCGGTGCTGCTGCTCGCGGCCGCCCCGGCGCCGATGGTCGCGGCCGAATTCGCCGGCGGGCTGCTGGTGCTCGGCGCGGTCTGCGCCGCGCTCGACGTTGCGGTGCCGCGCTTGGCCCGCGTGCTCGCGGCGACCGCGGTCGCGGTCGCCTGCATCTGGGCGGTCGTCGCGGGCCGGGAGGCGGCCGCGGCTTCCGCAGAGCCGTGGCTGCTCGCGCCGCTCGTCGTTCCGCTCATCGCCGCGGTCGCTTCGCTGCGCGGCGGGTCGCCTGCGGGCCGCCGGCGGTTCGGCGTCGCGGCGCTCGCAACGAGCCTTGCGCTCGCGTTCGCGATGATCGTCGTCGCCGACCGCGGCGCCGCGCTCGGCCTCGTGCTCGCGCACCTTCCGGCGCCGTTCGGCGGCCGGCTGCTGCTCGACCGCTTCGCGGCGCTCGAGCTCGTGACCGGCGCCCTCGTCGCCGGGCTCGCCGCGGTGCACGCAATCAGCGCGGCCGCGGACCGCAACGATCGCCTCTGGTACGGGCGCTGGCTGCTGGCACTCGGCGGGCTCGCGCTGTGCGCGCTCAGCGCCGATCTGCTGGGACTGTTCGTCGGTTTCGAGCTGCTGTGGGCGGCGCTCGTGCTGCGCGACCGACCAGGCGATGCCGCGCATGCGCACGTGGTGGTCGCCGGCGCCGCCGCATCGGGCCTCTACCTGGTCGCGATCGGCTGCATCGCGGCGACGCTCGGCACGCTCGACGTCGCCGCGCTCGCGCAGCGCGCGCCGGCCGTCGCGGCCGGGGACTCGGTGCTGCTGCCCTTCAGCGCCTACCTGCTGAGCGCGGTCTGGGCGCTGCGCGCCGGGGCCGTGCCGATCGGGTTCTGGCTGCGCGACGCCTGCGAGGCGGCGCCGGCGGCGCGGGTCGCGCAGGTCGCGCTCGTGACGCTGGTGGCCGTCGGCGCACTGTGGCGCCAGGACGTGCTCGTGTTCCCGTGCTTCGGCGCGGGCCCCTGCGGCCCGTCGGGGCTCGTGCTGCCGCTCGGGCTCGCGACGCTCGCCGCGGGCGGCGTGGGCGCGCTCGCGGCCACCAGCGCTCGCGGGCTCGGGACGCAGCTGCTCTTGACCGGGCTCGGGACGCTGCTGGTCGCAGTCGGGGGCTTTCGCGAGGCGGGCTTCGCAGCCGCCGCCTACGCCTACCTGCCGCTCGGCCTCGCGACCGTCGCGTTCGCGTTCGCGACCGATCGCACGATGCGCGCCGCGGACACCGCGGCGGGTCCGGGCGCGGCGCTCGCGATCGCGTGCCTCGTCGCGGCGCTCGGCCTGCCACCCTTTCCCGGCGCGCTCGCGCGCCTCGCGATCCTTGCGGCCGCCGGGCCCGACGCGCTCGTCGTGTGGAGCCTCGTGCTGGTGACCGCATGGATCACGGTGCTCGCGGTCGCCGCGCGCGGCGCGCGCGCCGCGACGGCTTCGCCGGTTCCGGTCGCGGCCGTGCTCGCGCTCGTGCTGCTCGGCGCGCTCGCCGCCGGCGCGCGCCCGGCCTACGACTACGCGACCCGCACGGCGCGTGCGCTCCTCGACCGGCAGTCCTACGTCGCGGCACTCGGTCCGGCGGGCGAGGCCGGCACGACCGAGAGCGTGGACCGGTGACTCGAACGTCATGCGCGCGTGCTTGCGTTTGGCTAAAGTCGGATCCGATGCCATGCGCCGCAGTCGTCGCCTGTGCCCCGGTCCCGCGCCACCCACGGCGCTCGCGGATCGTGTGCACGCTCGGGCTGCTCGCGGTGCTCGTCGCGGCCTGCGGCGACGCCGAGTTCGAGCGCGCCGAACACGCCAACACGCCCGAGGCGTGGGACGCGTACCTGCGAATGCATCCGGATGGCGCGCATGCGCGCGAGGCGCGCGCGCATCTCTCGGCACTCGTCGAGGAGCGCGAGTGGCAGCGCGCACACGCGGCGGACACGCCGGACGCGTATCAGCGGTTCCTGCGCGCCTATCCGCAGGGCAGCCACGCCCAGGAGGCGCTCGTTGCGCTTGCGCACGTGAACCTCGCGCCGCCCGCCGAGGCGCCTTCGTCCGCCGTCGCGCCGCCCGCACCGAGCGCGTCCCCGGCGCCCGCGGTCAGCGTGCCTCCGGTGGCGCCGCCGCCGGTGAGCGCGTCACCGGTAGCGGCCCCCACCGCGGCGGGATTTCGGGTCCAGCTCGGCGCCTTTTCCGAGGGCCGCGCGGCCGCGAAGCGTGCGTGGCTCGCGCTCGCCGCCCGCAATCCCGAGCTCGCCCAGTACAAGCCGCTCATCGAGGCGGTCCCGGCGCGGGATGGACGCAAGATCCATCGGCTGCAGGTCGCCTCGCTCGATGAACACGCGGCCGAGGAGCTCTGTACCGCGCTCAACGGCCGCCACGACCCGTGCGTCGTGGTGCCGCCGGCCCGTCCGGCGCCGACCCCCGGCCATTAGGGGCCGGGTGGACGCCGTTCGGCAGGTCCAAACCTGACGCGCGGCGTCAGCTCTGCGCCGAGCAGGGGCGAAGCGATCACGTAAGTCTCTGATTTTGAAAGATATGCCAGCATGGCACGGCCCTTGCTTTATCTGGTCTGCAAGTCTCAACTCCCCCTGTGGTTTGAAATCTTGGCGCCGACGAGCTTCCCCCAGCTCCCGGCGCCTTTTTTTTCCACAACTTTTTCCGCCGCTGGCGCATCTAACCGCCGACACGCCCCAACCGTTCGTCGCGGACGCCGCTCCGTTCATCGCGCGACATCAGGAAATACCGCATTGAACGCGTAGAATCGCGGCCCTTCCCGGCACCCGGTGACCCCTCCGTGAACGACGAAGCCATGCCTCACGCCGACCGCGCCGAAGTCCACGTCGAGGCGATGTCGTCGCTGCCGCCGCCGCGCGCCTTCGACTCGGAGCCGACCCCGTGGTTCCTGCGACGCGGGTACCTGATCGCCGCGGCGATCGTGCTGGTCGGCGTTGTCGCGCTCGTGGCGCTGACGCGCGGCGGCAACAAGGTCGCGGCCCAGAATCCCGCCGACGCCGCCCCGCTCGTGACGGCGCTGCCGGCCGGTCGCAGCCCTTACACGATGACGGTGTCGTTCACCGGCGCCATCGTCGCGCGCTACGACATGCCGATCGGCGTCGACGTCGACGCCGGCCGCATCGCCGCGATCCTCGTCGAGGTCGGTGACCACGTTCGCCAGGGCCAGGTGCTCGCGCGACTCGACACGTCGGTGATCGCGCCGCAGGTCGCGAGCCTTCGGGCCGCGCTCGAGCAGAACAAGGCCGAGGCGAAGCTCGCCGAGGCCGACTACCGCCGTGCCGCCGCGATCGCGGGGTCGGTCGGTGCGCTGTCCAAGGAGGAGGTCGACAAGCGCCAGTCGACCGTCGCGACCTCCGCGGCGCGCGTCAAGGCCGCCGAGGCGCAGCTCGCCGAGGCCGAGGCGCGCCTCGGCCGCACCGAGATCCGCGCGCCGGCCGACGGCGTCGTGCTGACGCGCACGGCAGAGGTGGGCCAGACC
>Ga0335080_10001344_pt1 | contig 23919 bp, 24 predicted proteins | sample Lox_Sample_34_FD_206720 | JGI IMG/M metagenome (GOLD analysis project Ga0335080, IMG submission 206720) | Soil microbial communities from Loxahatchee National Wildlife Refuge, Florida, United States - Lox_Sample_3.4 | ecosystem: Environmental > Terrestrial > Soil > Wetlands | place: USA...
TGCTCGCGAGCACTTGTCTGATCGGACGGGCCATCGGGCGGGTCACGATCGCCAACCGCTCGCAGGCGCTTGTCGATCCGCTGACCGGAGCGCTGAACCGCGCCGCCTTGGAGGCGAGACTGCCGGAACTCACGCACCGCTCCGCGGTCGACTGCGCGACGATCGGCCTGATCCTCGGCGATCTTGACCACTTCAAGTCGGTCAACGACACCTACGGTCACACAATCGGCGACCAGGTGTTGAGGGCGGCAGCTGAGCGCATCCGCAGCTCGCTACGCGCCTTCGATTCGGTCTACCGAGTGGGTGGTGAAGAGTTCGCGATCCTGCTAAGCAGTCCCGACGCGTCGTCCTCAGCGCAGGTCGCGGAGCGGATCCGCAGCCGGCTCGAGTCAGAGCCGGTGGCGGGGCTGCCGGTCACGGGCTCATTCGGGGTTGCCATCTTCGCCGGTGGCGAGGGCTTTGACTACAACGTCCTCTACGAGCACGCCGACCAGAGGCTGTACGCAGCCAAGCGCGCAGGCCGCAACCGCGTCGTGGCCGGACAGGACACGGCGGATCTCCCCGCCGCAGCCTGAGCCTAGAGCCCGCGAGCCGGTGGGCTGCCGGCAAGATTCGGCTTGCACCGCCCGTTCGGACGAGCCGCCGCTGGCGGGATCCGGCTGCTGCCTGGTCGCGGCGAATTGGGAACCGTGGTCCTCGCCCTCGCTCGCGAAGAGCTCACGTTCGTCTCCACCTCGCCGGCGACGACAGCGCCGCCTACGCAAGCGACGCGCAAGTCACCGGCGCGGACGCGCTCGACGATGCTGGCGCGGAGTCCAGGGCGAGTTTCGGCACTGATGTGAATGTGGTCGACGAGTTCTCGGAGCTCGGCTGGCCCGATCCCCATGAGCCGCGTCCGGTTGGTCGACGCGGCGACCGGGGTCTGGCGAGAGGAATACCGCGAGCATTGCGTTTCCAGGCGGGTCGCGGGAGTACCGGCAGCGCGCGATCGCCTCCTTGATCAGGAGATCGAGCTACCCCGCAGGATTGAGGCAGTTGCCGCGGCCAGACGTGAGTTGCCACCCGGCCGGGCGCGTACCCCACGACTACGTCGTTCACGGCGCGGCCCGACGGAGCGCCGACCGACGTGCGGCTGTCTGAGCTGTTTGCGCCAGGCAAGACCTCGCTCGTGATCTACAACGTGAGGTTCCCGCGCCACCCAGACGACGATTCGCCCGGCCCGGACGGCGGGGAGACGGCCCTTCGGCCACTCGCCGAGAGTCCGTGCCCGTCGCGCCCCGAGAGCTCGCGGCAACACCAAAGCGTGGCTCGACTCAGCTTCAGATGGCGTCGCCTCCTCGCCATAGCACCTCTGCCTCGCTCCGTCTCGCGGTAGCGGTCGACCGGGCATGACCTCGTCAGTGCGTAGAACGATCCGGTCGCGCCGATGGATCGGTGGCCCCCGGAGAGCGCCGCTCGCCAAGCCATGCGGAAGGGATCGATTCACTCCTGCTTGAGCGGGATGCGAGAGCTGGCCGTCGGGCGATTAAGGGGCGCCGGGAGGTTTCGTGCGGAGAACCGGGTTAGGCGGCTGCGGCGTCTTGGCGAATGTTGAGGGCGCGGTAGGCGCTGCGGTCCTGTAGTGGCGCCGGGAGGAGGATGCGGTATCGGCCGGTGAGGGTGATGTGGTCGCTGCCGAGCGGGCTGAGGCGCTCGATGTCCTCGTCTCGTGGCGCGCTGCTGGTGCTGGCGGTGATGTGATCGATCGCCCGCTGGGTGTAGATGGTGTTGTAGAGAACGATCGCGTTCACGATCAGGCCGAGCGCATTGATCTGTTCTTCCTGGCCCTCGCGGTAGGGCTGGCGCAGCTCGCCACGGCGGCCGTGGCAGACGTCACGGGCAAGTCCGTGGGCGGCGAGGAAGCACCACAGGTGGCGCAGGTCATACGCGTACGCCGCGACCCTGTTCGGCGAACAGCCCCGCGCGGCGAGATGACGCAAGAACGCCGATACGATGGCGACCGGGGCGCCAGACTCATCGACCAGCTCGACGGTGACGCCGCCAACCGCATCCGTAGACCGAACTCGCACAACACGTACCTCCCGCCGCCGACCTCCGTCAGCATGACTGCCCCGACGGACGAGATCGTCGCCCCTCTGAGGCCCCTCACTCGCCCGGCAGCATCCCCACCCGCCCCCGCTTTGGCAGTACTGAAGCAGCCAGGTGTCCACATAACGGAGTAGCCGGCGGTATCGGTCATGATCTCCCGCGGCCGGACGCTCGTCTGCGGGTCCAGGAGCGCGTCGAGCGCGTAGGGGGCGTCGGGTTGGGTGCCTGGGATCACGATCGTCCGCAGCCCGGCGTAGTGATCGGCGGTGGTGCCGAGCGCGGTCACGCCGCGGCGGCGGTCGAAGTACCGGCGGTTGTACCCGGCGTGGATCGTGCGTCGCGGGACAACGAACCGCAGGCCGTCGATCGAGGCGACCTCGCCGCCGCCCCAGCGTTCGGCGAGCGGCAGCTTGGTGTGGTAGTCGACGATCCGGGCGTTCGCCGCGGCGAGCGTGTCGGCGCGCAGGTGGCGCTGCGCGACGTACCGGAGTCGCGCTTCGCGTAGTGCCGGGTTGTCGTCCTCGACCAACGGCCGGTAGCCCACGTTGCACGCTTGGGCAACGAGCACCGCGCAGAGGCTGACGTCGAGATCATGCAGCTGCGCGTTGGGTTCGTGGTCGTTGGTGAACGCTCGGAGGAACTCGGTCTTCGCCGCGATCTCGAACACGAGGTCCGGAAGGTCCGCGGGCGGCATCAGCGCGTCCACATTCGCGCGGAGCGTCATGAGTGACGGTGGCTCGGGGAGCGCGTCGAGCCGATCGACGGGCAGCTCTCCGCGAGCGGCGAGAGCGTGGATCGCGTGCTCGTCGGTCAGTCCCTCGCGCGTGCGCTCGTAGGCGTCGTCGAGGTCCTCGGCGAGCTGATCGATGAACGCATCGGGCTCGATCGGGAGCGACAGCGCGCGGCAGGTGTCCTCACGCGAGGCGTCCCACGCGGTGTCGGAGAGAAGGCTCGAGCGCGCGTCGGCGAACCGCTCGCTCGGCGTCACGTAGACGTCACGGCGGCGCAGTCCGTCGCGGAGCTCCTCCAGCGTGCACATCGTGTACGCAGCGCAATCGACCCGGCCCTTCTCAGGCTCGACCAACGCCTGCCACGGCCGCGGGACGAACTGGGTGGGCAGCATGCCGGGCGTCAGCTTGCGTCGGCCTTCGTGGCGTTTGAGACGTCCTGTGTCAACCCCCCTATGCGAGAAGATCTTTCAGACGACGTGGTCGTCTGAAAGAGAGGCCTCGGTGTGCGGAGGTGGGGCGGGCGGGAGCCCGCATGGGAACCGGGGGCACATCCCCCGGAGCCCCCTGGCGACCCCCTCACGCAGATGGCGCGCAAGCGCGCAAGGCAAAGAGTGAGAGCCCGCCCGGCGGCCCGTCCGAGTGTAAGGGCAAGCGTGCTTGCCCTTACGGTCGTCCGCCCCCGAGCCGCCGTGCGGTTGAGACGGTCAACGACCGCAAGGTTTGGCGGCGTTGGATTAGTGAAAACGGTGCGCGGGTGTGTCGATCGGCGCTCAGCCGAGCGCCCCGGCGATCAATGGAAGCTATCGGGTGGCGACTGCCTCCTTGTGGCTGTCGGGCAGCTTCTTGGTGTTCGGTCGCTTTAGCGGTAGTGGTGCGGCCATGCGCGCGGTGGCGGCGTGGTCGACCGCGCCGCAGCCGGATGAGGTCGGGATGATGACCGTGATGTGCTGTTGCAGGCCGCGGTGGCGCTCGGGGTCATAGGGGGCGCGGTCTTGCCAACAGCGCCACACGATCCGGCACCAGGCGCGGCCGAGGGTGCGGATCGCGCGCTGGTGGTCGTGGCCTTTGGCGAGCGAGCGGGCGTAGTGGTCGGCGGCCCAGGGGTGCCAGTGCCGGGTGCTGTCGGCCAGCGTGCAGAACGCGTCGCGCAGGCGCGTGTTGCACGCCCAGCGAAAGCACGCGACCTTGCGTTTGCCCGACTCGATCGCGACGGCGGCTTGGCCGGCGTCGCCGGTCAGCGCGTCGCGGTTGGGGTAGGCGGGCGCGACAGTCGCCGATCTCGGCGACCATGATCGCCGCGGTGAGGACGCTGTCGGGGTGCTTGAACAGCGAGGTGAAGATCTCGCCGTCGGGGTGGGCGCGCACGGCCTGCGCGATCTGGCGCTCGAGCTGGCTGATCGCGGCGACGATCGGCTCAAGTGCCGCGACCAGCGACAGGACCACGGCGCGCCGCGCGTCGCCTTCGAGCTCGCCGGCGCGGCCCAGGGGGGCGCGACGGAGCTTGGCGACCAGCGCGGCGGGCTGCTGGCGCCCGGTGTAGTGCTGGCTGGCGAGGAACGTCTGCATCCGCTTGGCGGCCAGCGCTTTGGCGTCGGTGGGGCTGGGATAGCGTTTGAGGAACGCGAGCGAGATGCGGCTGTCCAGATCGCTGAACAGGCCGATCGGTCCCGGCCAGAAGCGCTCCAGCTCGGAGCGCAGCTGGTTGGTGAGCGCCACCCTGCTTTGCACGAGGTCTTCTCGCGCGCGCGTCAGCGCCCGCAGCGCCTTGGTCTGATCGCTGTCGGGCTCAAGCACCCGGAAGCGATGATGGTCGGTGCGCGCCAGCTCGCACAGCACGAAGGAGTCAAAGCGGTCGGACTTGCCGCCGGAGACGCGAAACCGAGGCCGCGCGGCCGCGACCTGGTTGGGGTGCAGCGCCAACAGCCGCAGCCCCGCGTCCAGCAGCCGCTCGACCAGCAGCCCGTCGGGGCGCTCGATCGCGACCAACCCAACCTTGAAACGCACCAGCGTGCGGCACAGCGACCGCAGCCCCGCCTCGTCGTGCGCGAAGCTGCCGGCAAACAGCTCCTCGCCAGCCTCGTCCTCGATCAGGACATCGTGCTTCTCAGACGCCCAATCAACGCCCGCGTACCTTCCCATCGGTAACTCCTTGTCGCTCAGATCAACTTCACAACGCCGCGACCAGGAGGTACCGTTGCGGGTGCTTATTGACTGGCCCTCAAGGGGGGCTACGTCCTGTTGCCGCTTGCGGCACCCCGCCCCGCCGGGAGGGGCTGGTCTCAAACTGGCCCTCAGTGGGGCAAGCGCTTCAGGCCCTTCTCCCGGCGGCGGTCGAGGCCGACGCGACCAACGGTCGCGCCACAACACCTAGGATGACCAATAAGCGCTCTCATCGCATCGAGGATCGGCTCGCCGCTCTCGGTGGCGTGAAACTCGATGGTGTCCAGCAGCAGCGGGAGGTAGCGCCGCACCCCGGGGTAGCTGCGGGTCACGAGTTCCCGGGCGCGATCATCGGGTGAGCGGGCGAGCTGGTCGATCGCGGTGACCGCGGCCACGAGCCGCTCCCGCGCGACAGCCGCGAACACCACCTCGCGGATCTGGTCTGTGACCGTGTCGTCCAACAGGACGCTACACGCGCGCGCGAGGGTCCGGCCGGCGTCGTCGATCGCCGCGCCGTCGCGCAGCCGCTCCCGTTTGCTGGCGGCCGCGGCGCGGAGCAGCAGATCGCCGTGCAGGCGATCGAAATGCTCAAGCGCGTCGTCCTGGCCGCGTTCGGCGGCGGTGATCGCGAACGCCATCAGGGTCGCGAGCTGGCGCGACTCCCGCAGATCGGCCAGCTCGCCGCTGCGCTGGCGCTCGGCCGCGACCATCAGGACCCGCAGCCGCGCCGGTGGGAGCGCGTCGAGCCCGCCAAGCCCGTCGGCAAGCACCGGCAACTCGCGGAGCCGCTCGAGCGCGGCGATCAGCCCGTTGATCGTCGGTTCGACCGGCGCCGTCCGCAACCGCTCCAGGTCGGTCACCCGATGCCCGGCCGTCACACGTAGCAACCGCTCCAGCCGGGCGCGTTGCTCGTCGGTCAACGTCGCGGCGAGCATGCTCCAACCACGCTCATCAGCGCTGTCGCGAGCGCTGCCGACAAGCCGCCACAAGGTGCTCCAGCCGGGCAGCAGAATCCGACGGTCCACCAGGAGCTCGCTCGCGCGTGCGAACAGCGCACGGCGGCCGTCGCTGCTGAACGGCCGGTACCCGTAGAGGCGCCGGATCTCGGCCTGGTGAGAGCTCGCGCGTGAACTGCCCGTAGTCCTGCGGGCGCGCTGGACCGCCCTGCGGGAACTGCAGCACCCGCGCGTCAGGCGTCATGCGCTCACCGCCGGCGGCGCTCGGGATCGTGCTCGGCCGTGAGCCGAGCGACGGCCTCGGGGCCGGCCGCGCGTAGCGCTGCAGCGACCGCAGCGACGTGTGCCGGCTCTTGGCCATCAGCAACGCGAGCCCGACGTCGGCCTCGGCAAGGTGCGTGATCGCCGAGTGCCGCAACTGATGCAGCGTCCACCCGCCAGACGCCGCCTTGAACATCTCCTCGGCACGCCGGTAGGACAACCGCGCTCGCCCCGTCACCGGGCACAGGTCCGCGGCTGCCGGCATCCGCGCCGGTGCTGGCCGGCGATCGGCCAAGAACAGCGGGCCGCGAGACCGACCCGCGATCACGCGCGGCAGCAGCCGCGCGGACCCGGCCTGCAGGTGCAGCCACTCGACATCGCCGCCCTTGGACCGCGCCCGAGCACGCTTGTTCTCAAGCTCCAGATCCTCGACGTTCAACGACAGAACCTCGCCGGCCCTCGCCGCGGTTTCATAGAGCAGCCGCCACAGCGCCTTCTCGCGGACCGCGACGTCGTCGCGGCGCCAGAGCCGTTGAAGTTGCGCGAACGGGATCGCTCGCGTGCGGTCCGCTGGTTCACGTCGACGGGCCAACATGTCGGTCAGCGGCTCGGTGACCCAGCCCCGGCGGGTGCAGAACGCCGAGAACGACCGCAGGGTCGCGAGGTGACGATTCCACGTCGCGGGTGCACAGCCGCCCCACGCATCGACGACCGCCCGCTCGAGCTCGCGAGCGGAGATCCACTGCAGTGGGCGGTCGGACCCGAGCTCACGCTGGAGGCGACCAAGTGTCTGCGTATAGGAGCGTCGGCTCGAGTCCGCGAGGTCGGACTGAGCGAGGAATGCGTCGACCGCCTCGACGAGCGTCGGCGGCTGTTCCCGCGCTGGGCGCAACCTCCGACCAGACCCGCGCGGGGTGCTCATCGCAGGGAATGCGTCATCGACACCCCGTGGGCCGAGCGTGCCGACCCAGACGGCAGCTGGTGGAGGCGACGGCGATCTCGCGGGAATAGGCCATTCCCCGCGACACCCTACGAGCCGCGCCGGACGCCCAACCCAGCGTCCGAGGTTTCGGTAGCAACGGCGCGCGGCGGCACTCTCTTCGTCGAGACCGACGGCAGCGTGTGTCCCACCGGCTTTCCGTTCAAGGTCCACCAGCTGGAGGGCGCGCTGTCGGACCACGCCGTCCGGGACGCGCGCGAGCGCAAGCGCGACCTCGAGCGGTCGTCTATGACGACGCTCGCCTGCGCAGCTCGAGCTCTCGCGGGGGGCGGTCCGGGGAACATCGACCGATTCGCTCACTAATCGCGGCGGCGCCGGTCCGCGTGGGGCGGGAGTTTGCACGGATGGCAGCGGGGCACGGGCCGTCTATGGTCCTGGCGTAGAGACGCTCACCGGCTGGGTCTCGGCGCGGTGGGGCCGGTTCTACAAAGGAGACCGTCATGGCGCAGAACGACGTGCGGGCGAGCGAGTCCACGAGTCAGGCGGTTGGGCAGGGCGAGCATGTGATCGAGAGCGCGGTCGGCGGGGCCGCGGAGGTGCTTGCATCGGTCGGGGCCGGTCAGCGCGCGGCGATCGAGGCGGTTCGCGGGTTCGTCGAGACTGTGGACCCGACGCTGCCGGTCGGTGGCGAGGAGGCGTCCGCGCGCCGGTCGGTCATCGACGCTGGCGTCGAGATGGCCGACCGCCTGGTCCAGGGGCAGTACGGTTTCTTGCGCAGCCTCGTGCACACCGCCGGTTCGGTGGTGAGCCCGCCGGGCGACGCGTCCGGCGAAGCCGGCGGCGACTGACAGCGCTGGCCGGCGGCGTTTCGTCCATCCGGAAGACGAAGCAGAAGGGCAGAGGTCGGGCGCGGCCTCGCCCGGCGGCCCTGGCGGACGGATCGGCGGGCTCGGGCGGCTGATTGTGGACGCGTTCGTGGCGGGCGCCAGCTGTGTCGAGGAGATCCACGGCGCGGTTGCCGCGCGGGCGTTTGCGGCTGCCGGGCCCGACATGCTGCCCGCGAAGTTGCTCCACGACGACATCGCGTGGGCTACGTACCGTGCGGCCGGCGGGCTGGGCACAGCCGCCGGCGGCGCGACGGCGGCACTCGAGCGGGCGGTGTCGGAGGACCCGGGCGCCGTCTTCGATACGGCGAAAGGCTCTGCCGCGCTCGCAGCCCTAAACGGCGCGGTCGGCGACCACCTAGAGCGGGAGGGCAGCCCCCTCGCTCTTCCGATGGCGATCCGCCTCGCTGGCGCGGACGTCGCCGTGGATCGCGCAGCGCTCTCACGTGCGTTTGACGATGCGACGCCGAGGCTGGTCGTCTTCGTGCATGGCCTCGGCGAGAGCGAGCTGGCATGGAACTTCGGCGGCGACGCGCCCTACGGCGCACGGCTGCGTCGCGATCTCGCCTGCACGCCTGTCTACCTGCGCTACAACAGCGCCTGCACGTATCGGAGAACGGTCGCCGCCTGCGCGACCTGCTCGACGCGCTGACGGCACGCTGGCCGACCGAGATCGAGCAGATCGCGCTGGTAGGACACTCGATGGGCGGGCTCGTGGCGCGCAGTGCCTGCCACTACGGGGATCTCGCAGGCAGTGAATGGATCCCCCACGTCCGGCACGTGGTCTGTCTCGGCTCCCCGCACTTCGGCGCGCCGCTGGAGAAGGCGGCCAACGTGGTCGGCTGGAGCCTCGACGCGCTGCCTGACACACGCCCCCTCGCACGCGTCCTCAACGCACGCAGCGAGGGCATCAAGGATCTGCGCTACGGCGCGCTGCTCGACGAGGACTGGCTGGATCGCGACCCCGACGCGCTGCTCGAGGACGTCTGCCACGACGTCCCGTTCCTAGCGGGCGCGACGTACTGCTTCCTCGCCGCGACCGTCACCCGCGACGCGGGCCATCCGCTGGGACAGCTCGTCGGCGACCTCCTCGTTCGCTACCCCGACGCTGGCGGCGGCCACGGGCGGCGCGCCTCGCTGCCGCTCGACCACAACCGCCACGTCGGCGGAAGGACGCACTTCCACCTCCTCAACGACCCGGCGATCTACGCGCAGCTGAGAACGTGGCTGGCAGACGCGGCCACGGCACCACCGACGTGACCGAGCGCCCCGGCGTCGGGTTCAGATCTGACCGAAGCCGACGAGCGTTCCCCTGAAGTCGGGGAAACTTGCCCAGCTGCGCCAGCTCGGTCCAACCATCGCCGCCGAAGGTGTCCTCGACCCGTGCGGGCGCAGCGCGGCGCCCACGCCGGGGTGTCGGCGAGTGAGCAGCGGATCGCCTGGAAGGCGCCCATGCAGAGCGGCAGCCGGTCAGGCCGTGAGTGGTAGAACTCGCGGCACACCGAGTCCTAAAGGGGTGAAACGAAATGGCTAGTGAGGAGCACGAGACGAGGAGTGCAGTGGAGCGGGCGTCGCAATTGTCAGACGATGTGATCCAGGCGCTCGAAGACGACTTCCGGGGCGCGAGCGAGGCGGTGAGCCGGTTCTTGGTCACCGTCCAGGAGGCATTGCCACAAGTCGAGGGGGCACGGACGGCGGAGAAGAGGATCACCGAGTCTGCCCTGAAGATGGCCCAGCAGCTGGTCCACGCGCAATCTCAGTTCCTCCAGAAGGTGATCGACAGCGCGGGCGAGTCGCTGAGCAGGTCAGAGGGCGAGAAGTAGGACATCGACGCTTACGTGGATCGTCTGGTAGCCCCCGGGCCTCGACCACGCGCACGACGCTAGGCGCGACCCGGGTTAGCACGCGCGGACTTGATTGGAGGGAGGCCGATATGGCCAGGAGCGGAAGCCAGGAACGATCGAAAGGCGCCAGCCAGCGAGCCCAGGGCCGGTTCAAGGAGGCGATCGGCGCTCTGACAGGCAATCGCCGGCAGGTCAGGCAGGGCCGTGGCGAGCAGATCCGCGGCCGGCTGCGCGAGCGCTGGGGGCACCTCAAAGACGCTGTGCGCCGGTAGCGGTCAGCGACCAGAGTCCGATCACCGCACCCTTAGGGTCGTTGGTAAGAACCGTGTCACCAGCGGCAAACGAGCCGCGTTATAGAGACTGCGGTGCCGGAGGCGTTCAGACGGGGTACCGGCCGATTGCCTGATCGTAGGCTTGCTGGGCGTCGGCGAGCGCGATTCGTGAGTAGATCTCCAAGGATTGCCGGGTGGCGTGGCCGGAGTAGGGTTGGATTAGGGCGTCGTCGATCCCTTGGGTCTTTAGCCACGTGAACAGGAAGTGGCGGAGCCGGTGGGGGCTGATCGGTCCTTGAATGCCGGCGGCGGTGGCGTACCGGGCGAGGATCTTGCGCACGCCCCGGTCGGAGTAGGGCTTCTTCCAGGAGGATTCGAACAGGTGGCTGGCGCCGGACTGCTCTTCGCGTCGATGTGGAGCGCGAGCGTTTCCTTGAACGAGGCGGGGAACGGGACGTAGCGGTCCTTCTTGCCTTTGCCTTGCTCGATCCGGATCCGGCAGCCGTCGAGGTCGACGTCGCCGATCCGGATGCGGACCAGCTCGGAAACGCGCACGCCGGTGTAGAGCAGCGTCTTGATCATGACCACGTCTTGGCCGCGCCGGGCGTGCCAGACGGCGTCGTAGAAGGAGCGGATCTCGTGCTCGGTCGGGACGTGCGGGAGCTTCTTGGGAGCACGCTCGACTTCGACGCCGAGCTCTTCGCGCAGGTGACGGAACACCTGCTTGAGGTAGGCGTAGTCGGGCCGCTCGGCGCGGAGGTGTTTGGCGAGCTGGTGGGCCTTGCGCTGGGCGGGCGTGCGCTTCGGCGGGGCGGGCTCGGTCGTCATTGGGGCAGCTCCAGACGCCGGCCGATGTCAAGCCGGATCTCGCCGTGCGGGACGACGTGCCCCCAGATCAATGGGGTGATCCCCCGCTTGTCCTCGGCGGTCAGCCGATCTGCCCAGCCTAAGTCGCCGACGATCTCCAGGCAGCCGGTGCGCAGGATCGACTCCTTGAGCATGTCGATCAGCGCGACTATGCCCCAGCGCGAGCGCACGTCGCGCTTGAGCGCGTTCAGGTTCGGCGGATCGGGCTGTGCTCTGAGCTGCGTGAGCTTGACCGCGCCCTGCTTGCCGCGGTCGGCGATCTCGAGGAATGGAAGTTCGGGCAGCACCTCGCTCAGCGCTCGGAGCTCGGTCTGCATCTCGCTGCGGACCTCGTCGATGAACTCGGCGGGGTCAAGCGGCTTCTGCAGCGCCTGGTAGTGCTCTATCGGCGCTGCTCGAAATCCTGGGGCAGGTCCTCGTCCGGGTTGCGCCACCGGTCGGCGCCGAGGACCCAGATCTCCTTGCAGCGAAGCTGGTCGCGCAGCGCCTGGAAGGTCCCGATCTCGTAGATCTGCCGGACGACCCGCTCGCGCCCGCGGCTGTCGACGTGGTAGCAAAGCTCTCGCCAGTCCCGGTCGATCCCCGCGTGCGCGGGGACCGTCTCACCGGCCGGGTAGTAGGTCAGATGCTCGCGCCGGGCGTAGCGGCCGATCAGCACAAGCGCGTCCAACGCCGGCCTGTGCCTGGCGTTGTTCGAGCGGAACTCCAGCACCTGCAAGAGCCGGATCAGCCCCCGGCGGTAGTGGTGCGAGTAGGACGCCTTCAGCTTCGTCTGCACCGTGCGCCGGTACGTCGGGCCCGAGGACTTGTACTCCGCCACCAGATCGAGCAGCGTCTGCTCGCCACCGACCGCCGGGAAGACCACCTCCTTGACCAGATCGTCGGGACGGGAAACGGACGCCTCGGCGACCTTGAACAGGAGCGTCTCCTTGTTAGCGATCCGTTTGAACTCGCCGATCAGCTCGTTGGTCACCTTCTTGTCGGCCCGGGCTCCAATCCGGTGCACGGTCGAGATCAACAGGTCCACGAGCGTGTCGGTGATCTCGCGCTCCCGCGCCCACAACAGCGCCGCGAGCAGCGTCACGCGCAGCTCCCGGGGGTGCGTGCGTAGATGCGATGGCGACTCGACCATCGCCCGCTGGCGCCACCCGTCAAGCACCCTGGGCGTCACATCCAGGAACAAGCCGGCGGGCAGCCCGACCGCGCGGACCGCCTCGAGCTTCTCGATCTCCGTGAGCATCGTCTCCAGGCTCACGTTCCCCGGCGCGGCCTTGACCAGCGCGAGCACGTCCCGGGCCTGGCCGTCTCCGTCGCCGTCGTCGTCTTCCGCCGCGAGCAGCCGCTCGATCCGAGCGATCGCCTCGGCGCTCAGCCTCGCGGCGATCCGCTCGCACAGCGCGGTCTGCGCGCCGCGAACCGCCCCGCGCACGATCCGCTCGACCCGGCCCTCCGAAGGCGGCTCGACCCGCCCCTTGCGGCAGCGATCGAGAAGCTGATCGCGAACGACCTCGTGGCGCGGGTCTGCCTCGGCGACATTCTCGACCAGCCACGCCTGAAGCGCCCGCACGTCCTCGACCGTGCACTCGCGAAAGCCGAAGTGCCCGCGGATCTGGGCGCGGTGATAGCGGTCCGTCCGCTCCGAGAACTCGTACCCCTGGAGCGCGTCCGGCGACACCTGGACCTGGCGGGCAACGAACTCCACCACTTCCCGCGGCAGCTCGCCGTCGCCGTCCGGGAAGCGCCCGTACAGGTTGTAGAACTTCAACATCAGCGCGAACGCCAGCCGGGTGGAGCCGCGCTTCCCAGCGACCAGCTCTCGATCGCCGTCGAGCAACGTCCAGTGCTCGACCAGCTCATCAAGGTCAAGCGGCTCGGCACTCACAGCGAAAAGTTCCGAGTTCCATCAGAAGCGGAACCGACGCCAGCGTTTGAGCGGTCCAAGAGCCGATCATGAGCCCTGAAACAGGACCTGGCCACCGGAAATTCCGGTACCAATATCGCAAACGGAACTCATGCCTACTCTTGCGTACTGCGGCTCGGGGCGGGTAGCTGGGCCAGCCGCAGAGTACGGCCGCTTCCGCATCGCGATTCCTCAGCGACTTGCGGTGCGTTGGTGACACCTTTCTTACCAGCAACCAGGTGGCTGTGGGTGCTTCAGCGATAGTCGTCGCGGGGGGAGTGAAGACGTCGAGAACGAAACCGCCCTCGAGCACCTCGAGTGAGTGTTCGACGTTGCCGGGGATGACGTAGCTGTCGCCGGGCCGCAGTTCGGTTGCCGTTCCGGCCGCGGTCTGTCGGTCGCGGCCGCTGATGATGTAGCCGGCCTATTCGTGCTCGTGGTGGTGGGCGGCGACGGTCATGCTGGTTTCGTAGCGCATGCGTGTGACCATCAGCCGCTCGCCGGTCGCGAGGAGATCGAACGGAATCCTGAGGAATTCCCGTGGCTGTGCGTCGGCTGGGCGGAGACGGTTGCCTCCGATGCGGATCGGGTGCCGGCGGAGGGGTTGCGGCTTGCGGTTATCTGGCGCTGGGTGGGGTCGGCCGGTCGCCGCGTGCGAACGCCTGCAGTCGTTCGAGCATGACGCCGTCAGACAGTGACCGGCGGCGGGCTTCGTCTTCGCGCGCGAGGCCGTCGTCGACGCTGCGTCCGTAAGAGTCGAGGATCGCCTCGCGGTCAGATCGGATGCTGGCCTGCGGGTAGCCGGCCATGTAGCGGGCCAGCTCGACCGCCCGCTCGACCGCGTGGCCGGTCGGCACGACTTCTTGGACGAACCCGAGCTCGCGGGCGCGTTGGACGTCGATGCGAACGCCGGTCTGCATCAGCCAAAGCGCGTTGCTGAGGCCGAGGATCCGCGGTAAGCGCTGGGTGCCGCCATCGAAGAACGGCACGCCCCAGCGGCGGTTGAGCGCGCCGAACTCGGCATGCTCCTCGGCGATGCGGAAGTCGCACAAGGCGGCGAGCTCAAGGCCGCCGGCGAAGCAATAGCCGTTGATGGCCGCGATGGTGGGCTTGGCGGGGTCGAGCTTGGCGAACCCCATGGGGCCGACCGTGGTGCAGAACTCATCGTCGCCGAGCAGCTCGGGGATGCCCTTGAGGTCGGCGCCGGCACAGAACGATGTCGGGCCGGCGCCGGTCAGGACCAGGACCGCGGCGTCGTCGTGGGCGCCGAAGCGTCGGATCGCGTCGGCCAGGTCGACGGCGGTGGCGTGGTCGACGGCGTTGTGGGCCTGCGGGCGGTCGATCGTGATGACGGTGATCGCGCCGTCGCGACGCTCCTGGACGCCCATCGCTTAGAGCCCGAACGCGGTGACGGCGTTGTCGTGTAGGAACGCCCGCTTGGTATTGGCGTCGAGGGCGAGCTGGTCGAGGCCTGCGAGGCAGTCGGTGGCGGGCCAGAAGGGGTGGTTGGATCCGAAGAGGACCTTGCGGCGGCCGTGGCCCTTCATGTACTGGACTAGTTCGGTTGGGTACCGGACGCACGTGTAGGCCGAGGTGTCGATGTAGACGTTCGGGTATTTGGTGGTGAGGGAGATCATCTCGTCCAGCCACGGGACACCGATGTGGCCGCCGACGATCCGCAGATCGGGGAACTCCAGTGCGACGTGATCGAGGTATGGGATCGGCCGGCCCGGTTCGGAGGCACGCAGGGGGCCGGAGTGCCCGACCTGGGTGCAGAACGTGATGTTCAGCTCGCAGCAGGCCGCGAACAGCGGGTAGTAGCGTCGGTCATCAGGCGGCAGCCCCCACAACCAGGGAAGCACGCGCAGGGCCCGGAAGCCGTGGTCATCGACGTACCGGCGCAGCTCGTTGATCGCCTTCATGGGGCGGGTGAGGTCGACGGAGGCAACGCCGACGAAGCGATCTGGGTGCGCTGCGCACAGCTCGGCGACGGCATCGTTGGGGATCATCGAGCCGCCCGGGCCCGACCACGCGCAGAGCATCCCCCGCGTCACACCCGCGGCGTCCATCGCTTCGAGGGTTTTCTCGATCGGCTGGGCGGACTGCGACCACGGCCCTGGCTTCCAGCGGCGCCGGGAGTCGAAGATCTCGTTATCCAGCCAGGTTTGGCTGGGGTGCTGCATCCACGCGTCGATCACCATGGCGCCGTTCGTCCTTTCAGCTGTTCCCAGTAGCGGCGCTGCGCGAGGCGGGACTGCTCGTGGGTCATGCCGTCCGGGAGCTCCTGGTCGAGTGGGTCGGCAAGCTCTGCGATGTCCCGCAGCGCGCTGGCCTGGCAGGCGCGCTTGGTGAACGCGTAGGTCTGAAGGCAGTCCGCCGGCGTCATCTCCGCGACGCCGATCGCGCGGTCGAGCACCTCTCCGGGGGATACGAGCTCGTTGACGATCCCGACTCGTTGAGGGCGAATCGTGCGTCGCTGTCCACGCACACGCGGTAGTCGCAGACCGCGGCCGTGATCAGGCCGCCCGCGTAGGCGTGGCCGTTGACCGCCGCGACCACAGGCCGCGGATAGGTGAACAGTCGCATGTTCGTCGCGCGGTACTCGGCAAACCACTCGGCCACCGCATCGGGATCGCCGGCGAACAGCTCGAAGTGCCGGTCGAGATCGAGTCCGGCGGAGAACCGGCCGTCCCGGCCGGTCAGCACCACCGGCGAGTGCGCGTGCTCGCGCTCGAGCGTGTCGAACGCCTCGTGCAGGTCGGCGAAGAACTCGTGGTTCTGCGCGTTGACCTTGTTCGTGTTCATGGTCACGACCGCCACGCGATCGCGCCGCTCGATCTCCCAGCTCACATCCGACCTCCTCCCGGCCCGGCCGGGTTCGGTGCCTTCGCTTGCTGAAAGAACCGTAGCCGTTTTTGATGCTGGAATCAAAAATGGGTAGGGTGAGCCGGTGGCTCGGCCCGCACGGTTTGACCTCGACGCGATCCTCGACGCCGCCCTGCGTGTCGTCGCCACGCGCGGACCGCACGCCACGACCACCGAGGCAGTCGCCACCGAGATGGGCGGCCATGCCGGCTCCATCTACTACCGGTTCCCCACCAAGGACCACCTTCTGGCCGCCCTCTGGCTGCGATGCGCCCGCGCCGGACAGGCCGGGCTAATCGACACGTTGGCGCGCGAGGACCTCGACGCGGCACTGGAAGGCGCTGTGCTGCACTATCCCCGCTGGTCGCGCCAGAACCCCGCGCCCGCCCGGGTGTTGGCGGCGTATGGACGCGAGCAGCTCACGCCCCGGTGGCCCGGCGAACTCGCTGCCGCCCTCGCGACCGTCAACGACGACCTCGCCGCGGCGGTCGCGACCTTCACCGCCCGCTGGTATACCGACGTCACCCCCGACCGTCGCCGCGCGATGACCTTCGCCCTACTGGACCTCCCGGCGTCGGCGATCCGCCGCTACCTGCTCGCGGGTCGAGCACCACCCACCGGCCTCGACACACCGACTCTGGCGGCCGCCCGCGCCGCCATCGCCGCCGTTTGACCTGCCTGCCGAGGAGGCGCGCTTTGCTCGGATCGTTTGACCGGCGTCTGACGGTCAACCCTGCGCGACGGGTGATCGCAGGGCACGTTCGCCACTACGCCCCGGCCTTGCCCGGCTCAAGGCGATCGACGCCGCGGGGCGTTCGTGAGCGGAAGGGGGCGTTCCTCGACGACCCGCTTCATCACGATCGTCGAGGTCAGCCGCTGTACGCCCGGCAGCGTCGCGAGTCGCTCATCGCGTAACGCGGCGTAGCTGTGGAGGTCGGCGGTCACGACTCGTAGGAGGTAGTCCGGATCGCCGAACAGCCGCTCGGCGTGCCGGACCTCGGGGACCTCGACCAGCGCGCGCTCGAACGCGTCGACCGTGTTCGCATCTTCGCGTGCCATCACCACACTGACCAGAGTCTCGAACCCGAGCCCGACGGCGGCCGGGTCGACCACCGCGCGGTAGCCCGTGATCACCCCGCTGCGCTCCAACTCCCGCAACCGCCGGTGACACGGCGGAGCGGTCAGCTTCACCCGCTCGGCGAGCTCGGTCACCGTGACGCGCCCATCGACCTGCAGCTCGGCAAGGATCTGTTGATCAATGTCGTCCACAAGCAAGATTCTTCCACAACCGCCGCAAAAGCGCGATAAAGACGCAACCATTTATCGCGTCTCGCGACGTACTCTTTCGTCATGTTCCGTCAGCTGCTCGTGTTCGCTCCCGTCCTCGCCGGCGTCTGCGCAGTCCCCCAGTTCGTTCCGCAGCTGCGCATCGCGCTCACCGAGGAGGACATCAGCGGGGTGTCGTGGGCATGGGCCGCGCTCACCAGCGTCAACAACGCCGCATGGTGTGCCTACTTCGTGCTCTCCCACTACTGGACCGCGCTCATCCCCGGGGGAGCCGTCACGATCGCCCGCGGGCGCGCTCGCCGCACAGCTCGCCAAGCGCGGCAAGACCGGCAGCGCCGGCACGACTGTCATCGTTGCGTGGAGTCCCGTCTTGGCGATCGTCGGCGTCGGCTTCGGCCGCGCGCCTCTCGGCGCGGTGCTGACCGGGGCCTTCGTACTGCAGGTGGCCCCGTCGCTGTGGCGCGCCTACCGAACTCGCCATCCGGCGGGGATCTCACGCGGGACCTGGCTGCTCATCCTCGCCGAGCTCACCTGCTGGGGCTTGTACGGGATCCGAAGCTCCGACCCCCGCCTCATTGCGCTCGGCAGCCTCGGCGTGATCGCCAGCACGCTCATGCTGACACGCGCCGGGAGCACCGCACGGGACCGCGCTGACGCTGTCGGGGCCTTACCGACGCGGGGCTAAGCGGCCACGACTCTATTAACGCCGGGGTGGGGGGTCGTGTGTTGAATCTGGTGGTGTGATCGATGAGCGCGCGATTGCTGCGCGGTGGGATGCGACGAGCTCGACGCTCGATGAACGGGTGACGGGTCTCGCGGCGGACGATCGAATCGATCGTGGGCTGGTGGAGCTCGACCTGGAGCGGGAGCGTGTGCGGGAGCCGGTGTCGGCTGGTCGGGTCAGCGGGGCGTGCGCGGGTCGCAAGTCGTTGGTCGAGAGCGGGGAGGACCAGCGCGGCTTTGCTGGCGGGATCACAGCGCGACCTCGCGATCGGCGGCTAGACTCGCCCGAAGGCGGGCGTCGTGTGTAGCGATGACTAGCGCCCCGGGCCAGTCCGCCAGCGCGGCCTCCAGCACCTCGATCGACTCGACGTCGAGGTGATTGGTGGGCTCGTCAAGCAGCAGACAGGCCGCCCGCCGGTGGGCGAGCACGGCCAACTCGGCCCGGGTGCGCTCGCCCGGTGACAAGGTCGCCGCTGCGCGATCGGCCTGATCGGCCACGAGCCCAAACCAGGCCAGGGCGCCCCGAGCGGCGGTCTCGTCCAGTCCGGTGAGCTCGCGGACCACGGTGCTGAGTTGACGCTCCGTGTTCATTTTGGTCCGCATCTGTCCGAGCTGAGCGACGACCGCGCCCGGGGCCACGCGGCAAACGCCCGCCATCGGTTCCAGATGTCCGGCGAGGGTGGCGATCACGGTCGACTTCCCGCTCCCATTCGGGCCGCTGATCAGCAGGCGCTCCCCATCGGCGATCGCCATGTCGATCGGGCCGAGCGTCCAGGCACCTCGCTGCCACCGCACTCCCTCGAGCGCGAGCACCCAGGATCGCCGCCGCTCGCTCGGGGTGAGGCGCAGGCGCAGGGGCGAGTCGATCCGCGGCTTGTCCGGAATCTCGACCCGCGCGCGTCGCGTGCCGACTTTCCGCGCCCGACCGGCCATCTCCTCAGCCCGCATCTTGACCCACTCACGAGAGTGCTTGTCGTTGTCCTGCCCGATCCGCGAGCGGTTGAGGCTGGACTGGCTCCGGCGCCGCATCTCGCGCTCGGCGGCGATCAGCTCCTCGCGCCGTGCGACGGCCTGTTCGCGCTGGGTGAGCGCGCGTGCACGGGCGGCATCGCGCTCGCGTTCGTAGGCCTGATAGCCGCCGTGGTAGGTGTTCGCTTCGCCGGTGTGTCGGTCGAGCGCGATGATCTGCGTGCACATGTCGGCCAGCAGTTGGCGGTCGTGGGTGACGATCACGATTCCGCCGGCGCGTGCGTCCAGCAGCTTGCGCAGCCGGACCAGGCCGTCGGCATCGAGGTGGTTGGTCGGCTCGTCGAGCAGCACGACGTCGTGGCGGGCCAGCGCGATCGCGGCCAATCCGACCCGGGCTGCCTGCCCGCCCGACAGCGAGCCCACCGGTCGGGTGAGCAGGTCCGATCGCAGGCCGAGCTCGGTGGCGACCGCGGCCAGCCGACCCTCGGCGTCGGCGCCGCCGAGTGCCAGCCAGCGCTCAAGCGCGGCGGCGTGCGGTGTGATCGCGTCCAGATCACCGTGCTGCAGCCGCTGCGCCCAGCGGTCCAGCCGGGCGGTTGCAGCCGTCAGCCCGACGGCGCCGAGGATCGCCTCGCGGCCGGTCAGTGACGAGTCTTGCGGTGCGCCCAGGTAGCTGATCGTCGCCAGCGCCCGTACCGATCCGGCGTCGGGCCGGTCGGATCCGGCCAGGATCCGCAGCAGGGTGGTCTTGCCCGACCCGTTGGGGCCGATCAGCCCGATACGGCTGCCGGCGTCGATCCGCAGCCTGACGCTGTCGAGCACGATCCGGTCGCGGTACCGGCGATGGATGTTCTGGGCTACAAGCAGAGGCGCGGACATACAGCTCCTTCCGGTTTGAGACTCGCACAGGACATCCGCGAGCCCGCCGCAGTGCGGTGGGATCGGTCGTGGCGGATGTCAGCGAGCGTCACGCATCGAACGGCCGGAAGGCCACCGGTCAAGATACCAGCCCGCTGCCGGCCTCGGGAATCACAGCGAGGTGGCTGACGCCGCCGGCGATCTCGATCTCGTAGCGGTCGCTCGCATCCGCCGCACCCGGCGTATCCAGTGCCGTCGTGCCGCCGATGGCTCCGAAGCGCTGGTCATCGAGTGTCAGTCGGTGCGCGCCGCCGCCGATCCGCAGTCGCACGGCGGAGCGTTGCGGTCGCATGATCTCGAGCTCGCGCGCGCCGCCGCTGATCCGCAGGGGCACAAAGCCGCGGGGTGCGGGGAGGCGCAGCTTCGCACCACTCACGCCACCGGCGATCTTGAGCGAGCACAGTTCGCCGGGGGTGAAGTCCACGTGGAGATGAGCGACGCCTCGGGCGAACACGAGCTCCCACGGCTGCCCGATGGCGAGCGTGACCGTCGCCGCTCGGCGCGTGCGGTGAACCCAGCCGGCGCGCGCCAGCAACGGGTATTCGATCGTAATCGTCCGGTCGTGTTCGCGAAGCTTCGGAGGCGGACCTCCGAAGCTTGCGCGACACAGGCGGCCAACGTGTTCGGCGGCCTTGATCGTGATGTGCGAGCCGCTGCGCCTGAACTCGAGTCTCGCGGGGACAATGCCACCGTCCGGGTGGACGCCGGAATGGACGAGGTCGACTGTCATTTGAGATTCCTTTCAGCCGCGCCGGTACTTGGCGACGGCGATTGGTAGGGACACCGCGATGATCACGGCGGTCCAGATCAGCGCGCGGGTTGCGTAGTACGAGGTGGGGTGCCCGAGCAGCGCATGGGCGTGCGGTCCGAGCGTGAGCGAGCGGACCGAGTCGACCATGTAGGTCAGCGGCTGATGCTGGGCGAATGTCTGCAGCCAGCTCGGCATCGAGCTGACGGGCACGTAGGCGCTTGAGACGAACGCGAACGGGAACACGATCATGCCCATGCCCTGGGCAGCCTGCGCGTTGCCGGCGAACAGGCCCATGGTGATGAACAACCACTCGAACGCGAACCCGAACAGGATCACGAGCCCGAATGCGGCCAGCCCGTCGACCGGGGAACCGTGGAGGCGGAACCCGACCGCGAACGCAATCGCCGCGGTGGCCGCAGTGCTCCAGGCGAAGATCGCGGTGTCCGCGGCGGCACGCGCGACCAGAACCGACGAGCGCGGGATCGGCAGCGAGCGCAGTCGGTCGATGAACCCCTGCTCGAGATCCTCGGCCGTCGCCGCCGCGCTCCCGATCCCCGCGAACAGCACGCCGGTCGCGATGAACCCGGGGACGAGGTAGTCGACGTAGCGCAAACCGCTGATGTGGATCGCGCCGCCGAACATGTACCGGTAGATCAGGAAGAACAGCCCCATCTGGACTGTGGCGAGTACGATCAGCTGTGGCGTGCGCACGTAGCGCAACAGCGCGCGCCGGGTCACCGTCAAGGTGCTCCTGACCAGGCCCGCGTGACCGGTGGTGCCCGCCGCGGGCGAGTCAAGTGTCGATGCGATGGTCGTCATTTGCGATTTGCCTTTCCTGGTTGCGCGCTACGCCGCCGCACGGACGGTCGTTGCGCCGTGACCGGTGTCCGGCCGAAGTCCGGTAAGCGTCAGGAACACCTCGTCGAGGTTTGGCTGGCGCATGGCGATGTCGTCGATCTCGACGCCGGCGGTGTGGACCGACCGCACCGCGGTCATCAGTCCGTTGCCGCCCGTGTCGACGCTCACGCTCACTCGGCGCGTTGCCTCGTCCAGCTTTGCGGCGCCGTGGCCGAGCCGTCCAAGCAGCTCGGCGACGATCGTCAGGTCTCGGTGGTCGCGGACGTGGACCTCGACGACCTCGCCGCCGACCCGGCGCTTGAGCTCGGTGGGGGAGCCCGTCGCGACCGCTCGGCCGTGATCGACGATCACGATCTGGCTGGCGAGATGGTCGGCCTCGTCCAGGTACTGGGTGGTCAGAAGTACGTCGGTCCCGGTTTGCACCAGTCCTCTGATCGCGTCCCAGAGCTCGATCCGGCTGGGCGGGTCAAGCCCAGTGGTGGGCTCGTCGAGCAGCAGCAGCCGGGGTGATCCGACCAGGCTGGCGCCGAGGTCGAGCCGCCGGCGCATGCCCCCCGAGTACGTGCGTGCGAGACGGTCGCCTGCTTCGATGAGACCCAGCTGTTCGAGCACCGCGGCGGCGCTTGCCTTGGCGCCTTTGCGGCTGTGTCCGAACAGGCTGGCGACCATCTCGAGGTTCTCGCGGCCGGTCATCGCCGGCTCGACGGCCGCGAACTGGCCGGCGAGCCCGATCGCGCGCCGGACGGCAGCCGGCCGCTTACGCACATCGTGCCCCGCGACCCGCAACGTTCCCTCGTCGAGCGCGAGCAGCGTCGCCACCGCGCGCACGAACGTCGTCTTCCCGGCGCCGTTGGGGCCGAGCACGGCGACCACCTGACCTGCGTCGGCGACCAGGTCCAGGCCGTCGAGCGCCACCGTCTTGCCAAACCGTTTGGTGAGGCCCTGGGCCTCGATGGTTGGTGTCATCTAGCTGTCCTCCTCATTCTCGGGCCGGTCCTCAGTGATGGTGAGTTGTTGAACATGTCCGGCAGGGTCGCCCAGCAGGGAGGCGATCGCACCAGGGAAAACGCCGGTCGTCACACCAGGCGAGGAATCGGGCCGCGTCGCCGTTGTGGCGATTTCCCTCAGATTGGGAGCCATCCATGGATCGACGGATCGCCGAGTCCCACCTTGCCGTCACCGGTCGAGGGGTGACGGGCTCCGACCTCTCAGCTCGCGGCGGTTTGGATTAGGGCTGCGTCGAGGACCGGAGGTGTCGGAGAAGTCGCTCGCGGCAGATGTCGGCCTTCGGCACGAAGCGAACCCCCGCGAGCTGTTCGCGACAGATCAGGCCGGTTGAGCTCGATGTGAGCACGATGGTCGGAGCGTGTGGCAGCGTCCGAAGCCGCTCGGCGATCACGACCGCGAGTGGCTGGCCCGGGGTGACGTCGACGATCACAAGGTCCGGAGACATGGCCTCCGTCACCGCGATCGCTTGCTCGTCGACCGGGAGGTCCGCGACGATGTCGAGCCCTTCGGTCTGCAGCAGCGCGCGGCAGGCGGCACGGAAGATCTCATGGTCGTCGATGATCACGACGCGAATGCGTCGAGCGTCGGCGCTGTACTGGTCCATCTCTGTACCGTGCCGCGTGGGAGTGCGGCTCGCATCGGTGAGATCCCCAGTCCCGGGGCCGTCAGCGGGCGTTCTCGGGTCCGCGTCCGCGTCGGATGAGTTCGCTGCGGGATGCGATCCCGAGCTTGCTGAATATCTTCCGCAGGTGGTATTCGATGGTTCGCGGGCTCAGGAACAGCTGGGTGGCGATCTCGCGATTGGTCAGTCCCTCTGCGACGAGATCGGCGATCTGCAGCTCCTGCGGTGTCAGCTGATCCAACGTCGAGGGATCGCGCTTGCGCGCCGTCTCGCCGGTTGCGCGCAGCTCCGCCGCGGCCCGCTCCTGCCAGGGGGCGGCACCCAGCACGTGGAACCGCTCGCTCGCGGCGCGCAGGTGAATGCGGGCCTCCATTCGTCTGCGCTCGCGCCGCAGCCACTCGCCGTAGAGCAGTTGGTTGCGCGCCCGCTGAAACGGCGCGAGCGTGCTCCCCAGCTCCACTGCTTCGGCGAACGCGTCACCCGGCGGGCGTAGCCCCAGGAGAGCCTCGCCACGCGCCAGCAGCGAGCGGCGGGCGTCGGTCGGTGCGTGTAGGACCCACTCGCGAAACCGGGCCAGCGGCTGCTCGAGAAGGCTGACGCGTTCACCGGTCCGCACGATCGCTTCGACAAGATCCGGCACCGTGTTGATGGCGATGATCGGATGGATGTCCGGTCGCTCGGCTGCGGTGATCTCGAGCAGTACTTCGGCTGCCTTGTCGGGTCTGCCGATGGTCAGTTCGAGTAGCCCGAGCGTCGCCCGGGCGAGCGTGGCGAGAAACGTCTCACCGCTTCGCTCGGTCAGGGCGAGCACCTCGTCGACGTGACGACGAGCGTCCCGTTCGCGACCCCAGACCGCCTCGACCCCGGCCATCGTCGCCAGATGCCATCCCCAGCCGTGGCCCAGGTCGAGCGAGAGCAGGTATCCCTCCTGGGCGGCGGCGTAGGCTTGCTCGAAATTGCTGTTCGCGAGCAGCTCGAGTCCCTGTTGCTCGAGTGCGACTGGGAGGAGACTCAG
>Ga0335080_10001345_pt1 | contig 23901 bp, 20 predicted proteins | sample Lox_Sample_34_FD_206720 | JGI IMG/M metagenome (GOLD analysis project Ga0335080, IMG submission 206720) | Soil microbial communities from Loxahatchee National Wildlife Refuge, Florida, United States - Lox_Sample_3.4 | ecosystem: Environmental > Terrestrial > Soil > Wetlands | place: USA...
CGACGATATGGCACTCGGCTACGAAGAGCAGGCCGGGGCGCTGATTCAAGGCGGCGTGGATGTTCTGCTGATCGAAACCAGTCAGGACCTGCTTCAGGCAAAAGCCGCGCTGGTGGGCGTCTTCGACGCCATGCGGAAGGCAGGGAAGCGGCTTCCGGTGACGGTTCAAGTAACCCTGGAAGCCACTGGGACGATGCTCTTGGGGACCGAAATCGGCGCGGCGCTCACCGCGCTCGAGCCCTTCGATATCGATATTACCGGACTGAATTGCGCCACCGGCCCGGCGGAAATGAACGACGCGGTCCGTTATCTCTGTCTGAATTCGACCAAGTACATCTCGGTACTGCCCAACGCTGGCCTGCCGCAAAACGAGGGGGGACATGCGGTCTACAAACTCAAACCCGAAGAACTGGCCCAGTATCACAAGCACTTCATTCAAGACTACGGAGTCCGCATCGTGGGCGGCTGTTGCGGCACGACGCCTGAGCACCTGAAAGCCGTGGTGGAGGCGGTCTCGGGAATTGAGCCCGCCGCGCGAGACGTGAAGGCTGTCGGCGCTGCTTCAAGCGCTTACACGTCCGTTCCGCTCGATCTCGATCCCAAGCCGCTGATCGTGGCCGAGGAGATGAACACCACCACCCGTGTCGAGCATTTCCGCAACCTGGTGCGGGCGCAAAAGTACGACGACATCCTCGCGCTCGCCAAGAAGCTGGCCAACGAAGGCTCGCACATGCTGGACCTGTGCTGCGCCATCGTCGGCGAAGACGAGAAGGGCTACATCACCTCGATCCTCGAGAAAATTGCCACCCGCGTACCCGCGCCCATTCTGGTCGATAGCACGGAAGCCGACGTAGTCGAAGAAGCGCTGAAGCGCATTCCTGGGAAGGCGATCATCAATAGCATCAATCTTGAGGACGGCGAGAAGCGCACCTCGAAAGTGTTACCCATGGCGAAGCGCTTCGGCGCGGCCGTGATTGCGCTGACCATCGACGAAGAGGGCATGGCGCTCACGGCCGAGAAGAAAGTCGCCATCGCCCATCGCATCTACGACCTTGCTACCAGGAAATACGGTATCCGTCCTGCCGATCTGATCTTCGACGCACTGACCTTGCCAATCTCAACCGGCCAGGAAGAGTATCGCACCGCCGGCATCGAGACGCTCAAGGCAGTGAGGCGCATCACCGACGAACTGCCGGAAGTGAGCACCATTCTGGGCGTGAGCAACATCTCGTTTGGTCTCGATGCTTATCCACGGCGCGTGCTGAACAGCGTTTTCATGCATGAGGCGGTTGACCATGGTCTCGATATGGCCATCGTTAACTACACTAAAATCTATCCGTTATACAAGATTCCTCAGGAAGAAGTTGATCTCGCCCGCAAACTGATTTATCGCGACGCCAGCAACGGCGATCCGCTGCAGAAATACATGAGCCACTTCGCTGGAACGAAAGGCAAGGCTCAGGCTGCCACCACGGCCCACATCGAGACCTTGTCGACCGAAGACAAGCTCAAGTACGCCATCATTAACGGCGAGAAATCGGTGGGGGAAGGAGCACTCAAGAAGTCGCTGGAAGAATTGCTGGAAGACGCTCTCGCCCAGTACACGCCGCTCGAACTAATCAATACGGTGCTGCTCGATGCCATGCGCACGGTGGGCGATCTGTTTGGCGCGCGCAAAATGCAGTTGCCCTCAGTACTCGATTCCGCCGGAGTGATGAAGTCCGCCGTCGCCTATCTCGAACCGAAGATGGAGAAGAAGGCCGGCTCGCAGAAGGGAACCATCGTACTGGCCACAGTGAAGGGCGACGTTCACGACATTGGCAAGAACCTGGTGGACATCATCCTGACCAACAATGGGTTCCGGGTGGTGAATCTGGGCATCAAGCAGCCCGCCGACAGCATCATCAAGGCTGCTCAGGACCATCAAGCCGATGCCATCGGCCTGAGCGGTCTGCTGGTGAAGTCCACCTTGGAGATGAAGTACGTGATTCAGGACTTGCAGCGGCAGAATCTGGATTTCCCGGTGATCTGCGGCGGCGCGGCCCTCACCCGCAAATATGTGGAAGACGATCTCCGCCGGGAATATTCGAGCGCCGTATTCTACGCGGACGATGCTTTCGCTGGACTTCACCTGATGGAAGACCTGAGCACAGAAGACGGCGTCAGAACCGCTCGTCTGAGGGAGGGCCGAACGGTCAAGGAGTATGCCAAAGCGGCCGCTGTCGACGAAGAAACCGGGCCAGTATTCGCCGAGCGCAGCCCGGTCGTGACCGATGCTCCCCATATCCCCGCGCCGCCCTTCTGGGGTGTGCGGGTGAAGAAAGACTTCGATCTGCGGCAACTCTTTCCCTACATCAACGACACCGCACTGTTCAAGAACCAGTGGCAACTGAAGACGGCGTCGCAAGAGGACTATCTACGCCTCGTCGAACAGAAATTCCTTCCGATTAAGAGGCAACTGGAAGAGGAAGTGATAGCCAGCGGCATCTTCGAGCCGAAGGTCGTGTACGGGTATTTTCCGGCGCACAGTGAAGGCAACGATGTCGTCGTCTATGATCCATCCGGAGCCGGCCAGCGGCAAGAACTCCTCCGCTTCACCTTCCCCCGCCAGAAGGAAGGCCGCAAGCTGAGCATCGCGGACTTCTTCGCTGCCAAAGCCTCAGGCAAGATGGACGTGCTCGGCCTCTCGCTGGTCACCATCGGATCCAGGGCCACGCACGAAACGCAGCGCTTGTTCGAGGCCGGAGAGTATACCAAGTACTTATATCTCCATGGCCTCAGCGTGGAAACCGCCGAAGCGCTTGCCGAGTACATGCATAAGCTGATGCGGGAGGAACTTGGCATTGCCGGTGAGGATTCTCCAAACATCCGCGATCTCTTTCATCAGAAATATCGAGGCTCGCGTTATTCCTTCGGATATCCGGCGTGCCCGAACCTTGAGGATCAGACCAAATTGTTCGCCCTGCTGCATCCCGAAGAAAGTGTGGGAGTACGTTTGACCAGCGCTTTTCTGTTGGAGCCGGAACAGTCCACATCCGCCATCGTGGTTCACCACCCGGGGGCCAAGTATTTTGTGGTCTAGGGAGAGCCTGTCCTTACCCGCCCGAAGAGCTAGGTAGCGACGCAGCCTGCCGAGTCGAAGCCAGATCTTGCCGTCCCGATGATGGCGCCAGACAATACGAGTACGGGAACGCCCAGGCTCCGTTCGGCATCTCAGGGGCATGATTCGAAAACTCAAATCCGGACAATATCGTCTGTATTCGCGCAAGAAAAACCCGAGGACGGGCCGGCGCCGCAATCTAGGTACATTCTCGAGCCGCAGCGCGGCCGAGAAGCAAGAACGCGCCGTGCAATACTTCAAACGGGGATGATGCCAGTGCCTGATTGATGATTCGGCGGTGGGCATTTTGGCGGCTGCACGTCGATGCGTGATGCGAGTCACTGCAAAGGACTGAGTACGGGACTCCACTCAAGTCATGAATCCCACCGGGCTGGATGAACTCGCTCGCGAGTTATGCGATCTGCTGCAACGGCAGATTGACGTGGTTGTGGGCCGAAAGTTCAACGACTTCAAGAACCACGAATTGGCAGCCTACGAAAAACGCAAGCAACGCATTGCAACCCTACGCGCTGAGCTCCAGAAATTCGTGTGGCCGGCTTAATTCGTCAGTGCGCTAGTTGTTGGGAGATCGCCCCTTGGACCCGGAACGCGGCTTCTCCTGGTTCGCCGAGGCTCGTTTTTCGTGTTCGCTGAGCAACTGGTTCATCTTGTCGATGAGAGCGGCAAGTTTCTTGGGGTTGCATTCCCGCTGCGCCCGTTCCCAAAGCGACCGCCAGCCTGCCGGTTCGTCCAATTGCGTGGGGTTATTGCGCGCCTTTTGCGTCGCCCGTGAGCGACTGCTCTTCTTCTTTCTTGTGGTCATCAGTACATCACGATGTGACTGGCGGAGAGGGAGGGATTCGAACCCCCGATACCCGTTAAGGTATGTCCGCTTTCGAGGCGGATCGTTTCAACCACTCACGCACCTCTCCGCGCCGGACCAACCACTGCAATCAACGGACCAGAACCGGCCTCATTAAATGGGACTCGTGGACCAAAGAGCGAAAACTCTGGGGCTGAAACCCAATCTTTATGGGACTCCAGGTGGCACGACTGAAGTCGTGCCCTTCCTGAAACCATTTACGGGCCGGTTCTAGCGATTCCTGGTCACGAATCACTAACGCCGGCTCCGGAAGAACTCCTGCAGCATCTCGGCGCACCGGCCAGCGAGAACCCCGCCCCGAACCTCCATCCGATGATTCAGCCGGGGATGATTCAAGACTTCGAGCGCCGAATGCACCGCTCCCGCTTTGGGGTCGTCGGCGCCGTAAACCAGGCGCTTCAACCGGGCATGAATCAGCGCGCCCGCGCACATCGCGCACGGTTCAATTGTAGCAAACAGTTCGCAGTTTCCCAGGCGGTGGTTACCGAGGATTGCACTGGCTACGCGGAGAGCAACGATCTCGGCATGCGCTGTGGGATCGGAGTCAGACAGGTTGCGGTTCCAGCCGCGCGCGACAATCTTGCCGTCACATACCACGATGGCCCCAACCGGCACCTCGCCCGCCTCCAGCGCACGTTGCGCGCCGCGCAGGGCTTCTTCCATGAAGAGTTCGTCAGTCACGCGGATCCAATCCGCGTCCATTGTAACGGTGAGCCGTGAAGACGGCTTTATTCGTAACGCAAGGCCAGCATGGGATCGAGCTGGGTCGCTCTTCGGGCGGGGACATAGCAGGCGAAAAAGCCGGCCCCTCCCAGCAGCAATGCGGCGGCAGTGAAGGCCACCGGATCGGTAGCAGCGGTGCCGTACAGCAAGCTGACCAGGAGGCGAGTGACGGCGAACGATCCCACCACTCCGATCACGATTCCTACCAGGGTGAGACCCATACCGTGTCCGACCACCAACTGGAGAATATGGCGTGGCTCCGCGCCCAGGGCCATGCGGACCCCCATCTCCTGGCGCCGCTGATTCACCGAATAGGCCATCACGGCGTAAAGGCCAACCACCGCCAGCAGCAGCGCCAGCCCGGCGAAGATGCCACAGAACTGCATGATCAGCCGCGGCTGGGCCACGGAATTCGACACTACCTCGTCCATGCTCACAATGCCGGAGACGGGCAAGGTTGCGTCCACGCCGGCAAACTGTTGCCGCACCGCGCTTACCAGCGGCGCGGGAGCGGACTGTGATCGAACCACCAACGTCGCCGAAGGCCAGGGCGCTTGCGCCATGGGGAGGAACATCTCGTCGAAACCGGCTGCGTCGAGCGTAGTCAGCTTGGCATCGGCGACTAAACCCACAACCTCGCGGGGAATCTTGTCGCGGGAGTTCATGAGGTGTTTGCCGATCGGATCCTGTCCGTGCCAGTAGTGTTCAGCCAGGGTGCGGTTGACGATGGCAACGTTGTTGTTTCCAGCAACGTCCTGCTCGTCGAAAAATCGTCCGCGCAGCAAAGGCGAGTGCAAGCTTTGAAAATAGCCCGTGCTCACACGCGATTGAGCGATGACCGGATCCTTGCCGATCCCCTGGCAAGCCATGCCTTCAGGGCAGAAAAAGATGTAGGGCGTAACTCCGGCCAGGGGAACGTTGCTGGCGAACGCCGCCGACTGCACGCCAGGGAGCGCTCTCACCCGTTCCAGTACCTGCTGATAGAACTGCGCCTGCTGCTCCGCATTGCCGTAGCGAGCCTTCGGCAAGTTGATGGGAAAGGTCATTACGCTGCTCGAATCAAAGCCTGGATCCACATGCATCAGGCGGGCAAAACTCCGGATGAGCAGCCCGGCTCCCGTCATCAAAACCAGAGCTACCGCCACTTCGGCAACGACCAGCGCCGAACGGAAGCGATTGCGAGTGCTCCCATCGGAGGAACTGCGGCCGCCTTCCTTCAAAGCGTCGTGCAAATCGCGTCCGGAGATCTGATAGGCAGGAACCAAGCCAGAAGCAATCCCGGTAAAGACGCATAGGCCCAGAGTAAACAGGAGCACAGTCCCATCGAGCGAAGTCTGCTCCAGCCGGGGCACCGCGCCAGGAGACAGGACGCGCAGCACTCGCACCAGCCCGGCAGCCATAGCCACGCCCAATCCGCCGCCCAGCAGCGACAGCAGCAGGCTCTCACTCAGCAGTTGCCGTATCAAGCTCCAGCGGGATGCGCCCAGCGCTTTACGGATGGCGATTTCCTTGTGCCGGGTACTGGCCCGGACCAGCAGCAGGCTGGCAACGTTGGCGCAGGCGATTAGCAGTACGAATCCCACCGCTGCCAGCAGCACCAGCAAGGACGGGCGCAGCGTCCCCACCAGACTCTCCTCCAGCGAACTCACGAACAGTCCAAACTTCGGATCGGCGAAACTGCCGAACTGCTCGCGGTAATGGGTGTTGACGGAATCGAGGTCCGCCTGAGCGTGAGCGATGCTCTCGCCCGGGCGCAGGCGCGCGATCCCGCTCAAATAACCCGCTCCGGAAAACACCTGCAGATGCGACAGATAGTCAATCTCAAACACCCGCGGCAGCCAGATCTGCGGCTGGGGAAATTGCAGGGGAAAGCTGAAATTCGGAGGCAGGATTCCCACCACCGTGACGTTCCTGCCGTCCAGGGTCAAGGTTCTACCGATCAGGCCGGGGGCCGCGCCAAAATGGCTGTGCCAGAAGCCGTCGGAGACGATGGCCACGTCAGCGCCACCGGGCTGGTCTTCTTGCGGAAGGAATTCCCGGCCCAGCGCCGGCCCGGTTCCCAGCATGCGAAAGAAGTCGAGCGAGGCTCGGGCCGCGGGCACCAGTTCCGGCTCCCGCCCAGTGACCAGACTCAGGGTCAGCGGATAATAAACGCCGACGCTCTCCAGCGAACGGCTCTGATCGTGAATCGCGCTGAACTTGGTGAACGAGATTTGAATGCTGTTGAGGGTTGGATTCGACGGATCAACCTGGGTGATGCTGATCAGCCGGTTGGAGCCCGGGAAGGGGAGCGGCTGAAGCAGGACGGCATTGACCACGCTGAAAATGGCGGTATTGGCTCCGATCCCAAGGGCCAGCGTGAGCAGGGCCACGATGGTGAATCCCGGAGTCTTACAGAGCAAGCGGAACCCGTAGCGGACGTCTTGCCAGACTTTGTCCATGATTCACCCCTGAGGGAGTTCGACGGCCCAGCTACTCGCTTGTGAGCAAGACTTGAATTATCGCACCGGCGGGGTGGGAATGAGCTTTTCACCTGAGCGAGCCGGCCTCTCGGTCTCAAGATCGCACGCGTGGCCCGAATCGATGACGAAATAGACAATATCGAAGCGCTTCTGTGTTCTGCCCGATGATGGTATTCTTTCAGCAGATATGGGAATGCCGAACCTGCTCCGCAAAGTCCTGCTGGTGGACCTGATCAAGGGCCTGAAGGTTACGTTCCGCTATCAGGATCCTCGCGAGATCTACACCGAGCAGTATCCGCTCGAACGGCCGCAGGTGGCCGAGCGCTACCGTGGAGCGCCCCGGCTCAATGTCAATCCCGACACCAACGAGACCATGTGCATCGCCTGCGATCTGTGCGCTCTGGCGTGTCCCGAGCACCTGATCGTGGTCTCCAGTGAGCGCAACGAGAAGACCCGCCGCAAGGAACTCACCAACTTCACCTACGACCTCAGCCGCTGCATGTTTTGCGGCCTTTGCGAGGACGCCTGCCCCACCGACGCGCTGGAGTTGACCCAGGATTTTGAGCTCGCGAACTACAACCGCGAAGGCATGATCTGGAACCGGGAAGCGCTGGAGAAGGGTCCGCAGCCCACGCAGTATAAAAAGTAGCTGTTAGCCAATAGCTCTTAGCGAGCCATTCAGCAGTTCGCTTCGCTCTTTTAGAGTCCAGACCGACCCTGAGCAGTGAAAGCAAAGCCTGTGGGCTAAGAGCTAATTGCTGGTTCCTGCTGCGTCATGCAGTGCATCGCCCCGAAGCCCCAGATCAAGTCTCCCGAGTAAATACCAATGATATCCCGATCGGGAAACAGGTCGGCGAGAATGTCGAGAGCGAAGCGGTCATTGGGATCGTTGAACACCGGCACTAGTACAACGCCATTCGCAACGTAGAAATTGGCGTAGCTAGCCGGAAGGCGGCGGCCTTCGAAGTGAAGCGGCGCGGGCATAGGTAATTCGATGATGGCGAGTTGTTTGCCGTCCTGATCGGTGGCCTGCCGCAGCCGCCGGATGTTCTCCCGCAGCGGCTCGTAATTCGGATCGTCGGGATCGGACTCCACTGCCGTGACCACTGTGTCCGGGGAAACGAAGCGGGTGATGTCGTCCACGTGGCCGTGAGTGTCGTCGCCGGCCACTCCGGAGCCCAGCCAAACGACAGTCTTGGCGCCCAGGTATTCTGCAAAGACCTGTTCGTAGTCCTTGCGCTTCATGCCCGGGTTGCGCCGCTGAACTTTGCTTAGCAGACATTCTTCCGTAGTTAGAAGAGTGCCGGCTCCATTCGCGTCAATCGAGCCGCCCTCGAGCACGACCCGCTGCTGGCGGAACATGGGTCGAAGCTCAGCCGCACCGGCGGCGTCCGCCATGAGACTGCCGATCTTTTCGTCGCACTGCCAGTTGGAATACTTGGCCCAGGCATTGAATCGCCATTTCACGGCTCGCAAGCGACCCTCAGGGGCTAAAGCCCCGTTCTTTTGAGCATTCCGAGTTGCACGACTGAAGTCGTGCCCTTCCGGCATATCGCAGGATGGAGTGTCAGCGCTGCAATCGACCACGAACGTGCAGCCCGAATCGCGTGTCCAAACCCGGTTGGTTGGCCAACGATGAAATCGGACATTGGGAGACAAAGCTCCTGCCCGAGTCAGGACTTTTCTCGCCGTCCTCTTGGCCGCCGCGTCATTGACAATCAGTTCGACGCGCTCATGTTTCGCCAGGTGCCGCACGATTTCGGCATACACCCATGGAATAGGCTCAAATTTCCCTGGCCAGTCGCCCCTGAAATGGGGCCAGGCAAGCCAGGTGGCGGAGTGAGGTTCCCACTCGGCTGGCATGCGAAACGGAATCCGATTTGGAGAATTCATGAAGAGGTGCGCTGAGGAATGGGTAGCGCCGATCCTTCAGCTTCGTCCGGGCTGGCGCCTGCCGAACCGCCCGAGAAAGTCAATCGATGAACCTTTGGGTAATCGGAGCGTAGCTATCAATTCGCCGGTCGCGCAAAAATGGCCAGTTACGCCGAATGTCTTCCAAGGCTTTCAGGTCGACTTCACCAACCAGGATTTCTTCCTCGTCGTGCGAGGCCTCGGCAATGACCCGGCCGAACGGATCCGCCAAAAACGATCCGCCCCAGAACTCCAGCCCGGCACCCGGAGCGGACTGCCCGCGAATGTTGCCGGTCTCGTGGCCTACGCGATTCACAACCGCCACGTATACGCCATTGGCAATGGCGTGGGCCCGCTGAATGGTACGCCATGCGTCATGCTGCGCCTCTCCGAATTCTGCCTTCTCTGCCGGATGCCATCCAATAGCGGTCGGGTAGAAAAGCACATGCGCGCCTTGCAGCGCCGTCAGCCGCGCGCCCTCCGGATACCACTGGTCCCAGCAAACCAGGGTCCCCAGGCATCCGGCTTCGGTGTCGAAGGCGCGAAAGCCGAGGTCACCAGGGGTGAAGTAGAACTTCTCGTAATAGAGCGGGTCATCGGGAATATGCATCTTGCGGTAAAGTCCGCGCAGGGAACCATCGGCGTCGAAAATCGCCGCCGTATTGTGATACACGCCGGCCGCCCGTCTTTCAAACAGGGAAGCGATCAACACGATCCGCAGCGTCTTGGCTGTGTCGGAGAGCTTGGCGGTAGTTGCGCCCGGAATCGGCTCGGCCAGATCAAACAGGGAAGCATCCTCGCGCTGGCAAAAGTACTGGGTCTGGAAGAGTTCCGGCAGACAGACAACTTGAGCGCCGCGCTCTGCGGCCTCGCGCACCATGTCCAGCGCATGTCGCAGATTTTCCTCTGGCGCAGGGCCACAAGACATCTGCACCAGCGCGACCCGAAATTTTTCAGCCGCCAAGGCCCCTCCTGGAATGGACAACAGAATATCAGAGGGAAAGGAGTCTGGAGTTGGTAGTCAGGAGTCAGCGAGATCTCCGCTGACCACTGACTCCTGCATACAGACGTCAGACTCCCCAATCTAGTAAAGTATTTCTTCGACAAGAATGAAAATGCCTGGGGAGGTGCGACCTTGAAAAACGGCAACCACGATGGCGCCGGCATTGACCGGCATTTGCACAACGCCATGGAGGATAAGCTCACACCGCTTGAGCCTCTCGACCTGCGACAGGTGCGCTCGATCGACGGCTTGGTGAGGGCCATGGCAAAAACCGCCTTCACCGGTCGCCAGCTTGGCGAAGCCGCCGACGTCCTCGAAGCTATCGCGCGAGACAAGGACTGTTTCGTGGTGATGACTCTGGCGGGAGCCATGACCGTCGCCAAACAAGGCCTGATCATCAGCGAGTTGATCGACCGCGGAATGGTTCATGCGATCGTTTCCACCGGCGCTTTAATGGCGCACGGACTGGTGGAAGCCACCGGCCGGGCTCATTTTCGCGCCAATCCTGACGTGAGCGACGAAGAGCTCTACGAGCAGGGCTACAACCGCGTTTACGACACGCTGGAGCCGGAAACGAATCTCGATGACGTGGAACGGGTGGTCTCGAGCATCCTGGAGCAATGGGACCCTAAGGAGATCGTCTGCTCCTACAAGCTGAATCACGCCATTGGCGCTCATCTTTCGAAAAATACCAAGGATCGCGGCATTCTGAAATCGGCCCACCAGAAAGGTGTGCCGGTGTTTGTGCCGGCCTTTACGGATTCTGAGCTGGGACTGGATTTTGCACTCGGCAATCGGGTTCGAGAGGCTTCCGGGCGACACAAACTGCGCTACGATCCGTTTGAGGATCTGGAGCACTTCGCCGCGACCCTGTTGCGTCAGAAACGCCTGGGCATTTTTACCATTGGTGGGGGCGTGCCGCGGAACTGGTCGCAGCAATTTGGGCCCTTTATCGAGCTGCGGCACCGCCGCGCTGGGGAAAATGTACCGCTCAAGCGCTACCATTACGGCTTGCGCATCTGCCCTGAGCCGGTATATTGGGGCGGCTTGTCGGGAAGCCCCTACAGCGAGGCGATCTCCTGGGGAAAGTTTGTGCCTCCGGCGGAGGGCGGGAAGTTCGGCGAGGTGTTTGTCGATGCTACGGTCGGATTGCCCTTGATCGTAGCCGCGGTTCTGGAGCGCCTGGACAAGCACGGAGCGGCAAATAGCCGCAAGGAAAAGAAAGCAGCCGCCAGGAAATAGGAACGTCGGACGGGCGAGACGCCCGTCCTCCATCGGTCAGTCGAATATGAAAATGGCCGACGCGATGACCGTGGTCCAGAGGCCGCGCTTATCGCCCACGGCCGACTGGGTCACGTTGGCGGTGCGCACGATTTTGTTCGAGATCCGGTAAATTTCCTTCTTCTCGTCCCACGACCGGTCGGAGTCGAACTCCACATTCAGCGTCGTTGCCAGCATTTCCGCGGCGAGTTCCTCGGCGTATTCCCCGGCCGTGTCCTCGGTTTCGCCAAAGGAGTGATGCTCGCTCAGATAGCCGTAGGTATTGCGGTCCGCGGGAATTGCCACGCCGATGCTCGCGGCCAACAACCGGTGAGGTTCGTGGGTGGAGTTCTCCGCGACTACCGCAAAGACGACCTCGCCGGGGCTCAGATACTTGAGTCCCTGCGATCTCGGAATCAACTTGCATTGAGGCGGGAAGATGGAGGAGACGCGTACCAGATTCTGTGCGGCAATCCCGGCGTCGCGCAGCGCCAGCTCAAAAGAAGTTAGGCGTTCCCGATGTTTACCGACCCCCTTGGTGAAGAAGATCCGCTTGGGGACCATGTCCTTGCCCAATTCGCTTTCCTCCGCACTTTTTGATGAATGAGCGACAAATCTAACATAGCGGTATGTGAAGGGAATATGAAAATTGGCCTCACGCAGAAAAAAAACGGGGCGGAGACGGCGCCGGGCTCTCCGCCCGGCTTCTACCTCTTGGCCGGCGCCACCGATTTGACCGCAATGGTGTCTTCGCTGACCGTGCCGGTGACTTTGGCCGGCGCGCCGGCGAGTTTGTCCAGGGCTATCAGGGAGGCTTGGTCACTGGTATCCAGCGTATAAACCTTACTTCCGACCACCAGGGCGTACTTGGAGCCTTTGTTGACGCAGGCGCGAGTACAGGACTCCGCCGAGCCTTCCATCATGTGCTGAGCGCCACACATCGCGTCACTGACCGTTCCGGTAAATGTGGTGGCCTTGTCGGCAGCCCATGCAAGCGAAACACTCGCGCTTCCTAGAACCAGAACCGCCAGCCATAGGCCCATTTTGCGAATCACCGATCTCATTCCTCTTCTCCTGTGTCGGGTGTGGCCATGGGCCCTTGCAGGCGCCAATAGCCTCTTTGGAAAGATTACCGGATTGCGCGGAAGGATGCATGTTGGACGGCCTGGTTAGCGGGACTTGCGCGGGTCGAACCGCAAAGAAACGTCCACGGTCTTATCTTTGTAGTCGATGGTCTCGTGAATCGCGATCGACCACTCCTCGGCGGTCAGGACTTCGTTCACCGAGTCGCGGAGGAAGCGCTTGGGATAGCTCGAGTCATAGACGGAACCGCCCTGCAGTTTCCACCGATCCACTAACTGGTACATGGTTTTACTATCGAGGCCGGTGATATCAAGGTCGCCCATGTGGTATTGCTCGCCCTCGTGGACCTGCATCTGGTAGGTCACGGTTGCCGCAGAGTCGTCGAACTGCGGTTGGGGCTGAATCTGGGCTGCCATGTAGCCCTGTGTGCCGTATAGAGCCTGGACGTCCTCAAGATTGTGAGACAGCTCGATGGCGTTGAACGGCGCACCGGTGGGGAGGTGGAGGAGCGGTTCCAACTTCTCGACTGGAAAAACCGTGTTTCCTTCCCAATTGACCTTCGCGAGTTTGTACTGCTCGCCGGGGGTGATGGGGAAAGTGACATCGACCTGCACCTGCTGGTCTTCGTGCCCTGAAACCTTGGCCTCGGGGTCTCCGATCGAGGCCTTCAGGTATCCCTCGGCCAGGTATACGGGAAGCAGATCCTTGTCGGCCTGCGCCCGGAGGAGGGAGCGGCGGTATTCCTGACCCGGCAAGCCCCGCAACGCGGCCTGCAGCCGCGGCAGTTCGTTTGCGCCAGCCCCGGCAAAGCTGAATTTGCTGATTTCAATGTCAACTCCGGTCACGCTGAAAACGATGGCGTCGACCGGACCGCCCTCCTTCGCCGAGCGCAGGTAGTCTGCCCGGCCCGGCACTCCGGCCTCAATCAGCATGGCCTGCAACGCATCGGAAACCATGTCCGCCAGATTGCCCGACGCAGGAAGCTCGCCCTTGAAGAGGGGAACACGCTGCCTCAGTTTCTGGCTGAGCTCCTGGTCAGTGAACCAGACGAAATTATCGAAGCGGGCGGGGACGAAGTGATCTGCATCCGTAAGCTGAAGCTCCAGCTTCGTGCCGTCCGGCGAATATTGGAAAGAGTAAAGCACGTTGGAGAAGGCCCCGGTTTCTCCGAGAAGTTGAGCGGTATGTTTGAAGTCGTCTTCGTCGACGGTCTGGCCCATCTGCAGGCCGGTGATGGCGACGATCTCGTCCTTGTTGTAACGCTGGGTGCCGCTGACCTTAACCGAGATCAGCTTAAAGGCTGAAGGCGGCAGGTCTTTCTTGGTGAGCTTGCGAGTCTGGGCCGACAGCGGCGAGCCGGCCAGAACAAGGCTGCCAAGGAGCAGGATGGAGCCGATCTTGGAAGGGATCACGCAGAGGAATTCTAACCCAAACCGCACTTTTGGCGACGACCCAAAGTGAGGCATGACCGGGCAGCGGCTCTCCGCTCAAGCGGGTCCGGGGTGCTGTCGATGTATACGGGAGAATCCCTGTGCCTGTCTTTGGCCAGCGGGAGGTTGAGATGCGATTTACGATCGCGCGCAAGCTTGGCGTGAGCTTTCTTATCGTTCTGGTATTGATGATCGTCACGGCGCTGTATTGCTATGTGAAGCTCCAGCAGCTCTCGGCTGCACAGAATGATTTGATGGACAAACGGCTCCCCATCGCCTTCACCACCTATGACATCCGTACTGCGAACAATCGAGTGAATGCCGCCCTGCAGGAGTATCTGCTCCTGGGAGACGATCCGGCGCGGCGGCAGATCGCGCAAAGGGATGTGACCCAGACCTGGGAGCGGCTCGATAGCGACATCGCTAGACTGCAGGATCTGCAACGGGACGTCGTCCGGGCGGAAGACCGCGAGATGGTGGCAGGACTGCAAAGCGAAATGGCCGCGTACAAGACCGCCCAAATGGAAATCATCCGGACTGCCTATGCGGGCAAGAAGAAGGACCAGAAAAAGATCGTGCCCTTATTCAAGGAGCGGGTGCTGCCCATGGCATCGCTAGTCCGCAAGACGGCAAATGAATTGCAAAGTGCGACGGCCAAAGACATGGAGGCGCAGGACGCTGCGGTCGACGCTGCCAGCGCCGCGACCTTGCGGGCCCTGGTTTTTGGTTTCCTGTCGGCCATGGCGATCGCTACGGTGTTGGCCACTGTCGTCAGCCGAAAGTTCGCCCACCTCATCGGCCGGGTCGCGGTGCGGGCCCAGGTAGTAGCCAAAGGGGATCTGTCTCAGGCGGAACTTTCCGCCGATTCCCGCGACGAGATTGGGGATTTGACGGTCGCAGTCAATCTTATGCAGTCGAACCTGCGCTCGACCCTGGAATCAGTGGCTACCGCTGCCGAGCAGGTGGCCAATGCCAGCGAGGAGATTTCCGCCAACGCCTCCCAAGCGGCCAGCGGCGCCGAGAAGCAGATCGATCAAACCACCCAGGCCGCGACCGCCATGCAGGAGATGTCCTCGACTATATCGCAGATGTCGGAAAACGCCAGCCTGGCTGCGGCTGCGGCCCGTCAAACCTCGGCTGACGCCCAACAGGGGGGCACCGCCGTGGAGCAGGCCTTAAGCATCATGGACGAGATTTCCAACTCTACCCGGGCGGTTTCCGGCAGGATCGAAGACCTGGGCAAGAACTCGGAGCGCATCGGCTCCATCATCAACGTGATTGAAGACATCGCCGACCAGACCAACCTGCTGGCTCTGAACGCCGCCATCGAAGCGGCGCGCGCTGGCGAGCAAGGGCGCGGATTTGCGGTGGTGGCCGATGAAGTGCGGAAATTGGCTGAGAAAACCTCCAGCGCGACCAAGGAGATCGCCGGAATGATTCGTAGTATCCAAGACAACACCGGAACCGCGGTCGAAGCCATGCGCACCGGTCAAAGCAAAGTTCACACTGGCGTAGACAAAACCAAAGCTGTCGGGGAGGCACTACAGGGGATCATCGGGGAAGCGGAGCGGGTGGGAGACATGATCAGCCAGATCGCGACTGCGGTTACTGAGCAGTCGTCGGCCAGCGAGGAAATCCGCCGGACGGTGGAGGAAATCGCCAAGATCATTCGCGAGTCGGGGGAAGGCAGCAAGCAGTCGGCGCTGGCGTGCAATCAACTGTCCGAGTTGGCTTTGGATCTGCAGCAGACCTTGCAGCGTTTCAAGCTGAATGGGAGCGGCCGGGCGGATGCGACCGCCAACGCCAAAGCTGCGAATACCTCGGCGTCGTCCAAAACGAACGCGGCTCATGCCTGAGTGCGGGAATGAGGTCAGCCGCGAAGCGGCAGAGCGGTAGCGTCCATGGTCTTGATTTTGACCGTGGTGTCGATAAAGGCGAGCGCCGCGCGGCTGAGCGCTTTGTCTTTGCGGAATACCAGCGCGAGATCCCGCCGGATTTGCGCGTCAGCCAGCGGTATCGAAACCAGGGCACTGGCGCGCACGTCCTCCAGCACATTGGAGCGGGCGATAAAGCCAACCCCGACGTCCGCCGCCACAAACCGCTTGAGCAACTCGCTCGAATCCAGTTCCATGGCGTAGCGCGGCTTAAGTTTCCGATCATGAAAAAGATTCTCGAGCGCGTCCCGAGTGTGCCCGGCCTTGGGTACGACCAGGGGAAACTTGGCCGCCTCGGCGATGCTGGCGCTTTTCATCTTGGCCAAAGGATGCTGGGGAGGCGCGATGATCACCAGTTCGTCGCGATGGATCAGCACCACGGTCAGGCGGTTGTCGGTGACCGGCAATGACACCACGCCGAAGTCCACCGAGTTGTCGATGACTGACTCCAGGATCTTGGCGTAGTCTGCCCGTTTGATGTTCACCGCCACATCGGGATACTGCTTCTTGAACTCCGCAAAAACCTCGGGCAGGATATGCAGGCAGGTGCCCTCATTCGCGCCCACAATGATCTCGCCGCGCGGCACCCGCTCGGTCTCGGCAACCGCCGTCAGCATCGCTTTCCGCGAATCGAGTGTCTCCTCAGCGTATTTCTGGAATAACTTACCGGCGGCTGTGATCGAGACTTTGCCTCCGGAGCGGTCCAGCAGCCTGGCGCCCACCTCCTCTTCCAGGGCCCGAATCTGCGACGAGATCGCCGGTTGCGTGCGGAAACGCTTTTCCGCCGCCCGCGAGAAGCTCGCCAGCCGCGCTACTTCGAGGAAAGTTTCCAGCTGATCGAAGTCCATAAAGCAGCTCTCAGCTGCGCCCAGCATTTAGCCAATCCAGTTCAGCCTAGTGTACTCGGTGCAAACCTTCCAGGGCTGAAGGCGCATGGCTGAATGCTGCCATCATAAATTCTCCTTATTACAACCATAAGAACTATCGATTTCCCTAACATTACGAATGTTTCTATGCTGCCGGTATCGGAGGTTTTTATGCATTGTATTTATTGCGGCATGGATTACGGAATGGACGACTTCTGCCGGTGCCTGCCCGCCAAGGCGGCTCATAGCGTCGTGGTTCTGCCGCGAGTGGATGTTCCCTGGGGAGACGCGGTGGCGTATTGGTCTCAGCGGCCGGCCCGCGAGAACGAGAGGCAGCCGAGAGCGCAGCCGTGAACTGCGGCTTTTTCCACTGCTCAAACTCCTGAAACCACAGGGGCTCCTGCGGGATAACATCGCCTTATTGCGGGCATAAAAACTATCAATTTCTGCTCTCTCGGTGGCCGTCTTTACACTCGATGTGTTTTACGTGACGGCCGTGCCAGGAATTCTCTGTGACACTCAAAGCTATGATGCGCATGCAAGATATCCCGGTTTGTACAGGCCTAGCTTGCGTCAAGCTATTCGAAGTTCCAATCCCAATCTAGACGGCAAGAAATATCCGACGGTCCGCGACGACCAAAAGGAGCGATCCATGGCTGATCCGAAAACCGTCCTGGAGTTTGTGAAGAAGAACGGGGTCAAGCTGCTCGACCTGCGCTTCACTGATCTTCCGGGACTCTGGCACCACGTTTCTTATCCCATCGAACAGTTCAGCGAGGCGTCCTTCGAAGAAGGCTTCGGTATGGACGGTTCCTCTATCCGGGGCTGGGCGGCGATTCACGAAAGCGACATGCTGTTAATGCCGGACCCGAACTCTTACATGCTGGATCCCTTCACCGAGGTTCCGACTCTGGTGATGGTTTGCGATGTGATCGACCCAGTCACCAAGCAGCGCTACGATCGAGACCCGCGCTACATTGCCAAGAAAGCCGAAATGTACCTGGCCTCCACTGGCCTCGCCGATACCGCCTACTTCGGGGCGGAAGCCGAGTTCTTCATTTTCGATAACGTTCGCTTCGATCAGCGCGAGCAGCATGGCTTTTACTTCATTGACGCCGAGGAGGGACGCTGGAACTCGGGCCGCGTGGAAAACAATCTGGGTTACCGTCCGCGCTACAAGGAGGGCTACTTTCCGGTGCCACCCACCGACCACTACCAGGATTTGCGCAGCGAGATGGTCATCACTATGCAGAACTGTGGTCTCGAAGTAGAGTGCCATCACCACGAAGTCGCGACTGGAGGCCAGACCGAGATCGACCTCAAGTTCGATTCGCTGGTGAAATCCGCCGACCACATGATGCTCTACAAGTACATCGTGAAGAATGTCGCCAACCAGTACGGCAAGACGGTGACCTTCATGCCCAAGCCCATCTTCCAGGACAATGGCAGCGGCATGCACACTCATCAATCGCTATGGAAGGGTGGGAAGCCGCTGTTTGCCGGCGATGGTTACGCTGGCCTGTCGCAGATGGCGTTGTGGTATATCGGAGGCCTGATCAAGCACGGGCCGGCCCTGGCTGCGCTGATCGCGCCCACGACGAATTCCTATAAGCGCCTGGTGCCGGGTTTTGAAGCGCCGGTGAACCTGGCGTACTCTCGCCGCAACCGTTCGGCGGCGTGCCGTATTCCGATGTACTCGGCTTCTCCGAAAGCCAAGCGCGTAGAATTCCGGCCACCCGACCCGAGTTGTAACCCCTACATGGCGTTTGCCGCCATGATGATGGCCGGTTTGGATGGCATCGAGAACAAGATCGATCCCGGCCAGCCCCTGGATAAGGACATCTACGATCTGGGCCCCGAAGAATTGCGCAAGGTTCCGTCAATGCCCGGCTCTCTGGAAGACGCGCTTGATGAGCTCGAACAGGACCATGCCTTCCTGCTTAAGGGAGACGTTTTTACTGAGGAATTGCTGAACACCTACATCGACTACAAACGCTCGAAGGAAGTGGACGCCGTGCGTCTGCGGCCGCATCCGCACGAGTTCATGCTTTACTATGACATTTAAGCTGCCGGCTATCAGCTCTCAGCTTTAGGCGGGCTCGGCAAGCGCCGGGCCCTTTTTCTTGTGGCGGGTTTTTCTCAAGCGAGGCACGCCTCTATATAATTTCTCGTTCATCGTGCTTCCAGAATTTCGCCGAAATCTCGAGTGTGTCCAGCGATCGGGTGATGCCGTGAGTAGCGCGGGCAAGGGAGCGCAAGGCGCACTCGATCGTCAGCTTTGCGGAGATTTTCCACGCACCGAGCGGTCTACGTTTTGTTTCGGTTCGCCCCTTCTCGTCTTCATGGCCGTAGCTTTCGCCGTGCTGATCCCGTTCTTTTTCCTGGGCGAGCCTTCCGGGCACGATTTCGAATTCCACCTCAATTCCTGGATGGAAGTGCTCAGCCAATGGAAGCAGGGAATTATTTATCCCCGCTGGGCGGCCCTCGCGCATTACGGCTATGGAGAAGCGCGCTTCATTTTCTATCCACCTGCATCATGGATACTGGGCGCAGCCCTGGGCGCGGTCCTGCCTTGGTCGGTGGTGCCCGCCGCCTACATTTGGCTGACGCTTACCGCGGCGGGATGCTCGATGTTTCTTTTGGCACGCCACTGGCTGGATAGCCGCGACGCCATCTTTGCGGCCGCGTTGTACGCGGTCAATCCTTACCATCTGGTGATCGTCTATTGGCGGAGCGCTTTCGCCGAGCTGCTCGCCGGAGTCTTGCTGCCACTGCTTGTTCTGCTCGTGCTGCAGGCGCAGGAGAAGGGAAGGAAGATCATTCTTCCACTCGGTCTCCTGGTCGCAGCTGCGTGGCTGACCAACGCGCCTTCTGCTGTGATGGTGAACTACTCGCTGGCATTGCTCCTGGTGGTGGTTGCCCTCTACGACCGTTCCCCGCGCATTCTCCTGTACGGAGCAGCCGCGATTCTGCTCGGGCTGGCGCTGGCGGCCTTCTACGTGCTCCCTGCAGCCTACGAAGAAAAGTGGGTGGATATCTCTCAGGTTCTTGCCTTAGGAGTACGGCCCGTCGACAATTTTCTCTTTCGAATGATCGATGAACCTGACCACAACATCTTTAACCTGCTGGTCTCGACGGTGGCTGCTGCCGAGATGATTCTCGCGGCGGGGTTAGCGTTGCTTACGACGGCCTGGCGTAAACAGAAACCGCTGGCCTGGTGGACGATCATGTTCTGGGCCGGCGCCGCGACTCTGTTGATGTTTCCAGTGAGCATGCCCGTCTGGCAGTATCTTCCCAAGCTTCGTTTCGTGCAGTTGCCCTGGCGGTGGCTGCTGTGTTTCAACGTTGCCTTTGCACTGCTGGTGGCCGTGGCGTGCCGGCGCTGGTTGTCCCGGTTGCTGGTGTGTGGCGCGCTTCTGGCCGTGCTGGCCTGCGGCTGGGCGTTCTTGCGTTCTCCCTGGTGGGACAAGCCTGCCGACATTGCCGAGATGCAGAACAACTTCCAGCAAGCCGACGGTTACGAGGGCACCGACGAATATGTGCCGACGGACGCCGACCCGTATGAGATCAAGCGCGATGCTCCCCTGGTCGGTTTCGAAGGAAGCGGCCAATCCAGAGCGAAAATCGAACAATGGGCGCCGCAATTGAAGCTGTTCTCGGCCGACGCACCCAGCGCTGGGAATCTCGTATTGCGCCTGTTTAATTTTCCAGCATGGAATGTGGAGGTCAACGGCCGCACGGTTACCGCTGACAGCCGGGACGTCACCGGGCAGATGACGATTCCGGTCCCGGCCGGAAAGAGCGTCGTACGAATTACTTTCCAGCGTACCTGGGATCGAACGGCGGGAGGCGCGATCTCCGGCATCACGCTGGCGTTCGTCGTTGGCCTGTCTATCCTCGAACGGCGGAAACGATGAAGCGCATCCTCATTGCAACCTCCAACCAGGGTAAGCTGCGTGATTTTGCCGGCGCCGCCGTTGACCACGGCGTGCAGGTTGCGGCACTTCCCAACTTCTCTTCCATACCGATCGCAATAGAAGACGGAGCAACTTTCGAAGCCAATGCCCGCAAGAAAGCCGAGTACTACAGCGGGTTCGCCCCCGGCGAAGTTGTTCTTGCCGATGACTCTGGCCTGGAAGTCGATTTTCTCGGCGGCGCCCCCGGAGTCCACTCCGCCCGCTACGCCGCCGAGGAGCCGCATCTCGCGGAGGAAAACACCGACGACGATGCCAACAACGCCCGTCTGCTCCGCGAATTGGCAGCGGTTCCACGCGAAGAGCGCACCGGCCGCTTCGTTTGCATCATCGCAGCGGCGCGCGATGGGGAAACCCTCGTGGTATTTCGGGGCCAGGCGGACGGCGTGATTCTCGACAAGCCGCGCGGAGCGGGAGGTTTCGGCTACGACCCGTTATTCTTCTTCCCGGCAATCAGCAAAACCTTCGCCGAACTTGCTCCCGAAGAGAAGGCCCGCTACAGCCATCGCGGCGCGGCCTTTCGCAAGTTTCTGGAATGGTGCGACTTTAAGTTCGCGGGTCAATGAGTGCTATGGGAATTAGTCGACAAGAGACAAATTGCGCCGTCTACTCTGCTTCGGGATAACCACCATAATTGCCGTCCGCTTTTCACGACGGCACTCTCCGGGAAACTAAGTGCTGGCTTGTGATTGACCTCACGAGCTACTGAGTCATACCTCACTGCATTTGAATCCCGGTTTCGTGACGCTCTGTGTGGGTTAGCTGTCGCTCGAAGGTTCTGCATCGTGACGGCTTCTTGTCGGGCCCTTTCGAATGTCCTCAAGAAAGGAGTATCTGCATGCATTACTCTTCTCCCAACATCTCAGCAACCATCACTCCCCATGGTCTGAACGATCAGCCCATTCGCAGCAGCAAGAGTGTGAAGTCCCTCGCTAAAGTTTTCTGTCTTCTGTTCGTAGTTTCATTCGCCATCAATTCTGCGTACGCTGTGCAACACTTCGACCACATCATCATTGTGATCCAGGAAAACCGCACGCCCGACAATCTATTTCAAGGCTTGCTCGCCTGGCCGGGCATCAACCACGCCAACTATAACATCGCCACCAGTGGAGTGAACTCTTTCGGTCAGACAATTCCATTAACCCCTTACCAGCTCGCAGCCTGTTTCGATCCGCGCCACAGTCACGACCCGGCGTGGCTCTACATGTGGAACAATGGCGACATGCACGGCGCCAACCTTGTGCCGATAAATTGGAATGGCTGCATCGGGCCTCGGACGCCGCATCCGAACTTCACTTACGTGGATTATTCACAGCAGCAACTCGACCCTTACTTCACCCTGGTGGCCAGCTACGGCTGGGCCAACGCGATGTTCCAATCGAATCAGGGTCCCAGTTTTCCCGCTCACCAAATGCTGCTGTCCGGAACTTCGGCGCCGGTCCCTCCCTTTGATACTAACGGTTACTACCGGCAGTTTGTGGCAGAGAATCCGTATGACACCTTTGATTCCCACCGTGATGCCAGGCAACAATACTGGCTGCACCGCTCCTTGGGTGACCGAAGTCATCCCTTGGCTCAGGGCGAGCGGTCCGGAACCCCGTGAGTGGACACCCAACTTCCCGTTCTCTTACCCTTGCTACGAACACGCCACCTTGACCGACCTGCTTAACGGGGCCAGTCTGAGCTGGAAGTTCTACCCGCATTCTGCCGGGGGACTGTGGACGGCGCCGAATGCCATTCAGCATATGTGCCAGCCGAACAACGGTACGATCCCGGGCGACGTTTGTGTGGGATCTGATTGGGTCGGGCACGTAGCACCCTATGTTCCCCCGAACCCGCCACAGGCGGGCAAAATGGCGCCCATTCTCACGGACATTGAAAACTGCCAGTTGGCCGCCGTGTCGTGGGTGGTACCCGACGGCGACTGGTCCGACCACGCCGGAGAGCATTCGGGACCCGACGGACCTTCCTGGGTGGCGGCGATTGTGAACGACGTTGGCCGATCCCACTGCGATGGAAACGGCTACTGGAGGAACACCGCCATTTTTGTCACCTGGGACGACTGGGGAGGCTGGTTCGATCACGTTATGCCGCCTCAGCCCTTCCGCGATCAGTATGAATTGGGATTCCGCGTGCCGCTGATCGTGGTGTCGGCCTATACGCCGCCAGCCTATGTTTCAGGGAGTTTCTCGCCGTCGCAACCCAATACGCCGTGCGACATCAATACTGGCGACCCGAACCATTGCTACGACTTTGGGAGTATTCTACGGTTCGTCGAGGAGAATTTTGGGCTCGGTGAGATCAGTCCAAACTACCACTACGCGGACAGGTTGGCTAACAAATTGGACGATGGCTTCTTTAGTTATCCGCTCCGTACGCCGTTCGTACCAATTCCGGCGCGCCGCATGATGCGAACTACTTCAAGGATTTCGGGACGAATCCGGGAGATCCCCCACCCGCCGATCCCGACGACGATGCTCTTGAAGACTAGACTGCGTGCCCGCAAGTTGGTGCTGGGCTCTCAGGGCCCAGCACCCTTAAACTCGAGCGATGTCTGCCGTACGTTTTGCTAGTTCGTTTAGCGTTTCAAGATGAGGCGGTGCCCCATGCGACTCGCGCAAATCAGAGCGCTTTCGTTGTTGGTTGTGCTTTCCCTGGCGGGATCTGCTAGCTCAATCGGTCAACCCAACTTCCAAGTGTTACACAATTTTCCCTCACACGACCATGACGGCGGCGGCCTTTGGGGCAGTCTGGTCATTGACCGAAAGGGTAATCTCTACGGAACCACGGGCGGCGGTGGAGTTTACGGCGACGGCACGGTGTTCAAGCTCAAGCCACAGCGCAATGGGCATTGGTCGGAGCATATTCTGCACAGCTTCAGCTATAAGAACGAAGGAGGCAGTCCCATAGCGGGCCCTACCCTAGGCGAGGCGGGAAACCTCTTCGGTACAACCGGGTACGGCGGCACTTATGATGATGGCACGGTCTTTGAGCTCTCGCCAGGTCTCAGCGGGTGGAACCTAGTGGTTCTTCACAGCTTCGATTTTTACGGGGGCGACGGAGCCGACGCCTGGGGCAGCTTGGTATTTGATAACTCAGGGAACGTTTTCGGAACTACACGACAAGGCGGCCCCAACGACGGGGGTGGCACCGTCTTCGAACTCTCTCCCGGCGATAGCGGTTGGACCTACAACATCCGCCACACTTTCTGCGCACCACCACCCTGTACCGACGGGGCTTCGCCAGAGTCGGGTCTGATTTTCGGCACCGAC
>Ga0335080_10001347_pt1 | contig 23890 bp, 18 predicted proteins | sample Lox_Sample_34_FD_206720 | JGI IMG/M metagenome (GOLD analysis project Ga0335080, IMG submission 206720) | Soil microbial communities from Loxahatchee National Wildlife Refuge, Florida, United States - Lox_Sample_3.4 | ecosystem: Environmental > Terrestrial > Soil > Wetlands | place: USA...
ATCCATGACATCTCCCGTCTCGGCGGTTCCAGCCGCCATGGGCTGCGGGATGCAGCCTTTTCCAGGAGACAGTTCAACAGCGACGATCTGACCGGGACCGTCCGTCCGGAGAACGCAACTATGCCGGCCGGGTTACGTACTGCTCCTTGATCTACGCGCCAGGGAAGCCCCTCTGTCACGCGCCCGGCGGCGGGGGCAGTTGCGATACGCAGAAAGGGAAGGTAAAGCGATCCACTCCGCGTTCATCCAGCGTGGCAGATGGAATGGGGCCGAACGGCTGGGCTCCTGGAAGGCTCTTACAGCCATATCATCGAGTACGGGGCTTGCTCGAACGAGAAATCTTGATGTCGGCAACTGCACCAGTTTGGTCCGATGTGACTCTCAGTACGGTATACCAGTCATCACGCCCTTTGATTGGCTGAGGTAAGTCACGACATCTTCTGTCTTCGAGACTTGATCCCTCCACTTAGAGTAGACAGCCTTCTTTACGAGTTCAAAGTAGCTCTTGGCCTCGGGCCATTTGGGCCACCTCTCTGGACGGAAGTCTGTTGTGGGGGGGGCAGCGAAAGGAAGGCGGTCTAGCAGGTGCCCTTGGTGGCCACTTGTCCTAGTTCGTTCGCGAGGCGGCGCGGGGACGGCGGAGCTAGCGGCGGAGAAGCGGAAACAGGCGGCCTGGGATGGCCGCGGATGGTTCTCTCGGCATCCCCGCCTGCAAACCGCTCATCGAGCGCCCGTAGCACGACCTACTTGATCGCGAGGTTGTCGGCGTTGATGACGTTGAAGCGAGCGCTTTTGTATCCAATCGTGTCACCCTGGGTTAGGTCGGAGGTGGAGCTCTTGGGAGACCGTTGGCCGCGCCATGTCGTTCATGAACTCTCTGTACAGGAGGGTGACGGCCTTCTGCGATACGCCCGCCTAGACCAGCTCGCGTTTGAAGCTACCCTGTCCCCATTTCCGCTTGTTGTACGGGTGAACTCTTCCTCGTCGAACATGAGGCTACCTCCCGCGACTCACGCGCGTTTTCCCTGTCGCCAGCAGACCGGCCTGACGGGGGCCTACGGCCGGGGCCGGTTAGGGCCCCTAAGCGGTTTACCTGGACGGCGGTGTCGGGCGATGGGCAAGAAAAAAGGGCGGCAGGTAAAGCACCTAGCCGCCCGTTTTTCTCTGCTATTTGGTAGGCCCGGGTGGGATTGAACCACTGACCCCTACCGTGTCAAGGTAGTGCTCTACCACTGAGCTACGGGCCTTCGAACCGCTGGAGAGCGGGCAGTTTTCTACCCGTTAGGCCGTGGAGTGTCAACGCCACGGGGCGGAGACGGTTCCCCGCGAGGTATTCCCAAAAGCCTCCCTCAGCGCCTCCCGGGCGTCGACGGCTGGGCCTCGAGACCCCGAACGAAGTAGTAGGCATACTGGCACGCGCTCACGACGACGAGGAGCGACGAGAGCAAGCCCAGGGCCGCGACCCACGGTGCGGCACGACCTCGCGTCACTCCGCCGAACTCCGCCAGGAGCGCCAGCACCACCGTGGCCGCGAGCACTGCGGTCGCGTACTTGCCGAGCCGGGTGGGCGAGATTTCCATGGGGTGCTCGGTCGCCGCGAGGAACGAGGTGCCGACCGCCAACAGGGCGTCCCTTCCGAGGACCAGCGCCGGAAGCCACCAGGGCAGCTGCCCTCGCCACGCCAGCGCCACCAGCGCGCAAGCCATCAGGAGCTTGTCCGCCGCCGCGTCGAGCAGCGCGCCGAGCCTGGTTCGCTGGTCGAGCAGGCGGGCCGCGAGCCCGTCGAGCAGATCGGTTGCCGCCGCCGCCGCGAAGGCGGCGAGCGCGAGGTCGGTGCTGCCGGTGGCGTAGAGCCAAAGGAAGACCGGTGCCAGCACGACGCGCACCGCGGTAATCGCATTCGGGACGTTGACGACGCGCACGCTCGGTTCTCCCCGCTCGGAGAATCCTAGCAGGCGGCGCCCCCTCCGTCCGGTCACCAGGCGTCGCGGAGGCGGCGGAGCGCCACGAATGCGGCCTTGGGGGTCTCCGGCGCCTCTCCCCTCCGGCACAGCTCCGAAAGCACCTCCGGAGTCGCCACCCGGAGAAACGGGTTCACCTGGCGCTCGTCCCCCAAGGTGGCCGCCTCCGGCTCGGCGCCGGAGGCCCGCGCCCTCCGCACCGCTTCGAGCCGCGCGGAGGCGGCACGGTTGCCCGGCTCCAGTTCGAGGACGAAGGGAAGGTTCGCCTCGGCGTAGTCGTGCCCGGGGTGAACGGTCAGGGAGGGACCGAGCTGCGCGAGGGTGCCGAGGAAGGTCTCGGCGAGCCGGGCGGGGTCCCCCCCATGCCGGCAGTTCCCGCACCCACCCCAGAAGAGCGTGTCGCCGGTGAAGAGCCGGCCCTCCCACTCGTAGAGCACCGAGCCGGGGGTGTGGCCGGGCGCGGGGTGAACGCGCACCCGCAGCCTCCCGAGCTCGAGCTCCGGGAGCCCGGAGACGTCCACGTCTGGCGCGAACCGGTCGGCGTCGGCTCGGTGCCCCATGACCGTGGCCCCGAGCTCCCGGCGGAGCCGGGAGCTGCCTCCGGTGTGGTCCGCGTGCCCGTGAGTGTGCAGGATCCACCTGGGCTTCACCCCGCATCGCCGCGCGACCTCAACAGCCACCTCTGGATCCCCCGGGTCGACGAGCGCGGCGTCCTCGTCCGCGGCGAGGAGATAGAGGTAGTTGTCCTTGCCGTAGCGGCGGCGGCTGAAGCTCACGACTCCTCCGGCCAGTGCGTCAACGCCACCCGGTTCCCCTCGGGGTCGGAGAAGAAGAGCGACCACCGGGTCCTGCGGGCTACTTCTACGCCCCGGGCGGCCAGGCGCTCCTCCCACAGGGGGCGGGCCTTCAGGGAGATCGTGAGCGCCACCACGTGCCATCCGGCCGGGGCTTGGCGGACGCCTCCCGGCTCCCCGGCGCCGTCGGCGCGCTCGAGCGCGAGGAAACCGGCCCCGAGCGCGAGCCAGACGCTGCGGTCCCCTCCCCCCTCGCGCGGCCAGCGCCTGAGCACCTCGAGCCCGAGCACCTCGCGGTAGAAGCGCTCCGCGCCCTCCAGGTCGACGCAGCGCAGCGCCACGTGGTGCACCCCCGCCGGCTTCTCCATGGTGACCTCGCCTCTTACGCGCTTCTCGCGGCTCCCGGCGCTCCCGGCGCGTCCTTGAGGTAGACGCTGCCGCTCACCGCCTTCGCCCTCTTCTTCAGCTCGGCGGCGGCCCGGGCGATGGCGGCGTGGTCTTCGAAGCGCCCGGGGTTGGCCCAGACCGCAACCACCGAGATGCTCATGAGCTGGAACCGGCGCCGGATGCCGAAGCGGTCCTGGGCCTCGATCCAGCCGCGCTCCCGGTCCTCGCGCTCGTAGTAAAGGGGAATGAGCCGGTCGAAGGCGGCGACGAGTTGCTCGCAGGTATCGTCGGCGTGCTCGGTGTCGGTGACGAGCACGAAGTCATCGCCCCCCACGTGCCCGACGAAGGCGCCCTCGCCCCCCACCTCGCCGGCGATTCGGCGGATGAGGTCGGCGGTCTGGATGATGACCCCGTCGGCCTTGGCGTACCCGTAGTGGTCGTTGTAGACCTTGAAGTCGTCGAGGTCGATGTAGCAGAGGGCGAAGGGCTCGCGCGCCTCCAGTCTCCTCGCCACCTCCTCGTCGATCGCCGGCCCGCTCGGCAGGCGCGTCACGGGCGACATCGACCGCGCCACCTGGCGGCGCCGGAGCACCGCCTCCACCCGCGCCACCAGTTCCTTGGGCTCGAAGGGCTTGCCCAGGTAGTCGTCGGCCCCGACCCGGAATCCCCTCACCTTGTCGGCGATCTCGCCGTGGGCGGTTACGAAGACGGCGCCGAAATCCTCGAGCGAGCGCTCGTGCGCCAGGCTCTCGAGGAGCGAGAACCCGTCGCCGTCCGGCAGGCTCACGTCGATGACCAGGAGCTGGGGCTTGCGCTCCCGGACCACGCGCACGGCCTCTCGGCACGACTCCGCCTCGAGCACCTCGTGACCGTGGGCCGCGAGTGTTTCCCGGTAGACGAGGCGAATGGCGGGGTCGTCGTCCACGACCAGGATGCGGTGGCCGGAGCGCGGCTCCCCGGCGAGTTGCTCCTCGACCGCCGCCACCAGGTCCTCCTCGGACGCGGGCTTGGCGAGGAAGCCGCGCACCCCGAGGCGAAGAGCCTTCTCTCGGTTCTCCGGAGCGGAGAAGGCGAGGACGCGCATGTCCTTCGTGAGCTCGTCCGCCGCCAGGGCGGCCGAGAGGGCGGCGCCGTCGACCCCGCGCGCGGCCGGGTCGACGACGAGCACTCGGGGCCGTAGGGTTCGCACCTGCGCCACGATCTCCGCGGGGCCAGCGGCGCTCCCGCAGGCGACACCGTGACGCAGGAGGGATCCCTTCAGCGCGGCGGCCGACTCGAAGTCGTCGGCAGTGAGCACGAGCGGCAGGGGCAGGCGCGCGGCTCCCGGCGGCAGGCGCTTCGCCGTCGACCGGCCATCGCCCGGCTGCGGAGGAAGGGCGAGGACGAAGCGCACGCCCTGACCGGGGGCGCTCTCGGCCCAGATGCGCCCCCCGTGCGCCTCCGCGATGCCGCGGCAGATGGCGAGCCCGAGCCCCGAGCCGCGGACGCGCCGATTGCGGTCGCTGCGCGCCTGCTCGAACTTCTCGAAGATGCGCTCGAGGTCCTCCTCGGGGATGTGCTCGCCGTTGTTCCACACGGACAGGCCGGCCCAGCCCTGGACCGCTCCGGAGCGGAACAGGGCCACCCGGATCTGGCCTCGCTCCGGAGTGAACTTCACCGCGTTGGTGAGCAGGTTCGAGAGCACCTGCTGCAGGCGGACCGGGTCCGCGAGCGCCCGGAGGGGCCCGTCGGGAAGCGCCACCGACAAGTCGAGCCCCTTCTCCGCCGCCGCGGCGCTGTAGTGCTCGACCGCCGTGCGCACCAGCTCGTCGAGGTAGACCACCTCGTGCTGCAGCTCGAGCTTTCCCTTCTCGGAACGCGCCACGTCTAGGAGATCGTCCGCCAGCTGGTTGATGCGGTCCGCTGAGGCGCGGGCCATCTCCAGGAAGCGCCGCTGCGGGGGCGGCAGATCGCCCGCGTGGCCGTCGAGCACGAGCTGCAAGGCCCCGGTGATGGCGGTGAGGGGCGTGCGCAACTCGTGGCTCATCAGCTGGACGAACTCCTGGCGCCGCTCGTCCAGGCGCCTCTGGTCGGTGACGTCGCGCAGCGCCACCGCCACGCCAGCCAGGCGGCCGTCCGCGTCCGTAACCGGAGAGACGATGGAGGAGAGGGCCCGGTCGTCGATGCGCAGCTCCTCGGTCACAAGCGCCGGGGCCGCTCCCCCCTGGGCCAGGCCGCGCACGAGGTCGAAGGGGTAGAACTTGAGCGTCTCCTTGAGCCAGCGCACCGAGAGATCCTGCCCCTCAGGCGCGTGCAGCATCCGGCGCGCCGCCGGGTTGGCGATCACCGCCTCCGTCTTGGCGTCGGCGAAGAGCAGGCCGTCGGCCATGCACTCCACCACCCGCTCGATGCGCCTGCGCTCCTCGGAGAGCTTGGCGGCGAGCACCCGCACCGACTCCGCCAGCTCGTTCGCGAGCAGGTCGAGCACCCGCGCGTCTCCCTCCCCGAATGCCTCCTCCTGGCTGCTCCGGAGCAGCAGGAGCCCGTTCAGCCTCCCGGCGGACTCGAGGGGGACGACGAGCCGGGAGCGCTGCGCCCGCGAGGGTCGCGCCGGCAGGTGCGCCGGCACCACGCGGATCCGAGCGCCGCCCTCCGGCAGCGGCCTTCCGGAGCGCTCGGACCAGGCGGCGACGAGCTCGTCCTCGAGGGCGATGAGGATCTCCTCGCCCGCACCGAAGCTGTCGAGGACCAGGACCGCCTGGCCCTCCTCCGGGGCGACGAGCGCGGCAGCGAGGTCGCAGGGCACGATGTCGGGCAGCCTCGTCAGGAGGCGCTCGAAGAGGGACTCGGGAGTGGCGGCGACGCCCACGTCGCGGGCGATGTCGGAGGCGAGCCTCAAGGCGGCCAGGCGGCGCTCGAGCTCGGCGTGGAGGCGCTCCCGCTCGCGCCGCAGGTTCACGTGCTCCAGCGCCGACCGCACCGTCTGGCGCAGGTCGGCGAGATCCCATGGTTTCGTCACGTAGCGGTAGATTCCGCCGACGTTGATCGCCTCCACCAGTTCCTCGGGCTCGGTGTACGCGGTGACGAGGATGGCGGTCAGGTCGGGACGGAGCTCGCGCGCCTGCGCCACCAGCTCCACTCCCCCCATCCCGGGCATGCGCTGGTCGGTGACGAGCAGGTCCACCGGGCGAGTGGCGAGGATGACGAGGGCTTCCTCGGCGCTTCCGGCGGTGAGCGGCTCGAACCCGAGCGACGGCGGAAAGTGCTCGCGGAGAAGTTCGACGATCGCCGGCTCGTCGTCGACGAAGAGTATGACGTTCGCCATTGCTCTCGCTGACCGGCGACCATGCTAGCACCCCGCCCGCTCGCCCCCAAACCCCAGCTTTCCGCTTGCCCCTGCCGCTCCGGGGGGATATGAGACGCGCCCGCCCCGCTCGCCATGATCGCCCGCGACCGCATTCGAAACGTGGCCATCGTCGCCCACGTCGACCACGGCAAGACCACGCTCGTCGACTACATGCTCCGCCAGGCCGGGGTGTTCCGGGCGAACGAGCAGGTGGTCGACCGGGTGATGGACTCGAATGACCTGGAGCGCGAGAAGGGGATCACCATCCTCGCCAAGAACACCGCCGTCACCTGGCAGGGCGTGAAGATCAACATCGTCGACACGCCCGGCCACGCGGACTTTGGAGGGGAGGTGGAGCGAGCTCTCCGGCTCGTGGACGGCGTGCTCCTGCTCGTCGACGCCGCCGAGGGACCGCTGCCGCAGACGCGCTTCGTGCTCTCGAAGGCCCTCGCCCTCGGCCTGCCGTCGGTGCTCGTCATCAACAAGGTCGACCGGCAGGACGCGCGCGCGAAAGAGGTGCTCGACCTCGTCTACTCCCTCTACATCGACTTGGGCGCGAACGAGCGCCAGATCGACTTCCCGGTGCTCTACTGCATCGCCCGGGAGGGCCGCGCCGCCCACACGCTGGCCGGCGCCTTCGAGGCCCCGAACCTGAAGCCGCTCTTCGACGCCATCCTGGCACACGTGCCTGCGCCCCCGGGTGGGGAGCTCGAGACCCTGCAGATGCTCGTCGACAACCTCGACTACGACGACTACGTGGGCCGCCTCGCCATCGGGCGGGTGGCCTCCGGCGTGGCGCGCGAGGGCGCTCCCATCGCGGTCCTGCGCGACCAGGGGAAGGTGGTGCCGGCGAAGATCGTCCGGCTCTACGCCTACGACGGCCTCAAGCGCACCGAGGTGAAGGACGCGGGGCCGGGCGAGATCGTCTGCATCGCGGGAGCCGAGGAGGTCGGCATCGGGGACACCGTCGCCGACCCGGCCGCGCCGGTTCCCCTGCCCCGGATCAGCGTGGAAGAGCCGACCATGTCGATGGTCTTCCGCGTCAACGACGGCCCCTTCGCCGGGCGCGAGGGCAAGTACGTGACGAGCCGCAACATCCGCGAGCGGCTCTACCGGGAGGCGTACAAGAACGTCTCGATCCGCGTCGAGGACACCGAGGCCCCAGACGCCTTCAAGGTGGTGGGTCGCGGAGAGCTCCAGCTGGCGGTGATCGTGGAGAACATGCGCCGCGAGGGCTTCGAGCTCACCGTCTCGAACCCCGAGCCGGTCCTGAAGACCATCGACGGCGAGGTGCACGAACCCATGGAGCTCCTGGTGTGCGACCTCCCCGACGATTGGGTCGGACCGGTGACGAGCGCTCTCGGGCCCCGCAAGGGCCGCATGGTGGACATGCAGCGGCTCGGCTCCGGACGCACCCGCCTGCAGTTCCGGGTGCCGGCGCGAGGGCTCATCGGCTTCCGGTCGGAGTTCCTCACCCTCACCCGCGGCGAGGGCATCCTCTCCTCCCAGTTCGACGGCTACGAGCCCTGGCAGGGACGCATCGAGAAGCGCCAGGCCGGTGCCATCGTCTCGGATCGGGAGGGAGAGGCCGTGGCCTACGCCTGCTTCTACGGCCAGGAGCGCGGGGCGCTGTTCGTGAAGCCCGGAGACAAGGTCTACAACGGGATGATCGTGGGCGAGCACTCCCACGACAACGACATCGAGTACAACATCTGCCGCGAGAAGAAGCTCACCAACATCCGCGCCGCCGGCCGCGACGAGAACATCATCCTCACCCCGCCGCGGGAGATGGGGCTCGAGAAGGCGCTCGAGTGGATCGCCGAGGACGAGCTCGTCGAGGTGACCCCGCAGAGCATCCGCCTGCGCAAGAAGGCGCTCGACCCCAACGCCCGCTACAAGCTGGAGCGCGACCGCAAGCGCGGAACCGTGAGCGTCTCCAGCGCCGAGCCCGAGGGGGCCTGAGCGCCCCTCAGCGGGCGGCGGAGGCGCCCGGGCCGGGCGCACCGCCTCCCCGCAGGCGAACACCCTCGCCTGTCGGGGCACCGCGAACGGGAGCGAGACCTAGACCTTGGGCTTCGCGCGCTCGCGCACTTCCTGCTTCTTCTTCGCCCGCGGCTGGCCCTTCGAGGCGGTGTCCACGTAAACGAGGGCGTCTGCGTGCCCCGGAACCGCGCCCTTCACGAGCAGCAGGTTCGAGGCGGGCTCGATCCCGACCACCGCCAGGTTCTGGGTGGTAACCACCTCGTTGCCGTACTGGCCGGGGAGGTGCTTGCCCTTCCAGACCTTTCCGGGGGTCTTTCGCTGGCCGACCGCACCCACGTGGCGATGGTGCTCGTGGGAGGTGGAGGCGTCGCGCGCCGCGCCCTTCATGTTCCAGCGCTTGATGACGCCGCTGAAGCCGCGCCCCTTCGTGACGCCGGTCACATCGATGCGCTGTTCCAGCTTGAAGACCTTGTCGACGGTGAGGACGTCGCCCGCCTTGAGCTCGCCGAGCTGCTTCGCATCCTTGGGCCGCACCTCGCGGAGGTGGCGGAAGACCGGGGTCCCGGCCTTCTTGAAGACGCCCACCTCGGCCTTGGAGAGCCGCCGCTCCTTGCCTTCGGCCACCTGGCCGAAGCCGAGCAGTACCGCGTCGTAGCCGTCTTTCTCAGCGGTCTTGCGCCTCACCACGGTGCAGGGGCCCATCTCGAGCACCGTCACCGGGAGGCAATCGCCGTCGGCATTGAAGATTTGGGTCATACCGACCTTCCGACCCAGGAGACCCGTCGCCATGTCGTCACCTCGCATTGGTCCGCCCCGCGTCGCATCTGGCCGGGGAGGACGTGCCGAAACACTAGGGAGAGCGAGGGCTTGTAGCCGAGGAACGAACCCCTGTCAAGGCAGCGCGGCGCGCCTGTACGTAGCACAAGACGAGAGATGTCCGCCCCATGAGCAGTCATAGATGTCCGGCCCACCGAGAGCGCTACGCGCGCCGCGCTTGTGATCGTCCCCCCTTCGCCAACGGCATCCGGAGCGTCCGCTGCCAGGGTCGCCCAGTCGGTCGCTTTCCCTCCCGGCGGACGGAAGATACCGACCAGCAATGCTGCCTAGGCCTCCAACCAAAGCGGACATCTTTGACTGCCTATGTGGCGCACTCGTATCGCTGCCTTGGACAGGCACCGCGGCGCCGAGGCGCCTGCCGCTAACCGTCGCCCTTCGCTCGATCCAGGGCCGGGAGCTCGAGCACCAGGGCGCGCTCCTCGACCGATAGCGACCCCCCGAGGGCCGCGGCGACGCGCCGAGCAGCGCCGACCCCAAGCGACGTGCCCTGAGAATCGCCGGCGTCTCCACGCCTGCGATCGGCGAGCTCTCCCGGCTCGACCGGAGCGCCCTCGATCCGAATCCGGACGGCACTCCCCTCCCGACTGCCGATCACCCTCACCGGCCCATCCTCCCTGGCGGCGACGAGGATCGCGGCCTCCATGGCGCGGCGAGCGAGCTGCGCGTCCGTCGCGACGAGCGCCCCGGGCTCCAGATCGACCGAGAGAGCAATGGGTCCGAGGGTCGCGGCGTCGGGCATGAGGTCCGACACCGCGACGGCGTCGAGGACGACGGGGATGCCGGCCGCGTCGAGCCGCTCGGCGAGGAGGTGGTCCTCGATGAGCCGCCGCACCCGCATGATGGCTCGCAGGCACATCCTCGTGAGCTTCTCTCCCCTCGCTCCGCCGCGCTCCTCCGCCGCGAGCCTGCCGAGGAGTTCGGCGCTCCAGAGCGCCGTCGCGAGGGGGTTTCGGATCTCGTGCGCGACGAAGGCGAGGTGGCTCGCCCGTTGGTTCGTCTCCTCGGCGCGCTCTTCTGTCTCGGGTGCCGACCGATCCGGGGGGATGGGCGTCGTGGACATTGGCCAGTTTCAAACGATGGAGCGCACGGCGGCTTACGGCAAGCTTCTAGCCCTGCCCCGCATGGGTCCCCTGGACACTGTACTATTTACAGGTATAGCAAAGCGTACTTATGCCCACTAGGGGACTTGTCAGTAAAAAGGTAAGCATTCGCAGTTCCAGGCCAGGTTCCATGCATCGAATAAGGAATTGTAGTTCTTAATGTTTTGTTTTCGCAGGGATGGCACCGGCATTGCTCCTCAGCGTGTCGGGGGATGGGCCGGCATGCACCAAATGGAGCAGTACCTAGCCGAGATTAGCCAGTTCCCGCTGCTCTCCGCGGAGGAGGAGCAGCGACTGGCGCGGAGCTACCGCGAGAGCGGCGACTCGCGCGCCGCCCACGCGCTCGTCACTGCGAACCTCCGCTTCGTGGTGAAGGTCGCCTGGGGATATCGCTCCTACGGGCTACCGGTCACCGACATGGTTCAGGAAGGCAACATCGGCCTCATGAAGGCCGTACAGAAGTTCGACCCCTCCCTCGGAATCCGGCTCATCTCCTACGCGGTGTGGTGGATCCGGGCCTACGTCCACAACTACATCCTCCGCTCCTGGTCGCTCGTGAAGCTTGGCACCACCCAGGCGCAGCGCAAGCTCTTCTTCTCGCTCGCCCGCGCGCGACACGACCTCGAGAACGGCAACCGGGGCGCGGATCCGGACCCTGCCCTGAGGCTCGCCCAGCGCCTCCGGGTGCAGCCCGAGGACGTCCGCGAGATGGCGGAGCGGCTCGAGTCGCGCGATCTCTCCCTCGACGCTCCGCTCGGCGAGGGGGGGAACCCGCACGTGAACCTGCTCCCCGGGAACCTCCCAGCGCAGGACGAGGCGCTCGCCGGGGTGGAGGAGTCGCAGGCGCTCTCCCTCGAGGTATCGCTGGCGCTTTCCCGCCTCGACGCGCGGGAGCGGTTCATCGTGGAGCAGCGGCTCATGGCCGACCGCCCCGCCACCCTGAAGGATCTGGGCGACCACTTCGGGTTCTCTCGCGAACGCGCGCGCCAACTCGAGATCCGGGCGTGCCACAAGCTGCGGAGCGCGCTACGGTCGGTCGCCCCCGCCCAGGCGCGAGCGAGCCGCCGGCCGGGTACGGAAGCGGCGAGCGCGGACTAGCGAGGAGGCGCCTGGCCGGGCCCTCAGCCCATCCCGTGCTTCTTCAGGCGGTAGCGAAGGGTGTCGCGGCTGATACCGAGCAGCCTCGCCGCCTGCGATTGGTTTCCGTTGGCGCGCTCCATCGCCTCGCGGATGAGCTTGCGCTCGACGTCCTCAAGGACCAGCCCGTCCGCCGGCACGGCCGACGGCGCCTTCTCCGCCCGCCGCGACGCGGGCGCGACGCCGCGGAGCTCCGGCGGCAGGTGCTCGGGCCTCAGCTCTTCGGCGCTGGCGTGGAGGATGAAGGCCCTCTCGATGACGTTGCGCAGTTCGCGGACGTTCCCGGGCCAGTGGTAGGCCTGCAACGCCTCCAGGGCCACCCCGCTCACCCCGCGTACCTGGCGCTTCATCTCCTGGTTGAAGCGGGCGATGAAGTGGGCGGCGAGCAGGGGGATGTCCTCGGCGTGCTCCCGGAGAGGCGGCACCCGGATTCGCACCACGTTGAGGCGGAAGAATAGGTCGGAGCGAAAGCGCCCCTCGGAGACCCTCTCCTCCAGGTTCACGTTGGTGGCGGCGAGAACGCGGACGTCGGCGCGGAGCTCGGTGACGCCTCCCACCCGGCGAAAGGTCTTGTTCTCGAGCAGGCGCAGGAGCTTGGCCTGGCCGCCGGGGTGCAGGTCGCCGATCTCGTCCAGCATCACCGTCCCGCCCTCGGCGCTCTCGAAGAGCCCGCGCTTCTGGGCGTGGGCGTCGGTGAAGGAGCCGCGCTCGTGGCCGAACAGCTCGCTCTCCAGGAGGTGCTCGGGCAACGCCGCGCAGTTCACCTGGAGGAAGGGGCGGTCCGCACGGGCGCCCCCGAAGTGGACGGCCCTCGCCACCACCTCCTTGCCGGAACCGCTCTCCCCCTCGATGAGCACGGTGGTGGCGTCGCTGCCCGCCAGTCGCACCGCCATGGTCCGTACCTGCTCCATCGCGGCCGAGTTGCCGACGATGGCGGCGAGCGCCTCCGTCCCGCCGCGCCGCTCCTGCGTGAGCGCCTCGATCTGCCGGCGCGTCCGGGCGGTCCCGAGCGCTCGCTCCACCGCGGCGTCGAGCGCCTGGAAGGGAAACGGCTTCACCAGGAAGTCGATGGCCCCGTGCTTCATGGCCTCGACGGCGATGTCAACCGTGCTGTGCGCCGACATCATCAGCACCGCCAGCTCCGGGAGGAGACCGAGCGCCCGCTGCAACGTGGCGATGCCGTCGATCCCCGGCAACCGCACGTCGAGCAGCATCAGGTCCGGCGCCTGGGCGCCGAGCAGCTCGAGCGCCTCCTCGCCCGACTCGGCCGAGATGACCTCGTATCCGCCCCGCTGAAGGCGCTCGCCCACGGACCAGCGGATGAGCTTCTCGTCGTCGACGACGAGGATGCGCGCCGGGCTCGTCATGCCGCGTGCTCCGGCTGCGGGCGCTCGGCGCCGGCCCGCACCGGCTGCAGGGCGACGGTGAAGATGGTGCCGCCCGTGGACGGGCAGCGGTAGCCGATGTGGCCGCCGTGCTCGGCCACGATGCGCGCGGAGATGGCGAGGCCCAGCCCGTTGCCCTCCCTCTTGGTGGTGAAGAAGGGCTTGAAGAGGTTGGGCCGGACCGTCTCCGGGATCCCCGGCCCGGTGTCCTCCACCTCCACGGAGACCCGCCCCTCCGAGAGGCGCGAGCGCACCACGAGTTTCCCCCCCTTGCCGTCCATCGCCTGGCAGGCGTTGAGGCAGATGTTCAGAAACACCTGCTCGAGCTGGCTGGGATCGGCGAGCACCGCCGGCACCCCGGCGTCGAGCTCGGCCTCCACGTCGAGAGGCGCGTTCCGGCGCTGCTGACGGATGAGGAAGAGCACCTTCTCGAGCGTGGCGTTGACGTCCGTGCTCCTCAGCTTCGCCTTGGGGGGGCGGGCGAAGCTGAGCAGGCTCTCCATGGTGTGCGTGAGCCGCGACACCTGGTGGCGCATCTCCCCCACCACTTCCGCCTGCCTCGGGTTCTCGCTCAGGTCCTCCGCCAGCAGCTCGAGCGCCCCCGAGAGGCCGGCGAGCGGATTCTTGATCTCGTGCGCCAGGCCGGTCGCCATCTCTCCCACCGCCGCGAACCGGTCGGCGCGCACCATCCGCTCCCGGTAGAACGCCTCGAGCTCGGCCTGGCTGCGCCGCAGCGCGGCCAGGGTGGCGTCGAACCCCCTCGCTGCGACCCCGAGCTCGTCGGGCCGCCCCTCGTCGGCGCGCACCGTCAGGTCGCCGGACTCGGCCCGCCGCATCGAGGCCACCAGCCGCTGGAGCGGCGAGACCGCCTCCCGCCCCACCAGCCACCAGGCGATGGCGATGAGGAAGACGAACGCCCCTCCGGCGGAGATGCCGAGCGTCCGGGCGAGCTCGCTCTCCGCCGCGACGGCGGGAGCCCGGGTGAAGCGGAGGTCGAGCCAGCCGTTGATCTTCGCCTCCCGTCCGTGGCAGTTGGTGCAGGTCTCGGCGTTGAGGACGGGCTGCACCACCGCGTACTCGTCTCCCGCGATTGGGACCACGCGGGAGCGCTCGAATTCCATGATCGACTTCCATGGCATCGTGCCCACCAGCGCGCGGTCGGTGGAGTAGACGACCTGTCCGTCGTGGCGCAGGAGGCTGATGGAATCGAGGTCGGCCCGGTGCGTCCGCATGAACCCGAGGAGCTCGGGGACCTGCCCCGGGCGCCCCTGCAGCATCGCCTCGGTGACACCCCCGCCGACGTAGTGGGCGAAGAGCTCGGCGCGCTCCCGCTGTACCTTCTCGATGTCGTGCCCGTAGGCTCGCACCGCTGCGTAGACCATGATGGCGAGGGTGGCGATGAAGAGGAGCGAGGTCGGCAAGAGGATGCGCGCTCGCATGCTGCGAGCGAGCCGGCTCCAGATCTTTCGCAGCTGCCCCATGTTCCGCCCGGCCTCCCTCGCCTCCCCCGTCGGCTAGGCAAGGATCAAGCCACTTGAGGACCGCTGTCTCACAGTGTCGGAAGTGGGCGCGAACTGGGTGATTTCGCCCATGCGCAAGGACTGCGCAAGACGGCTAATGCATGACATACCACGCTTTTTTCGCATGGCAGCGCCTCGGGGCGCAAGTTTTTCCGGCACCAGCCTGACCGGCTTACGCCGAGAGCCCCTCCACCTCGAAGATGCGGGCCGCTGCCTCCATGAGCTCGGCACCGGATTCGCCGTCGGTTCCCGCCTGTCGCAGCCGTACGCTCGGATGGTGGAGGAGCTTCGACACGATCGCGCCGGCGAGGGCATTGAGCCGCTGCTCGAGCTCCGGGTCGCCGCCGAGGCGGCGCACGGTCCGCTCCACCTCCTCGCGCGCGATGGCCGAGGCACGGTGGCGAACGGCGGCGATGAGGGGCGCCGCCTTCCGCTCGGCCTGCTCCCTCGCGTAGCGGCCCACCTCCTCCTCGATGATGCGCTCTGCCGCCTGGATGGCCCCTGCCCTCTCCGCCCGGGCCTGGCGCTGGATCCGCGCCAGGTCGTCGACGTCGCAGAGGTAGAAGCCATCCACCTGTCCGAGCGCCGCCGGGACGGCCCTGGGGACGGCGAGGTCGATGAACAGGAGCCGTCGGTGCCGGCGCTGCTTCATGAGGTCGCGCGCGCCCGCCAGGCTCAGGGCCGGGTGGGAGAGGGGTGCCGCCACCACGACCACGTCCGCCCGCCCCAGCTCCTCGCCGAGCGCCTCGAGCGGCCGCGCCGCCGCCCCCACCTCTCGGGCGAGGGCCAGGGCGTTCTCGAGGCTCCGGTTCACCACCACCATCTCGGCGCCCTGCTCGGCAAGGTGCTGCGCCGCAAGGCGCGCCATCTCCCCGGCGCCCACGACGAGCGCCCGCCTCCCCGCGAGCGGCCCCAGCACCTTCTCGGCGACGTCAGCGGCGGCGTGGCCCCAGGAGATGCCGGCTCGCCCGATCGCCGTCTCGGTGCGCACCCGCTTCGCCACCTGGAGCCCCCGCGCCATGACGGCCCGGAGGTCCTTGCCGGCTGAGCCGTTCTCGCAGGCGCGGCTGAAGGCCTCCCGGACCTGCCCCAGCACCTGGGGCTCGCCCACCACGCCCGACTCCAGGCTGGAGGCGACTCGCGTGAGGTGCCGGAAAGCCTCCTCGCCGCGCAGGTCGAAGACTGGAAGCTCCGGGTCGCCGGCGCGCGAGCGGAGGGCCTCCGCGAGGCCGGTCGCCGCCGACGCCGCGCAGGAGGACGCCGCGTACACCTCGACGCGGTAGCAGGTGGAGAGGACGAAGATCTCGTCTACCCCGTCGATGGCGCCGAAAGCGCGAAGCACCTCGGCGAGGTCGCCGGAGGCGGTGGCGAGCTTCTCCCTCGACGCCACCGACACCCTCTTCTGGTCGACTCCGACCGCGACGAGCATAGGCGCCCCCGCCCCCGACCGCGAGCAATCGGCATGCCTGCAAGACCCCTCAAAGGGATTGGGTTTTCTTCTGCGGAGGAACGCAGCGCTTGCGCCACCTGGCCCCACACCCGCACCTGCCACGAAAGAGATGCAGGGCCAGCGTCCGGAGGTCCTTTCGGGGGGAAGGACTTGATCGGCCTCAACCCCGCCAGGCACCGCGCCCGCTCGCGGCTCCGTCCTCCATTCCATCGATCGCTACGTGGGTGCGGCGTGCGCCTTGCCGGGGTCGACGGCCCCTTCCGCTGGGGATCGCGGGGGAGTCCGCGACCGGCGCGGGCGCGCCCTCTCCTTGCGAAGCCTCCGCGTGAACGGCAGCTTGGGAAGCTGCTCTTCCCCCGTTGGTCTGGGTCCGGAGAGACATCGGGAAAACGTCCCCCCGGTCCCGGGGAGGTCTTCGGGGCTCTTTCCGGGAGGCGGGGGGAGGGCGCTGCGGGAACGCGGAAGGGGCCGGGCCCGGATTCTTTCACCGCGAAGTGGGGAATGGTCCCAATATCGAGGAGGAGGCGTCTCGACGATACTCCTGGGTGAAGAGAGGGAACGGTTTCCAACCCGAAGTGAACGGAGAGACGGCCATGACGACGATGAACGGCGGCAGCGCGGTGAAGGGCGGTTACTACCTGTCGAAGTCGAACTGGGAGATCATCCCGGTGGAGCACGACGGCGAGCTGCTGCCGGGCAACGCCAGCGAGCACTACGTCCGCGTTCCGGTGGCGGCGGTCTTCCTGCTCATGCCGGTGCTGGGAGGCCTGATGGTGGTGTTCATGCCGTTCATGGGGCTGGCGCTCACGGCGCAGGCGGCGGTGAAGCCCATCCTCGGCCTCTTCCAGAGCTCGGCGAGGGACCTGGCGGCGACGGTCACCCCCGGCTGGCAGCCCGGCGAGGCGCACTTCACCGGCAAGCGGACCGAGGAGAAGGCGGAGGAGGAAGCTCCCGCCCAGGACGCGAAGCTGGAGGAGCTGGCGAAGGAGATCGAGTCGAAGCGGAAGGCGTAAGTGAGGGCCGTGTAGTTGGGAGAGGAGGAGAGGGCCATGGCGCGCTACCCAGGCGGAACCCCGGTCGAGGGCGGCTACTACTGGAACCCGAGGCGGTGGACCATCACCCCGGTGGCGGACGAGGGCGCTCTCCTCCCCGGCGACGCGGGCGAGCGGTACCTGAAGGTCCACTGGGCGCTCGTCTTCCTCCTCGCCCCGGTGATGGGCGGGCTGTTCGTGGTGCTCATGCCCTTCATCGGGTTCGCGATGCTGCTCGAATGGGCGCTCGCGAGGGCCGGGCGGCTCCTGCGGGGCGGGGCGCGGGACCTCGGCGCCACCGTGGCCCCGGGCTGGCGTCCCGGCGAGGCACACCTCACCGGCGGACCGGGCGAGCCTCCGCGAGGCGAGGTGGCGGCGGGCGGCGCAGGCGAGCAGGCGCTCGAGGACGTGGCCCGCGAGATCGAGAAGCGGCGCGCCGGCGGGAACGGGAACGGGAAGGGAGACTGATCGCCTAGGGCGTCCCCCCGAGCGGGAAGAGAGGGCCGGGGTCCCGCAGCGCGGGGCCGCCGGCCCTCGCCGCTTCCGGGGAGGCACTCGACTCCGGCCCCCGGGAACCTACCCCGCCTCGGGCGCGGCCTCGTCGAGGAGGACGCGCGGCGGGCGGGCCACCCGCGCCGCCTCAGGAGCGAAGTGGCGGGAGCGGCGCCGACAGCGCCCGCCGCTCCTCCTCGGTCGCGCCCTCTAGCAGTCGCTCGCGGAACGACGGCGTGGCGAGGTAGATGCGCCAGGCGTTGCGGCGCCGGGTGCCGGCCGGCTCGCCCTCGGCGCGGCGAAGCTTGTCGAGGTAGAAGCCGCGGTAGCAGGCCGCGGCGGCGGAGACGATCTGCTCCGGGCTCATGGCGCGCGCCTTCACCACCGCCTCGCGGTGGTTGAAGCGCCGATAGTCCCGGGTCGTCACGTGCGGGCCCAGCGTTCGCCAGGCAGCCGTGTAGGGCAGGGGCGCGAGGGTGAGGAAGTGCGCCAGGTCGGGGTCCCATTGCCTCGCCCTTTCCTGGAGCAGTCGCACCAGCTCCGGCGACTCGTCCGGGAAACCCAGCCAGAAGTTGGTCTCCGAGGTGATTCCGTGCTCGCGGAGCATCCGCACCGCGCGCCGCCCGACGCCGAGCGCGTAGTCCGCCTCGTCCTCCCGCAGGCGCTCCTCGGAGGTGTCGCGGCACAGCCCCACGTGCGCCACCCCGGCGGCGCGCCACCGGTCGAGGCTCGCTTCGTCCCGGATCACGTCCTCGGGACGGCTCCACAGGATCATCTCGATCCCCAGGTCGAGATCGGTGATGCGCTCCAGGATGCCAGCCCACCGGCGACTGTCCGCGGTGGGCGCCTCGTCGAAGAGCGCCACCACGTCGGCCCCGTGGTCGCGCCGCAGCGTGGAGATCTCGTACGCCACGCTGTCGGGAGAGCGAGCCCGCCAGGTGCCCTCCCCGGTCGCCGCCTGCGAGCAGCAGGCGCAGTGGCGGGGGCAGCCGCGCGAGGTGGCGGTGGCGGCGAGCCGGGACCCGGGACGGCTGCTCCAGGTGTAGGTGCTCCAGTCGAGGAGGTCCCAGGCCTTGGGGAGTGGGTCGAGCGCGGCGAGCCGGGGGCGGCGAGCCGTGCGGACGATGCGCCCACCCAGCGGGAAGGCGATGCCGGCGATGCGGGCCGGGTCTTCGCCGGCGGCGATGCAGCGCAGGAGTTCGGGAAGGGTCTCCTCCCCCTCCCCCACGGTGGCGAAGTCCACGCCTCCCTGCGGCAGGAACTCCGGGTACATGAAGGAGGCGTGCGCTCCGCCGACGACCGTGACCGCCCCGTGCCCCTGCGCGGCACGGCACAGATCCACCGCCGCCGGGAAGCCCGCCGTGGCCGCGGAGACGCAGACCACGTCCGCGCGAGCGTCGGCGATGCGCTTCGAGGTCTCCGCGCCGGTGAGGCCGAGCGAGAGCGCGTCCAGGATCTCGCACTCGTGCCCCGCGGCGCGAACTGCGCCTGCCAGGTGAACGAGCGCCAAGGGGACCCACCGCCCCGCCGCCTCGAGCGCGCCGGACGGGTCCGGCGCTGTCACGAACAACACCCGCAAGGTGCCCCCCTCAGGACACACGAGCGCGATGGCCGGGAGCACCGGGAGGACGTCTCCCTGCTGGTCGCCTCCGGTTACGCCCCCTGCACACGCGGATCGCCCCCCTCCCGAGGCGACCCACGCGCAGTGTAGTAGAGAGCAAGAACTGATCCGGAAGGCGACCGGCGCGGCGGCCTGGAATCACAGCGGAATCTGGCGAGAGCCCATCGCGTGGGGTGGGGCAGACCCCCCAATCGCCCGGTCATTGAGCGCGATTTGCCCCACTCGCGCTACGGGTCGACGCGGATGACGCCTCTCTTCAGCGCAAACCGCACGAGCTCGGTGCGGTTGTGGAGGCCGAGCTTCTCCATCACCTTCTCGCGGTGGGACATCGCCGTCTTCACGCTGATGGCGAGCACCTCGGCCACCTCCTTGTTGGAGAGCCCCTCGGCGACGAGCTTCAGGACCTGCTTCTCCCGGTCGGTGAGCGCCTCGTAGGGATCGGCCTCGGCCGGGGCCCGCGGCCCCGCGTCCTCCATCGCCGTGCGCGCCACCTCCGGGTCGAGCACCAGGCCGCCGCGGTGGACCGAGCGGATCGAGTTCGCGAGCTCGACCCCGGCCGACTTCTTGAGGAGGTAGCCGGACACGCCCGCCTTGAGCAGCCTCCGCACGTACTCGCGATCCTCGTACTGGGAGAGGATGAGGACCTTGGAGCGCAGCCCCTCCTTCTTCATCTCGATAGTGGCCTCGAGGCCCCCGAGGCCGGGCATGGCGATGTCCATGAGCACCACGTCCGGGTCGAGCTCGCGCGCGAGGTCGACCGCCTGCCGCCCGTCGACCGCCTCCCCCACCACCTCGATGTCCTCGGTGAGCCGAAGGAGCGCGCGGATGCCCTCCCTGAGGATGGCGTGGTCGTCAGCGATGAGGACGCGGATCTTCGCCACTTCTAGCCCTCCGGCGGCACCGGGACGTCGATGTGGAGCCGCGTTCCCTTCCCCGGGGCCGAGTCGATTCGCACCTGGCCCCCGAGGAGCTCGACGCGCTCCCGGATCCCCATGAGCCCGAAGGGGCGCCGGTGGGCGCGGGAGATGTTCTCCGGGTCGAAGCCCCGACCATCATCCTCGATCTCGATGTGCAGGGCACCCCCCGACTCCGAGACCTGGATGAGCACCGACTCCGCCTGGGCGTGCCGGGCGATGTTGCTCATCGCCTCCTGGCACACGCGGAACACCGCGGTCTCGAAGGCCGCCGGGAGCCTGCGGTCCTTGGCCTCGAACTCGCAGCGCACCGAGAGGCCGCGCGGGGCGAGGTGGCGCTCCGCGTACCAGCGGATGGCCGAGAGCAACCCCAGGTCGTCGAGCACGGAGGGCCGGAGGTCGAGGATCATGCGGTGCACCTCCTCGATCGTCCGCACCGCCAGCGCCTTCGCCTCCTCCAGCCTCGGCACCCCGCCCGCCTTGAGGGTCGCCATGGCCCCGTCGAGCGCCATCACCAGCACCGCAAGGCTCTGGCTGGTGTCGTCGTGCAGCTCGCGCGCGATCCGCTTGCGCTCGTCCTCCTGCGCCGCCACCACCTTCTCGTAGAGGTTGGCGAGGGCGCGCTCGCGCTCCCTGAGCTGGGCGTTCACCTGGGCGAGCTCGGCGGTGCGCTCCTCCACCCGCTTCTCCAGCTGCTGATTGGCGGTGGCGACGATGCCGATGAGGTCGCGCAGCGATTCGCGCATCTTCTCCAGCGCCTGGGCGAGCCTGGCCACCTCGTCGAAGCCCGCCGGCTGGATGTGGCCGGTGAGGTCGCCGCTCGCGATCCGCTCCGCCGCCGAGGTGAGGCGGGAGACGGGCTCGGTGATGCTGCGGGCTGCGCCCCAGGCGAGGATGGCCCCGAGCCCCAGCACCGCCCCGGTGAGCGTCGCCAGCCAGCCCGGGAAGGCGCCCGAGGAGGCGAGCACGTCCTTCTCGGGCAGCCGGGCCAGGACCGCCCAGGAGGCGTTCATGACGGGGGCCGCGGCCAGCACGGCCCGGCCCCGCTCGTCCGCCTGCCTCCCCGGGTGGCAGTCCCGGCACAGGGCGGCGACGGCCTTGCGCTCCGCCACCACCCTCGCCGCCTCGCCGCACCCGCTCGGGTGCCGCGCGCGTCCCGCGTCGGTGCTGAGGATGACGCGCCCGCTGCGGTCCACGAGCTCGGCCGTGCCCTCCGGGCTTCGGCGCAGGTAGCGCAAGAGCACCGAGAGGTGCGACTGCGCAGGGTCGACGACCCCGCCGGCGATCCCGGTGACCCTCCCCTCCCAGTTCCGCACCGGAACGAGCGCATAGATGCGCTCCCCGCCCGGAGGCCCGACGAAGGAGGTCACCGCCGGACGTCCGCTCTGGACCGCCTCCTTGACGTCGGGGAGGTCCGGGGGGGGCACCACGCTCTGGCTCCCCCGCTCCGGCTCCTCGACCAGTCGCTCGCCGGAGGCGCCGAGGAAGAAGGCGCCGCCCGGGAACTGGGCGCGGATGCGGGGGTCGCCGAGCGCGGCCCGCTCCGGTCCGGGATCGGCGTCTTCCAGGTTCACGTGAGGCGCGGTGGCGGCCCGCTGCAGCACCTCGAGCGCCTGGTTCAGCTCCTCCTCGACCTGGCTGGCGGTGGCGCGCGCCGCCCACTGGCGGGACGCGAGGAGCTGCTCGTCGAGCTTGGCGACGCGGGACGCGAACGCCCAGGCGACGATGGCGGTGGGGCCGAGCGCGCTCACCGCGAGGAGGAGGTAGACGCGGGTGCGCAGCGAGCCGCGCAGGCGCTCTCGCAGCCCGACCCTCGTCACCGCACCACCCCGTGGATGCTTCGCGCCATCCTCGTCAACCCTTCCAGGGGTCCCCGTCCCCTCAGCACGAAGTGCCGGCCGCCAGCGGTCCATTCGAGCTGGTTCCACAGGGTACCGTCCTCGCCCACAATCCGCGAGAGGGTGGAGCCCTCCCCGAGCCCGGCGCGCTGCTGCTGGATCACCGCCGCCTCCGGAAGGAGGCCCGCCCCGAGCGGCCCGGTGCCGCCGACGGTCTCGGCGAGGAAGAGCGAGGGGGTCCCGTCGCGCGCGTCGAAGGCGAGCGCCACCGACCCGCCCTCGTCGCGGGTGAGGCGGATCGCCTTGGGGGGCCAGCGGTAGGTGTCGGGGAAGTAGGCCGGGAGCATGAGACGCGCCCGCAGCTGTCGCTCGGCCTCCTCCACCGTGGAAGCCCGCCGCACCCCGCGCGGCTCGCCGCGGAGCCATCCCGGCACGGCGTCGAGGGCCCAGAGGAGGGCGGCGGTGCCGACGAGGACCAGCGCGAGGGTCCAGAGCGCGCGCAGCCCCTCGCTCGCCGCCCTTCTCGCCGCCGTGACCCCCGGTTCGCTCATACCACGTGGAAGAGCAAGAGGAAGAGCCCCGCCCCCACCGCCGCCAGGCGGAGGAGCGAGACGCGCAGGGGCTCCGGTCTCGGTCCCAGGAGCGCCCGGCAGCGCAGCTCGATGTCGTGGGCGCGGGCGCGGGCGATGGGCTCCGCGAGCGACGAGAAGAGCGGCCGCGCCCGGTCCGCCGGCGCCTCGTAGCTCCCTCCGGTGGCGCGGTACAGCTTGAGGAGCGCGCTCGCCAGGGCGAGCCTGTCGCCGGTGGCGGCCGCCCCGCGCTCGTCGGCGAGGCGCTCGGCGTCGCGCGCCAGCGCCCGCACCAGGACCTGGGCCCCGGGGTTGAACCACATGAGGCCTCTCGCCCCCATGAGCGCCCAGCTGAGGGCCGGGTCGCGGTGCTCGAGGTGGGCGAGCTCGTGGGCGAGCGCCCCGCGCAGCTCGGCGTCGTCGAGCAGGTCGACCGCCGCGCGCGAGACGACCACCACCGGCCGGCGGGCGCCGGTGCAGTAGAGCACTGCCGGGCCCGCCGGAAAGTAGGCGAGCGGCGGCACCCGCATCCCGAGCGCCCGGGCGGCCTCCCCGAGCGCGCCCCGGACCCGTTCCCCCTCCGGGGTGGCAGGTGGCAGGGGAGGCGGCGCCGCGGCCCGCGAACGGAGGAGCGGGACGAGGTCGAGGAGGAGGAGCGCGAGTCCGGCGAGGGCCATCCCCGTGATCCACCAGGCGTAGAGGCCGGCTCCGAGGAAGGTCACGTCGTCCCAGCGGCGGGCGCTGAAGAGGGCCTGCCCCTCCCGGAAGGCCTCCCCTTCGCGCTGCGGGAAGAGGAGGAAGAGGGTGGGCACGACGAGGAGCGGCCACGCCAGTGCGAGCAGGCGGAAGCCCATGCGCTGGGAGGGCGCGCGCACGCCCCAGAGGCGGACGAGCGCCTCGATCACCAGGGCCGCCACCAGGGTGTGGAAGATGGCCTGGCCGGCGAAGTCGACCCACCGGGCGGCCGCCATGCGCGTCGACCGCCCTCTCCGTCAGTGGCCGTGCCCCGGAGCCGGGGGGGGGCGACCCTCGAGGCGGGCGAGCTCGAGCGGGTGCTCGTGCTCCATCCGTTCGCGGCTGATCTTCCCGGTGAAGATGCAGGCGTCGAACGGGAAGACGTCCGGGTGGAGGTGGGCGTTGAAGATGTGCCAGATGCTGATCACCAGGAAGGCCATCAGCCCCTCGTTCGAGTGGGCCACCTTGGCGGCGGGGATGAGCTCCCCGGGCGCCACCCGGGCCGCGATGGCGGGGTACATGAGGGTGAGGCCGGAGAGGATCATGATCACGTTCCCGATCATGAGGCTCCAGTACTCCCACTTCTGCTTGTAGTCGTAGCGGTCGAAGGGCGCCGGGTGGTCGGCGAGTCCCAGGTAGTAGCGAAGGGTCTGGACGACGTCGAAGAAGTCGCGCTTGTTCACCGCCATGCTGAAGCCCACCCGGCGCGAGAGGATGGCGGAGACCGCGCCGGCGCCGTGGACGACGACCGAGAGGAGCAGCACGATGCCGAAGAAGCGGTGCAGCCAGCGGACGTTGTCGATGCCTCCGA
>Ga0335080_10001348_pt1 | contig 23887 bp, 24 predicted proteins | sample Lox_Sample_34_FD_206720 | JGI IMG/M metagenome (GOLD analysis project Ga0335080, IMG submission 206720) | Soil microbial communities from Loxahatchee National Wildlife Refuge, Florida, United States - Lox_Sample_3.4 | ecosystem: Environmental > Terrestrial > Soil > Wetlands | place: USA...
TCGGCCGTCCCGCTTCCCTGAAATCGTACTTGCGCGTTTGGATTCGCGCGAAAGTGGGCGAGTCCGGCAGCATCTGCAGAATCCGGAGCGGATCCTTCGCGCCGATGTCCCTGAGCTCCTGAACCGCTGGCGATACTTGCGGCGCGCCTTGGGCGACTGCGCAGACGGACGCCAGCGCGAACGCCAAAACGCCGAAGACCTGACGACCCGGAAAACTGAGCGGGTTCATAAACAACCTCCATGAAATCGATCTGCGAGCACTACTTCCCTCCGGACGCTGATTGCCGTTGGAACCAGACGGTACCCAGATTCACGAACGGTTCGGTGCCTTCCGAGATCTCGGTGCGCAGGCGATAGTTGATGGGCGACGACATGAACATACTGCCCTTTAACTTGACCTTCTTGCCTTTGAAAGTGAACGGCGCCGCCTGCCAGGCATGCGTGTAAAATCCACCTCCGTCTCCGCCCACTCGTCCGGTCTTGAGCACCTCGAACCCGCGACTGTCGCGTTCCAGGATGACCAAGTAGTGGACAGATGGGTCGTAGAGCATCGTCGACTTGATCGTGAATGGGCCAGCCGGGCCCTTGGCCTGAATGGAACCTTCGTAAAGGCAACCACCCGAATACTGAATCGTCTCGGTGCCCGAGATCGTACCTTCGGGCCCCAGGGCGGACTCGGGCACGTCATATTCGAACTTCCAGCTGCCGACCAGATAGTCCGGGTCGAAGGGCGCCTCCTGGTCATTGTTAAGGGTCGTGCGCTTTAGGGCATTGCGTGCCGCTATCAGATCGAGATCTTCTTTGTACAGGCATTTCCCGGGAACGGGCGTCTCGCCCTCCGCCCGCGCCAGGAGAGTTGGTTTCGATTGGGGCTCATTCGATTGCGGCGCACCCTGACCGAGGATTGCCGTGATGGGCGCGGCCATCAAAATTGCCACAACGAAAAGACTCTTCATGCCCGTGCCTATTTTGCGCATGTCTCCGCCACCATCTGAAACGACGTTAGATTGATGCGGGTTTCGCTGCCAATCTTGATCAAGAGACCTCTAACCACCATCTTGTGTCCCTTGTGGCCGTCGGGACTAAATGGAGCCGTGCCGAGCAGGCGAAACCGCTCAGTACCGAGCGGTCTGTCCTGTGCCGCCTTCACCGCTTCGGGCGTGGTGAACGACGTTGTCGCGGCGGCGGCATCGGATGCGTTCGTCAGAACCCAGTTGGCCCCTGTTTGCGAAAGGCATCCGACCACCTCGACAAGTGGCGGTCGATCCGAGTCTGGCTTCGATGGTTGGCCCTGCGCGCTTGCCGTGCTGGCTACTACAAGGAGCCAGACAATACTAGTCAATCGGTTCATTCGACGTGCCCCAAAAAGCTAGCGTCCCGCCACTACCACCGGTACGGGCGCAGTCACTGCCACTGGCACTGCTGCCGGCACAGGCGCGGTCGGCATTATGGGCTCTTTTAGCGGCACAACGGCGCGCAAGATCGGACTTAACATCTCATCCCAGCTCTGCTCACCCCAGTAAACAACCTGGTCCGGGTGCGGATTGTACTTGTTATTGACCGAGTTGTCCCACCTTGCGTCGACGCGAATCGTAGTTCCCGCGGGCAAGTTCACCGGCTTTGCGTACTCGTAGATGATTTGCCAGTTAAAGTCGTAGTGGGGCACGTTGAGCAGCTCTTCTTCCCGGCCATCCGGATAGACAGCAGTGTATTTCATCGACCGCCCGCGCAGGTGCATGTGCGGTTGGATGCTGTACAACACCATGTCTTGCCGAATCGGCACGATCTGGATCAAGCGGTAATTGTCGTCGCCCGCTGCAATGTCCGGCACTGTTTTTGTGCCCGGAGGTGGAACGTCCACCGTTACTTGGGCCGTATATCGTCCTATCAACTCCTTGCCGTTGGCGATGAACGTTTCGCTACCCATGCCCAGACCGGTGCCGGTGCTCGCATACGCTACCGGTTCCTTTTGAAACCATAGGCCAATACGGGTTCTGTCCGTGGTCGCGTGCCCATTTGGCTGGTAGTGTAGGTTGATTGAAAGATGCGTGCCGTGGAGGCGCTGAGCCACGCCCGGCCCGTAGACTATGGCTGTATCAACGCCCGGTTCCCACCCAGCGGAGAACCCGTCACCGCCAGGAATCGTGTTGCCCGCCGGCTGGGAGCGCGGGGTTGCTGCGCGCGCCACGGGGTCGGCCTCGCGCCCTTGATTGCTTGACGCGGCCAACTTCATGCGCCCTTCGGCATCAACTATTGCGTTTGGCGGCAAAGTCGCGGTCATCGCGAGCACGTGATGGACGACCGCGCGGTTACCTGGCACGACTTGGGCCGCTGCCACCCAAGCATCCTGAATCGGCAGCTTCACATAAACAGACTGCCACGGACTCTCGCCTTCAGCCGGTACTTTCATCTCAGGCGCTTCGATGATCAGATCAGGCGGAGCCCCACTTGGATGATTCCAACCCTGCGCAAACTTAGGCGGAGCAGGCACGCTGTCGGTACCCTGCGGGGCGCCCGCATTAACCCATGCCACAACCTTGTCGATCTGTGCCTGAGTCAGGCGGCGATCGTTCGACCATTTGCCAGGTTCTCCCTCGGCGTACCAAGGCGGCATTTGGCGAGCGAGGATCTTAGCCTTGATCGCCCGCGCCCATGGCCGCACTTCGTTGTACGTCATCAGCGACATAGGCGCCACCTCCCCAGGCCTGTGGCACGTGGCACACTTTTCGTACAGTATCGGAGCAATGTCTTTACCAAACGAAGGCGTCGATGTCTCGGCAGAAAACGCGGCCGGGACCAAAACTACAGCGATGATGCAGCTGACCAGGACGTGAGATCGCATTATGGTATTCTCCTTCCGCGCACCTCTTCTTGCGCATATTTTTCGTCAGTCAGGAACGCGCGCGTGCCCAGCTTCGGATCGGGCTGGAGGGGCACCCCAAGAAGGTCCGATCTGGAGCTGTTCCGGATTTTCGCGACGCGGATGGTTGGGATTGACTGCCAGAGGGCATGACCACCGTGCAGGAGCGAGCGATGAGTGAGAGAGCCCTCCTCGCACCACAGAGTCCCGCCTTTTGATTGAATCATATCCCCTTCACGAGAGGACGGGCGAATTCTGCCCGCCTGAATATGCGGTCACCATGCCGTCAATGAGTTATCTCGGGGGAATCGCAGGCTCGATCTTCTTATTGACATCGACCACAAACATGGCGGTGCAAATCTGCATTTCATCCGACGATTGTTCGCCCCAACGGACTTCCTTCGCCGGATCAGGGTTATATCGATTGGCCGCCGAATTGTCGTACCAGGCTGTGGTAACAATTTTCGTGCCTTTAGGCAGGAGCTTCGGCTTATCGAGAAAGTACGTGAGCTGCCAATTGAAGTCATACTTTGATTTCAACAGCGTCTCTGTTTCTCCGGTCGGATAGACGACGCTCAGTTCCCAAGCTTTCGCGCGCAGGTGCGCATGGGGATAGATGCTCGTGAGTTCGCCATCGAAATTCATCGTGGCCGAAGCTTCGACTTTGTAGTTCGGGTCGCCGGGAGGAATGACGAAATTCCGATTGGCCGGATTCAGTGAAACATACCGCTTGTCCGGTGGAGTGTCGCTGAAGATCAGGCCGATTCTCGTGCGGTCCGAAGTCGCCTTGCCGTTCGGAGTGTAGTGTATCTGAAAAACGATATCGGAACCGGCCTTTACGAGAGTCGCGAAGTGAGGATCGGAAGGCTTGAGAACACTACCGGGCTCGTACTGGGCAAAATACGAGCCGGCGCCGGTTTGGGGACTGCCGGCCAGCCTCGCTCCGCGCTCCAGATCGAGGCCTCCTGGGAAATATTCACCCGGTTTCTTGTCAGCCATCCACTGATTACCCGGCTCGCGAATTGCAACTACGATGTGATGCACCACCGAACGTTCGCTCGGCCTGACTTCTGCGGATACCACCCATTTGTCTTCTTTCAGATTGGTCGGGACGATGACCCACTGATAGGGAATCTCGCCCTTTTCCGGCACACTGAAGGGAATCGGCGTCTCCACAATTAGATCCGGCTTACCCGCAGTCCATCCTTCCGCGAATTTCCGCGGAGGAGGTCCATCTTGCGAATTGCCCTCTGGCGCACCAGCATCCACCCACGTTACGAGAGTATCGATTTCAGACTGCGTGAGAGAGCGATCATTGGCGAACTTCGCGTAATGCGGATCGGCGAACCAAGGCGGCATCTTCTTCGTCACTACTGCCTGACGGATCGCTTTGGCCCATGGACGCGCTTCCTGGTAGGTAATCAGCGACATCGGGGCTACTTCGCCTGGACGATGACACTCCTGGCAGCGATTCTGCAGGATTGGCAGGACGTCCTTATGGAATGTAACCGAGGGCGTCGCAGCCGTACTGGTAATCGCCAGGCAGGATGCTGTGACGCTCAGAATACAGAAGCGCGTCATCGAAAATAACGCGAACCGTTGGACGTGCATACCCATCCCTCCACCAGCGCTATCCGTGAGCGCCGCCAGGCATTAATATCGACACGACCGGAGCATAGTCGTGCTCTTAGTGTGCTGCCGTAGTATCTATTTGCCGCAATGGGAGTGTCAAGGGAGAACCGGGGTGTCTGGGACCAACAGGACCGCTGTGGGACAAAACGGCCTCGGCGGACGTTAATACGGCAACCTCCCGGCCTGAAATCGCGTGCCGGATGAAACCAACATGCCGAATCGCCCTTCCAAGCTTCGAGCGTCCCCGGCGCGTTTACTCTCATCCCGACCGGCCAGGCTACCGGAATCGCGACGGGCCTCACGCCGTCATCAAAAGAATCATTGACAGAAGAAAACTATCGTTGATAATGTCGCTGAATGGTTCAGATCTCCAACCAGGAGGAATGAATGGAAATCGACCGCAGAAAATTCTTTACCGGGCTTGGCGGCGTCGCGGCTGCACGTCTGATGGGCCACGAGGCCAAGGCAGATGCACTCGAGGACTTCTTATCCAATGAGCTGGACAAGAAAGCTAGCGGTGGCACGGGGGCAAGCGGCCCCGGCTCGACTTTCTTTCCCCCACCCGCTCCGGGGAAGAAGTTTCCCACTGCTGCCGAACAGGAGGCTCTGATCGAAACCCGCACCTACCGCCGGGGCGCCGGTAGTCTGTTTGCCGGAGCTAACAAGGTCAAGAAGCTAGCACCCATGCCGGCGAGCCCGACTATCGTCGACTACTTCCAACTGCGATTCAACAACTTCAGTAACCATGTCCTGCAGAGCGCCGCCCTTGCCAAAAAGAATGGGATGTCGGAAGAGATCATCCTGGCTTGCCTCCTGCACGACGTGGTGCAATGCATGATCAAAACGGACCATGGCTGGTGGGGTGCTCAGTTGTTCGAGCCGTACGTGCCTGCGAAGACTACTTTCGCTATCCGGCATCATCAGACGTTACGCTACTTCGAAGACAAGGAAAACGGCTACGAAGTCCCTGATCTGTATCGGAACCTGTTTGGTTATGACTACGTTCCCGCGCCCCACATACTGGCGAATTATAAATTCGTGAGAAACCACAAGTGGTATATTCTGCCACGGCAGGTAACTCTTAACGATCTATATGCTTTTGATCCGAATGCAAAAGTAAGCCTCGATCCATTCATCGACTTGCTCCACAAACATTTCAGGAGCCCAAAAGAGGGTCTCGGGAACGACAATAGCCCGGTTGCGCATATGTGGCGCACCATCGCCCAACCAGACGTACCGCTGTAGTCGTGCGTGCCTGCTTTACCGGCACTGGTCTGATAATGGCCTCCGCACTCTCGGATGCGCAGAGCCGCGCGGGGGGCCGCAATTCTCTCCCCGGGGCACCCAATGTACTGCCGCGTTGAGACTGCTATCGTCGATGAGACGCATAACGCGACTCCCAGGGGGCAGCGAGCCGTGGTTGCCTGCGTATGGCCGATGCCCGATATCATCTCTCCACGGGAAAAGAAGCGAACGGGGAACCTGCGTCGCCGAAGTCGCGGCATTGCGCCTGTTTGTTAGCAATTGAGCGCTATTGCAAGAACATTACAGACCGTTGGGCTAGGCACCATCGAGCAACGCGGCTTGAACCCACGTCCGCGACCCGGTCCAAGGATCTGACCGACTTTCAGTGCTAAAGAGACACCCGCGCCGAGATGTGTGGCACACCAACGGCACACTGCACAGATGCTATTCAACTGAGTTGCTGGGTTTATAGAGATGAAGGCTGATCGGGGTACAGTCTGCGCCGGGGCGCCGCGCTGCGTTCAGAGCCGGGCACACAGGTCGCACACGCGGTTGCTGGAAACCACGATCTACCGCGGATCTGGGACGATGCTGATGATCAGAAGTCTCCGTGGCAACGATAGGTACAGTCGGACCGGAATGCTGACGCCATCGTGCGACTCGGATCGTGGGAAGGGGACTGAAACGGTCGTGTACCGTCCGGGCGTTTTCCTGGCGTGCACAAGTGCGCCGTCCGTTGTCTTCGGCCTGAATTAAGCGCTCAGGCTGACTGCGGTCTTGATCCCAATCGCATCCAAGATTTCCTGGAGTCGGGCAATTCCTATGGTCTGGTAATCGCTCTCCTCATAGCGGCTGATCACCTTGCTTGCTGAACGCCCAGGCGTCGCGCTAATTCGGTCTGGGAAACTCCCTTTGCGATACGGATCTTCGCAATGAAGGGCGCAATTTCATCGAGGCGCTGGATATGCGTAAGCTTCAACTCGCCGGACTTCAACTCGTCATACTCACGCAGTTCATCTTCAAGTTGCCGGATCATGCCTTCGTAGCTCCCGCGGATCGCGGCGGAACGTTTGCCCGGCTTCTCCTGGGCCGCCTTGGCGAGTGCTTGCCGAAAACCCTCAATCTGGGTCAACGTTCGTTCTCTTTGCGCGTCGCTCTTGATCATGTGCCGCCTTGATCACTTGAATTACGCCGCGTGGCTGACCATCGCGGTCCTGCCGAAAGAACTCAGGATTTCCGGGTTGGCCCGCATCGCCGGATGAATGAAAAACTCAACGCCATGGTCGGTCCACATTCTCCACTTCCATTTTCCGCAGATGCGGAATCAAAACGAGTTCGAAGTCGATCCAGTACGGATCGATGCGATCATAGACGCCCTCGTCGGGCTCAAACCCAGTAGCCGTCGATATCAGCGGGATCTGGCTTCTCCGTACAGAAGCTACCGTCGATATAGACGTCTTGAATGCCGGCCGCCCAAAAAGCCTCGACGGCGGCGCGGAGCCCCTTCAACAACCATCGGCGACGGGGCGTGAAACCGAGCCGCTCCCTGATCTGCTCCAATGTTGCCTGATGCGCTCAACGCACCAGTGCCGGGGTCAAACGTCGGAATCAAAGGCCACCTTCATCACCGCAGAGACAATCGCAATTGTCAATATATACGCTGTCAACGTAAGTCGACAACAATGACTCATCGAGAGGGCAGGGCCTTCTCGCCAAGCAATGCGGCGCCACTGATTGCATAAAGCGTCAAATTATATACCGCGTGTGAAACGGCTGCGGGTGCCGTCGATCCGGAGCGGCACCTGATCCAGCCATAGAGCGTTCCCGTCGACGTGATGCACGCCAACTGTAGCCAACTGACGCCGGTCTGTGTGAGATGAGACAGAGCAAAGAGGGCAGCCGCGAGAACCACGACCAGCCGGTTCTGGCCGGCGTCCCAGGCCACACTGGTCAACAACCACATCAGGAACGTAAACAGATACCCGCGGAACACAACCTCTTCGAGAACGGGTCCCAGTGTCACCTGGAGGGTAATGAGTTTCCAGTTGTCGCCCAGCCTCATGTTTTGCCCCGAAGCAGTCCCGATCACGAAGACGACGATGCCGGCGAGGATTCCGCTCGTGCCGGCGATCACCCAGTTCGTACGCGTGGCCGCCCGCCAGCGAGCATGATCGAGTCCCAGTCCTCTCAAGCGGTCTACGTTCGCCCACGCGTACACCAGGAATGCTGCTGCACCTAGGGCACCGATGATGCCGGTCTTTCGGCCTGGCGACGCCAAAAACTGCCAACTGCCGAGCAGCAACAGCCAGAACAAGATCTCCCGGTATTCGCCGCTCTTGACGTTCGGTGATAATCCAGACATTCTGTTCTCCTGGTTGATGAGGGCCTATCGGCGTGGGTGCGGTGCAGGTCGCACGACTACTACGACGCGCTCTCTCACACGACGGGGGTCGAACTCATGCCGGCGGTTGCACCCGCGCCTCAGCCATTTTCCGAATGCCGTGCTGGATGCCGCTTGAGATGTCTTGCCGGTGACTGCTGGTGGGCGATTCCTCTCTTCCGCTGAAGCATTGGAGTTGGTACAGTAAGAAAGCTTTGACCAACAGTCCAAGCGGCCTCCCCCAGAAACAGGTTGTGGATGGCGAAAAGAGACTCCGCAAACCTCGTTCTCAGCGCTCGGCGCGACAGCATGCAAAGAGCCCTGCAGGAAGCCCTCCTGGTGCCGTGGCAGCAGTTGGCAGCGGCCGCAGCGGCATTCGCCGAATGGCACATGATCATTTTGTGGGTTCGCGTCATTGCTGAAACGGCAGATCAACTTCCAGAAATCGTAAGGTCCGCGTTGCATTCTCGGTGCCCCGGCTTCTTGGAAAGCCAGGCCCGAGAACAAAAGGACAATCTTCCAATTTGGAAATCTCTGGAAGGGTGGGTTGCGGGCCACTGTTTCGCCGAAGCAAGAGCCGAAGGCTGGTTCGATGCCTTGATGTACTATGCGTACAAGGATCTTCGTACCGAGCAAGCCTGGACCACGTGGGAGCGCATGAAGGCCGATTGGCTCCACGCTGCGCCTAGGGAGTGGCCGACCCTGGAACAATGGACGTCTGAGGTACTTGCCACCCGCAGCCTGGCCCACCCCGGAACCGAGAAGGCTCGCGCAGTTCATGCGCTGGGAAAAGTGGAAGCGCCACGCCTCAATAGTGCCGTCACTAATTTGCTCGAATCGCGGGCTCTCGCACTCTGGATCGACGCCATTTCCAAGCCGGGGCAACCGATTAATGAGGCCGCGTCGACGGAACTGCGAAGCCGATACCCAGGCCTTCTGTCCGCTTCCGGTGGTGTGGCTTTGTGGGCCCGATCTCTCTTCTCTCGCCTCTTGCGCTTTGGCGAGGCGAGTTGGCGCAGCACGGCGAGGTCGGAAGGATGGTATGCGGCACTGCGTTACGAGCTCGTTCACCACCCTCGTTACCGACGACTCATTCATTACAACCAGCGCTGCCATGATGAGTGGTCCCAAGCTCATCCCAAGTCCTACCCGCCTTTCGCCGACTGGCTCGCCACTGCCGACGCATACTACGTCGGTCGAAGAGCATAGCCATTATTCGTTCCCAGCAACGGCGGTTTTCCGCTCGTCTCCTGGGTGCGGGTAGCCCATCTCGCGGAGCCAGTTCTGCATGTCCACGCTCAGTTTCTCGAAGGGGATCTTCGTCGGGTGGTTGACGAGGAAGTCCGACAGGGAGCTTTCCGTGATGCGACCACCCTTCGTAAGCAGCAGTTGTTCGGCAACCCAATACTGAACCCTTGCCGGGGGGACCGCCAACATGTCAGCGACATCCTTGACCTTATATCCGCCAAGACTCTCCGCTTTGTACCCGAGATCCCGGAGCTTCTTCCGAACGGCCGCAACAGTGCGGCCGATCCGCTCCGCAATTAATGCCAGGGACGCATTGCTGTCGATGGACCAAAGGAGGTGGTTCACATCTGTTTCCGACCAGGGCCGCGCCTTTTGGCGGCACAATTTCAAGGCGGCGGCTCGTTTCTTGATGGAATACCGCGACCATGTAGGCTGTTGTTGCCGTACGGCCTTACTAGCGGCACGTAAACCGCCCTGCGCCCAAGCGAACCTCAAGATCTTGTCCAACTCCGGTGTCCAGCGGCAGGTTTTCCCCCTGGGTCTACCGGACTTCTGTCCTTTCATGAGACGCGCCTCTCTTGCAGATCGGATTCTTTCTCACGTTCGCCTGTTGAGCGTCGCCAAATGTGCAATGGCTCACGCTGGGAGATTTCTCCGACGTTGTGCCCAGCCCTGAAAGACTGGCTGAACTCCTCCGCCGCGGCCATGACCTCTCGAGATGTCCCATGCGAGATGAACTGGAGTCCAATCGTGACGGACGCTATGGATGAATCGGGGTTTTGATGAGAACAGGAATAGCTACTGGTGCCATAAACGGACCCCTCTCCCCTCTGAATTCGAGTTAGACGACCGCCACCGCGCCGAATGTGTCACGGTGTCCAGTGCCAACGGGCGCCCCTACTCTATAGACTCTTCGCAACCGCCGGATTTGACGAATCCGTAGACGAAAACGGGTCCTGGGAGGCGATCGTGGCGCGCAAGCTAATCCGCCCAGCCTGGCACTGCGGATCTGCGGCCAGGCAGTTCGAACGAGACGCCCGGGCTCGCGGATTTCTCCAAGTTAGGAAAGGTTATTTTCCGGAGTTGGTGTTGATTCATCCGATCGCCGACCTCGACGAGCACGAACGGAAACCGATCCGAAGCCCTCAGCATCTGTTTGCCTCATCATCCATGAACTGAAACCCGCGACAGCGACCCATCGGAGATGCAAGCGGATCCAGTTTTCCGACCACCGACGGAGCGTTGAAGCGTCGGCGAGAGAACAATGCAGTTGACGTTCGCTTGGACCCGTCCTCCACGGGTGCACTCCAATTAAGCTTGGCAGATCGCCAGTGGGGCGATTTTCAGAAAACGAGCTAAAAATTGCAAAAGTTTGTCGAATCCGGCCCCCGCCATTGGTCATATCTATAGGGGCGTTGACCCGTGTCCAATTGCCGGCCTCAGCCAGGAGAAAACTAGCTATATGTCCGGTCGCAACCGGGAGGACCAATCGCGGTTGCCGGATTTTTACGTGAGCGGAACCGTGCGTCCCGAGTTGCGCGATGCCTTGGCGCAGCTCTGGCCGTGGTTTTGGGCCTACGTGGGGCACCAACTCGGCGACTCAGATCGTGCAGCCGATCTGATTGAGGAGGTCGCCGCCCACATATCGAAGTCTCTCGAAAATCACCCTCGTGAGGTTCGATCGCTCGTCGCATTTTGCCGCGTCGCGGCCATCAACTATATTGCATCGACAAAGGCTAGAGAGAGCCGAATCGATTACCGGGGACTCAGCCGAGACCTCGAGGCCTTCACTTCCACCGTGGCGCCAGAATGGCGCGGGGAGATAGAGCTTTGGATTTGGGTGGACCAAGTTCTGAACGGGCAGCCGACAGAGATCCGCATCATGCTGTTCTTCCGTACCCTCGGCAAGACATGGGATCAGGTCGGAAGTCTGCTTGGCCTCACAGGTGGGCAGGCGCGCCTTCGGTTCTACCGAGCCTTGCGGCAGATTGATGAAGAGAACAGAGGCCGCCGATGAGATGGCGAATTTCCGCGGGCGATAAGATTTTGCCAGGAGTAAGTGAAGAGAGATTTCTGCGTGCGGCTCGGGAATACGCCCGGTCTGCGTTCCCCAACGCTGATCGGGTCGGTTGTCCTGGGCGCAACCGGCTCGAGGCCCTCGCGCGCGACCTCCGGCCGACTGATGAGGCCGAAGACGTCCAACACGTAGCGACCTGCTCGCCGTGTTTCGCGGAGTACGAGACGATCCGGCGGGCGTGGAAGCGACAACGAACGGTAGTTGCTGGTGCTCTAGTCGCAGCGTGCCTGGCGATCATCGGGGTTGCTGGCTTTTTCTTCTTGGGCCGCTATAGCGAACCTCAACGCGTTCCGAAGCAACTGGTCGATCTGCGGCCGTTCGAATCTTTTCGCGGTGTGACGCCTGGCTCGCCAGGCCCGGTTATTCTTCGGCGCGAAAACCTAATGCTCGTGATTCTTTTACCCATTGGTTCCGAGGAAGGTCAATACGTCTTGAGGCTCCTGGATGCCAGCGGTACAACACGAATCGAAACGACTGGAAATGCAATGATAAAGAACTATGTCACCACTGTGGAGGCTCCGTTTGATCTGCGCTCTTTGCCTCCGGGTCGCTTCACGCTGACCGTTCGACGCGCGGCTGCTCTCGCCTCCACATCGTACCCCGTCGAGATGCTGTGATGATGCGACGAGTTGACCGCCTGCCGAAAATTAAGCCGGGTCCGACTGGCTGCGTGCCCGGCCGACGAGTACGACATGCCCGGGCTGCGGTCCCGCTTCCGCTAAAACAAGCCTCTAGGCGACGCAGTCGGCCACGCTGGTGGGCAAACCCGGCGTTGTCGCTCTGGGTACGGTCGGTTGCAGTATGCTTGATGCGAGCGAGTTCGCGTGGGGTTTCAGCAGATACGCCGAGATCCTCGCGGCCTAGTCGCCCCGTGACTAACCTACGGGTGGGGAGTCGAGGTAAGTCGTTTCGACCTGGGGCCAAACCATGAGCAGAATCTATGTTTTTGCAGCTTCAAAGATGGAGGTTCGCCCGGTTCTTGAGCTATCCCGCCCGAGTGTGGCCGCTGGGCTTCCCGCTCCAGGTGCGACGCTTCGTGTCGGCCCGAACGAACTCACACTGATCGTCAGCGGCATGGGGCCGCAACTCGCAAGGAAGAGTGTCGCGGAGATCCTCGGCGCGTGGATGGACCAGGATGGATCCGAGAGGGCCTCCGGAGACAAGCCAGACGCCGTCCTTGTAATAGGGCTATGTGGCGGTCTTACGCAGTCCTTGCCCCAGTCGCGGGTTGTGCTTTATACGAATTGCCTGTCCTGTGCTGGGGGGCCCCCGTTGGACTGCGCTCCGACAATAACCAGCCGCCTAGGCCAGGTCCTCGGTTCCGGTGGCATGACATGTGAGCGCGTTGTTGGCATCACGTCGCCGCGGATTGCGGTTACGAAAGCCGATAGGTTGACACTCGCCGCATCCGGTGCCGGTGTCGTCGACATGGAGAGCTATGAGTTCCTCGCCGCTGCGGCGCGCGCCAGCGTGCCCGCTGCTGTTCTTCGGGTGGTGAGCGACTCCGTGGATTCCAACCTGCCGAACTTCAACAACGCCCTAAATGCGGATGGCGCCCTTGACGGCCGCAAGGCCCTCCGAGTCGCCCTCGGCTCGCCCGTCCAGACCTTCCGGTTGCTGGCACAAAACAAGCGAGCGATGCGTGAGCTCGCCGCAGCACTCAGGATCGTTCTTCATGCTGACCTGACGGGTTAGGCCCGTTCGATTGCGCTTGAGGGGGCGCCAACCGCAACCGTTTTCACACTACGAGCTCTTAGCTTGTGTCAAAATTGAGAAACCGAGGGGCGTTCGGGATGCCTGGGTCGCAAATCGGTCTGATTTTTCGCCGTGGGAGGACATGTGTGCTTTGGCAAGCGCACCTTGCTCTTCTGGCCGGTGCATGCCTTCTGTTTGCCGCTACGGACGACCATCCGAGTGATCCGAGGAAACTACTGACAGATGCAGATGCCCTTGCACAGCTAAACAATTGGCCCGAAGCGGCGTCCCTGTTCGCTCAGGCTGAGAAGCTCTTCGCTCAGTCCGCTGACCAGAGAAACGCTCTGCATGCCCGGCTCGGCTATCTCTGGGCGACCGCGGGTACCGGCACCACCGCCACCGCGGACAGCGAGCTGAACAAAGATCTGCGGGATCCCTTCGTTCAAGGTGATCCGAAGCTCATGCTCCGGTGTTTGGTAGCCAAAGCCGCCCGCGAGCGTGTAGTCAATGAGGCCTCAGCCCGCACTCGGTGGGAGTCGATATTGAATCTGGCGAAAGCCAGCGGCGACGATCGCTGGCGGGCGCGTGCCCAAGCGGAGCTCGGGGAAATCGCGTACATGGATGGTGAGATTCAGGCTGCGGTAGAGATGTTGAAAAAAGCAATGATCGCGCAGCTGCTTCAGCGTGATATCGGCGCAGCCGTGTACTACAGTTCCGTCGTAGGAAACGGGCTCGTCGAGGCAGGTCAGCCCGAGAACGGTCTTGCCTATTGCAATCGCGCGATTGAAGCAGCCTCGACAACTCCAGATGCCGGCTTCCCCTTTCTGGCATACCAAGGCAAGGCGCGGGCCCTAATTGCCCTCCGTCGCAAGCCGGAAGCGGCGGCCGTCCTGCAGCAAGCCTTGACACGTGCGCATGCTGAAGGAAATCGCTCCGCCGAGGCACAGTTGTTAATCGTTGCAGGGACCGGAGCAGAAGAGCACGCCAAGGCCATTCAATATCTAAGAGCAGCAAACGACCTCAGCGAGGTGGGAGGATTCCATCACGCCTTTGCGTGGAGCGCGCTTGAGCTGGCGAAGGTCTATCGCGATTCAGGCGACCCGAGCGCCGCCGAAAAGTATGTGAGTCGTGGCTTGGCGGCAATGCGCAACCTTGAGGACAAGTACCACTTGCCACAGCACGTGGCGCTGCTGGCGGAATTGAAAGCCCGGCAGGGCAAGGCCAACGAAGCCAGTCGGCTATATGAGCAGGCTGCCGACATGATTGATGCGCTACTCATCAGTGCGCCCAGCCGGCAGATTGAGAGTTCGTTGATTTCCACGCTCAGCAGCGTTTACCTAGGCCGCTTCGAGCTCGCGGCCGCGAGCGAGCGAGATACGCAGAAAGCATACAGCGTAATCGAAGCAGCGCGCGGACGATCTCTGGCTGACGCCCTTCGTGGAGAGAGAAATTCCGAGCCGCTCACGGACCCAGCGATCATGTGGGCTCGGAAGCAGGTCAATCAGATTCAGAGCCAGTTGCTCAAAGAAGCAAACCGGGCCAGGCGACAAGAACTCCTTGCCCGGCTATTTGAAAGCGAGCAGGTGTTGACACCCATCGGCGGCCGGACGACTCCGTTTCGGGCCGCAGTGATTCGTTCGAAGCCGGCCCCCCTCGCGGCCGTTCAATCCCGTCTCCATCCTGATGAAGCGATTCTCGAATACGTGCTGGATGAGCCAAATTCTTTTTGTATCGTCGTCACCCGTAATCACGCTACCATCATCACCCTACCAGCCGGTCGGCGCCGTTTGGAGCAGACAATCGATGATTATCTGGAAGGGATTCGGAGCAAGAGGTTCGCGACGGAGATCGGGCAGCAGCTTTATTCCATGCTTCTTCAACCAGTGTTCGCCCAGGTCGATAAGCTACGGCTGATCGTAGTGCCGGATGGACCGCTCAACTTCCTCCCATTCGATTCCCTGAGCGATCCAAAAGGTCATCCCCTACTTGAATCGCACGTTCTCAGTTATTGCCCTTCTGGCACCGTCCTTTATCTGTTGCACTCATCGGACGTGCCCAGGCGTTCCGGCTTGCGTTTCCTCGGTGTCGGGGACGTGCCATACACAGCGGCAGTTCGCAGACCGCCGACTGACGGTGACGTACCACGCGGCCCAGCGAATATGAATTTTGCGGAACTACGGGCGGACCGGTTAGGCGATATTCCCAATACGCGGGATGAAATCATTGCGGCGAGCCGTGCTATCGTGGGCCAAAGTAAGCTGCTCTTGGGCGCCGACGCCACCGAAGTCGCCCTAAAGTCTCAGCCACTTGAAACGTTCGACATCATTCACATTGCGACCCACGGAGTGCCCAGCTCCGAGTTTCCGGACCGGGCGGCTCTCGTGCTGGCCCCTGACGCCCAGGGCCGAGAAGACGGACTGCTCCAGGCCCGCGAGATTAGAAACCTCCCACTTCGAGCTCAATTAGTGACGATATCTGCGTGCGACACTGGCGTTGGGAGCCTCGAAGGGGAAGAGGGCGTTGCGAATCTGATCCGCGCCTTTCTGTTTGCCGGCAGCAAAGCAGTGGTTGCTAGTTTGTGGATGACGAGCGATATCTTCACGGCGCAGCTCATGGAGCGGTTCTATCGTTACCTTGCTAGGGGAGATGATCCCAGTTCGGCACTCCGGCAGGCGAAGATCGATCTCATACAGCGATTTGGCACGAACGCAGTACCCTTTTATTGGGCCGGCTTCGTGACGGTCGGGGACGGCTCGCGCAGCGTCGTTGCAGTGGAACCCCCAGCACGAGAGGCCACCGGCAGTCGCTCCCCGGCCCGAACATCCCCGGCACCCTAAACGGCGCGGCTTGAATACTGATCCTTCTTTAACACGGGCACACGATTGCCTATCGTGAGCCTGCGGCACTGGGCACTGGGACGGAAAATGCCTGACCGTCCTTCTCGGACCTTGATCCGCAGGCCGGTCCGCATGAGAGATAAGATAGACCGCCGATTGTGCGTGCCCGCGCACACAGAGAAGCAAACAGATCGATAGCCTGAGCCAAGTGACTTTTGTCGCTGCCGCCTGGGCCGAGAAACAGTGAGTCTTCCCGCTTGCCGATGAAGCCAGCCGTAGCCAGGTCGAACACCAGACTGCGGTTCATCTTTGGAGTTAATGTGAAGTCGAAGCTATTTAGAGTGTTGTACGGGTCGCGGAAGGCGGCCTGTTTGCGTCGGCGCTCCAGCAGTCGCTCGCTACGAACTCATGCTCCAGGAGCGCTAAACTTTGAAGGGACCCATGCCAATAAAACTATCGGATGAAGTAATCCTTGCCGCCATCGAAGGCTTCGAGTCGCAAAAGAGGAAGATCGACAGTCAGGTTGCTGAGCTTCGCGAGATGCTGAACGGTCGCCGCCCGGCCTCAGACGGCAGGCCGGAAATGCCAAGTCGCAAGCGGAGGAAGGTCAGTGCTGCTGGCCGACGCCGCATGAGAGAGGCCCAGCAGCGCCGGTGGGCGGCTGTCAGAGGAGAAACCGCACCGTGACCGCCGCCACCAGCGCACCCCGACACGCAAACGTCGTCTCAGGTGCGGCTGGCAAAAGGGCAATCGTCGTCGCCGCCAGAAGCACTGGGCCCTGGAGCGGGCTGAAGCGGCGAACAAGTAAGCAGGATGTATCGAACTAACTGAGCCGCCGGAACGATTCCAATCTCCACTCGTCTGCCGCCATTTGGTGGCGCAAAATATAGAGGTTGCCATCGTCGGCGCAGACCTTGTAAAAGGTTTCGTCCGGGCCGTACCACTGGTCCAGAACTTCCTCGACCACGTATTCACGCTCGCCGAGCTGAAACCTCACTGGTCGCTCGTCCGCCTTCCGGCCGGCATAGCATTTCACCCGTAGGATCATGTGATTGATCTGCTTGGTGTGGGTTCTTCGTTCCCGCACCATCGTAACCCTCTCAGGCCCTGTCCGTGAAAATTCGTGGGCCGCCGGGGCATCCTGCACTCGGCCGACGACGAAGTACGATCGATCTCCGGAGCATGTTGGGTGCGACGATTCGGCGGACTGGATACCCGGAACCATGGGCGTTTCCCGGTCCCGAATGAACGATTCGAACTTCAGGGGCAATTTGGAAGAGAGCCAAATCCGATCCGCGCGACATCCAATCCCGTGGGGCCGCCGTACTTGCCCCTGACGCTTGATCTGAAGACTATGATCAGAATCGACTAGCTGACACGGGCACGACGTCCGGATACAACGGGCTTGCAGGAGTCGCAAATCGTTGCCGATGCGGTGAGGATCTCGGATGGAGACCCTGGCTCAATGCTGCATGAAACTTGATTTCCCGAGGCTATACCTCGAATTGTCCGCCACAGATCGGATCTCGACATGGCATACATTCCCCCTCGCGGACCAGCAAAGCCGCAGTTCCACGCAGCGAGCCCTTGCCCAAACGCCAGGGCGTCCATGAGTCGTGAGATTCCATGGCGGTGAAAGCCACGAGTGCCTTTCCGGCACAAGGAATCAATCAAGCCACTGGTGAGCCAGTCGCCGCACCCAGCGGTGTCTCGTAGTCGAGCGACTGGCAATGCTTGGATGCTGCGCCATCGTCGCCCAGAAGCGTCCTGACCTGAACGAAATCTCAGGCCACCGCGGCCTAGCGTCTGAATTTCCAGAAACATCTGTGAGCCCCACACGAGCTCGCCTAGGTCCGCAAGTCGGTCATGCGAGTATTTGACGATGTGCGCCATTTTGAGCATTTCCGCAAAATGCGCAGGGTTCCCAATACCCGAAGGCTCAAAAAAGATGATCGCGCCTTTTGGTGAGAGCGCTTCGGCTAATAGCAGAGCGCTGCGCGAGACGCGATCCACGAACAAGGCTTCGGGAACCTCAGTTTCCTCAAGAAGATGAGAAATCGAGCTCGATCGGACTGGTTGAAAACGTGGCAGTCGTGCGCCGCAACCAGGGCAATTGAAACCAAAGGTGTGAAACGGAATGCCAGCGGCGTCGCGCCGGATACGCTCTACAATAACCGGAGTACCGACGGTTGGGGCAAGACGCAAATCATCAATGTTGACACCCCACCGTTGCATGTCTGCGATGACCAACGCCCCGGCGGCGTCACCCCCCAAACGACCGATCGGCTTGGCATTCCAGCCCAGATGACTGAGCATCATCATTGCGTTGCCGCATGTGCCGCCGGCGGTCATTTGGATCTGATCCGTTTCAGTATCCAGTACCAAATCGAGTGCGATCAGACCGATCCCCCAGATGCCGGGCTTGAGGCGTACCGCTTCGGCCTTAGCCATACGCTTCTCCTTTTAGCCACAAGTGAACGAGTATCCCAGGCTGCGTCCGTTGGCGTTCCAGTGCTGCGAAATCAACCTTGTATTCCAAGGCTTCTACGTAAACGACCGGGAAGTCCCTCTCCAGCGCCGCCAAGAGAGCGCCCAAGGACAGAAGCTTGCTGCCGATCGGAGACAAAATAATTTGAGAACCGATAGTCTCGAAGATCACCTTGCGGGCGTCATCAATGCGCAGAATTGCGCGATACAAATCTAAAGGGCCTTTCTCATCGGCGTAGACGATATTTCTCGGGTCCACCTGCCAGCCGCTTTCCATTTCCGTCGCAAAGGCTTCGATGAGGCGATCTGGCAGCTTTGGGTCGGACGCCGGAAAAGGGAGGATCGGACAGACGTCATGGGGAACGACAGTACGGTATATCAAATCGAGTGCGACATTCTGCCCTCGCACCAATTGAGGCAGCCAAAGGCGCGCTGGACCGACCTGGGACACCCGACCCACCGTACCACGAAATCCATGGATATTGCTTGCTTGCTCCCACGGGGCCGGCACGATGGCGTCATCCGTTACAGGCTCATCGGTGACGAATACGTGAACATTCTGGCGATCGCTAGCCTCCAGTAGAAACTTTATGACCGGGAAGTTCACACCGCGCGAAAGTGCACTGCAATCCACGATGATGTCGGTGAATTGATCGAGCGTCATTCGCGCAACGGCCTTCACCGCTTCGCGGCCACCGATCACAGCATTGTCTGGCGCAAAAATATTCACGGGAATCACCTGTGGGCTGGGAACAACTTTGAGGAGCTCGGCCAGATTTGTTTCCGCGTGCTCGCGCAGTTCGACAGCAGTGCTCGGGCGTTCTTCCCGCAGAAATAACGCTTGCAACCGATCGCCAACGTGTTTAGCGAGAAGCTCACAAGAGCGCGTTGTTCGTGGATCAAATCCGCCGCCAGCGATCAGGAGCACCTTCCTGTGCGCCTGTGAGAGGAAATCCTGAATGAATACGATAACCTCGCTATCGCGTTGGACGATACAGCGTTCCCATCGTTGCGCCGCCATTATGGCGTACTCCGGTTGTACCTTCTCAGTTCATCGAGCGTGCCCTCGATAAATCCGCCGCGTTTGAGCGTGAGACCGTAGTGGAGTTTGGGAATACCTCCGAGTTCCAAAAGGCACCACACCTTGTTCTTGCACTCGTATTGTGGAACGAGCGTTATCGCGTTGTATGCGATAGCATACTTCAGCGTACGGCCCAGGTCTGGCGCAGCAGCACTTACGTGCTCAAAATCCTCCTGTAAAATGCCATACGCGTTCGCGCCCGCCCCGATCCACGCATTTGGCTCAAGGGAAACCGTACGACACCTCTGTGCCAGGAGATCGACCATGGTCCGCACGAACTCTACTTGGGGGAAGTTCCAGTCTTTGATGAAGCCGGCCGCACGGTCACGAAGGAGCTGCTGCTGCTCGCGGGCCTTGAGGGATGCCGTCCGACCACGGATCAATCGCGTCGCGATTGCGTCCACCAATATTGCTGCGAACCGCAAGAACTGTTCGGCATTTTCGGAACTGGCGTCGCAGAGATCATCAATGCCAAAGTAATATGGCCGGTCAAAGTTGTGCAAAAGGTATAAGCAGGCGGCATCAAAGACCGAAACATCCGCGGAAAGTGGTCTCGACGGCTCGGGGTCGGCATCTTCGGCAAACAATCCGGTCTGGGGCGTGCGCTTCGCGTAGCGATGCATGAGGATGTTTAGCATCGCAAGCCGCTCGTCTTCGCCCAGGGCGCCGGCTGCGGGTCGGTATGCCTCAACCTCGGCGCGTAGGCGCCGCCTGCGGTCGTCTGTAATGCGAAGCCTCCGCTGGGCCGCATCGATTCGCTCGGCAAGATCAGCGGTCTTGGCTTCGCTTAAGTGCTCCGGCTCGTCAATCAGAAGCGACTCCAGCGAAACGAGCTTACGGGAGGCGAATTCCGGCATCTGGGACAGATAGCGATTTGCCATGTCCTTGGCCATGCGCCGGAATTGAGTTCGTTGTTCTCGCCGGTCGCCCCGCGACTGCATCGTGATCTGGGTAATCTCACGGGCTGTCGTGATCCCGGGTAATTCAGCATTCCCAGTGGCTGTGAGCAAGACGCTCAGTGCTTCGTCAGGCGGGAGAATGTCGAACCGTGTGAGGATCCATCGCGCCACCAGCAATTCTCGCCGAAGGAGCCAACGAGAGATGTTGGCAAATTGCACCGGGTGCAGGATGTGAGCGTCATCCAATATGACAAGTGGTCGGACTGCGATATTTTTTTCACCGAACGGGACGACGAATCGGTCGATCACGTCGAACGGTCGATAGGCGTCAGTCGCGCCTTTAGTTAACTTGTCTAAGCTCGGCGGCAGTAGCGCTCCGACGATCCCATAGATCTCATTTTCGACTTGCTGAGCACGGCCGAGCACCCCTTCGCCCGAGAGTCCGCCCATCGCCTCCACTGCGGCTGCCGACGCGCCAGTTGAAATGACCTTGACTTGATTAGGCGCAGTTCCTGTCCGGGTGAGATGCCGAAACCACCCCAAAATACTTCGCGCTTGAAGCAAACTCTTGAGCAGCCCGTCGCGTGAATCTTCCGCGTACGGAAACTCCCAAATCTCTCGATAATCGCTCTCAAGCGAAAGACGATAAGCAAGTAACGTAGGGTCTCCGTCCGCAATACAACCGCAGTCCGCCAATGCGGTGAGCAATGGGCGATACGAGGGAACACCACTGTTGCGTAGTAGCGCCGTGACCATGGGAAATTCGAAAAGCTTAGCCATGGTCGTTTTGCCGCTGCCGGGGGTTCCGAGAATCACTACGAGGCGATCATATAGTTGACGGTTTGAGCCGTAGCGGCTCAGGTACGCAGTAATGGGATCTGGGCTGATAAGCGCTAAAAAGGCCTCTTCATTGCGAACCTGCTCTGTCGCGCGTCGCTCAAAAGGGTTGTCCATCGCTATGCCAATTCTGAATGTCGCTGGCGGCGGCGGAACAGTGGCCGCATCGGCGGTTCCTTCTCGTTACCATCGATGTCCGCCCAGAGGAGTGGAATTGAATTGTTCGGCGTGTTGTGGCCGAGCACCAGCGGAAGCGCGCATTGTCCGAAGCCGAGCCGTACATCCTTTCCTCCACCTTTTCGCGTGTGGACCGTCTCGATCCCGCTGTTATAGTAACGCTGGATCAAATCCCAAAAAGGGCCGGCCTTCGGTTCGTCAATCTTCAAGCTGTCCGGCAGAACAAGCTCAAACGAGAACTCAACTTTATGGAACCACCCTCTTTCGCCGTACTCTGCCTGGAGGGCTTCCTCTCGCTCTGCAATGGTGCGGGTCACGTCGGCTGTCGCGATGTAGTGATGCACGATCACGGTCCAGTCCGACGCGAAATGAGAGTTTGCAATCGGCGCGCAATCCCGCCAGAGCCGCTTCAACTTTCCTTGCAGCGTGGTGCCGCTTCCGGTGAAGTCATCGAACAAGAACAGATACCTGAACCGGGCGTCCTTATCAGAAAGGGCAGCGCGAAGGTCTTCCAGTACCTGATCCCATTTCCCTGGGGCAATCTCGGTTGCAAGCAACACTTGTTCATTACTGACAATGCCTGTCGTGGCGCGCCGGAACGTGTCGATGCGAGCCCCGTCACTCAAGCCAAAGAATAAACTCTGGCGTAGTAGCTTGCGGTAAATTTCCGAAGACGAAGGATCGGACCAGACGAGATACCGCGGCTTCTTCACTGCAATGGCGACGTCACGGAGTATGCGCTCGCGAATGTAGTCTGGGTAAACCAGTTCGATAAGATGTTGGATCTCGGCGGGAGTGAAGTATACCAAGTACTCACGGACAAATGAATAGGCTGGCTCGCGCTCGCCGGGCGCGAACTGCTGAAGCCAACCCGCGAGACTTTCTATAAAGCGGACGCCAGCGACGAAATCGCTATACCCGTCGTACTTGAATCGGGATATGAGCTGCAACCACGCGAATTCCTTTCGCGAGCGCTCCAAATCCCATTCCATGATCTCACCGAGGACGGCAAGCGCAAGGTCCTGGTTCACGCGCTACTCCGGTCAAGCCGAAAGGTTAGCATGCTACCCGACAGCTCCATATGCTCCAGATACCATCGCGTTGCCTGACTGTTGCGAAATCCCGCGGGTGCTAGATTCCAACACCTGTCCGGTGCTGAGGAAACCTCGTGCGCACTGAGTGAATACGGTGTTCCAAGTAATGCGAAGTCGTTGCCGGGCCACTTTCCAAGATCTCCAACGCAGAGGAACGCAGGTGTCGGAGATGCCACGCTCGCTGCGAGATGTTCGAGCAAACGGATCTTCGTAATCCCTGGCGCGAGTAGGTCAATAGAGTGGGCTGATCGCAGACATGTAATGCCGTGTGCGAATGTATCGGCCGTGAGGTCGCAAACCAGGCCATACACTCGTTCCGTGTTGGCCGGGGAAGTACTGATTACGGTTACCTGGTATGGCTTGCAGTCCAGTTGCGCAATTCTTTTGAGCGCCGACGATGACGCAAGGCGCTCCCCAACCGTCTGCATGATGCCTGTGTCTCGAACCGCGGCTAGCGGGATATCGTCGTTATCGAGCGTTGCGATCTCGGCTCCGTTGTGATATGCGATGACGACCTGTGGCCACCACGTTGAGCCAAGACACTGGCGCAGGGCTGTCCGGACGGATTTCCCGCGGCCGGTTGCAATGCCAATGCAGGCGCCGGCACGCAGGAGTGACTCAAGAGGACTTGCAATATTCGAGGGCAGGGTCGTATAGCGGAACTGGTCATCGCAGACGGTTCCATCGTAATCAAGCACCAGAGCCTCAAATCTGGTGCTTTCGAGCTTCGCGACGAATCTATCGTAGGCTTCGTTCCATTGGTCTGCATCCTCCCGAGAAAGCAATTGCATCGGACAACCGGCCTTACGTTCGATTGCCACTTTTCTTAGAATCCTGCCACTGGCCTGTTTGCCCCACGCGTTGAGGTGATAGATTCGTCGGCCGAATTCCGGGACGCCGGGTTTCCCAGGGTCGATCTGATGCGCATCTCCGATGAACCCGGCGACATAGAGGGCCGTAACGAGTGCCGCAAGAGCAGTGTTCTCCCCTTTCGACGAGATCCTAATCGGCGCAACCGCTACCTTTCCCGGCAAGAGGGCGAGTGTACGCTCAGCCAGTCGCCTGTCCTCTTCTGTTATTAGCGCCATGACGCCGGTTTCCGCGCCCTTCTTGGCGAGCCAATGGTGCCGACCATGCGCAAAATTTCGGTAATCGCTCACTTGTACCGCTGCGAGGGCGGCCTCGCTACACTTGGACTCTAGATCAAAGGCCGCCGGCATCGACGCCGCGCCTCCGTGGAGGACGAGCAGGTAGGGACGCCTCACGGCCGTGAGACATGTCTCGCGAAGGGCCTCCACCCATCGGTCGATTCCGTTTGACGTGTGCAGCAGTCCCTCA